>ULVA01060858.1_pt1 | contig 25856 bp, 28 predicted proteins | sample 1958811 | NCBI WGS metagenome assembly ULVA01 (sample SAMEA4835768, study PRJEB28245) | human gut metagenome | biome: gut microbiome; material: fecal sample | place: Denmark | collected 2008
GCGTGCAGACAATGCGTGCACGAATCTGCTCGGCTATCTCGCGTGATATGTTCGCACGCGTGGTATAGCTGAAATCGCGGAAAGCGCGAAACTAACGACTTGCACCATCAACCCGTGCCGCACGCACTTGCCACGCACTACTTCCTGCGACTAACTCGTGCACGCGGAAGGTGATTTTTAAGAGGATGGAAAATCCTCTTAAATGACTTTTGCCGCGCTTTTCGTCAGTGAAAAGCGCGATAAAAGAAAAGTCGCTTCATGATTCTTTCGGAATATCAAGAGCATTAACCACTTGAATTTTCATTCAAGATACGGTAAATATCTTACACAATTATGTTGACAGTGTAAAAAAGTTATGATATACTTATGACATAATACACAATCATCAGAGGAAATGTGAAAACAGCAAAAACCATCCTCATACATACAGCCGTGCTTACCGCTCTTTCGGCACTTGCCATTTTCGGCTGTCCGTTTTTTCGCCTGACTGGATTTACCTGCCCCGGTTGCGGACTGACACGCGCATATATCCATGCTTTTCATGGGGATTTCGCCACGGCGTTCCGTTATAATCCTTTCTTTTTCACTCTTCCTTTCTATGTATTTGTTTTTGCGCATAGAAATTGCGCTTTTATGCGCAGATTTCGCCGTGCCGCCGACATATTTCTCGCGGTATATACGATTATTCTCGTAGCTTTTACCATCGGGCGAAATTTCGGCTTGATTTCCGGATTTATTCCTTTACAGGGTAAATTATAAATTTATTTGGAGGAACTTAAAATGGATGCTAATGTAGTAAATCAGTTCTTGGTGGCAAACGCAAAATATTTTCCTGAGGAGCAGGTACCTTTTCTCAAGCAGAAGCTTCTCGATGCGAGCGATGACAAACTCACGCTTGTTCAGTGCACGGAATTCAAGGATCCCACGACAATCCTCATCATCTCCATTCTTCTCGGCGGTCTCGGTATAGACAGATTTATGATAGGTGACACGGGAATCGGAGTACTTAAGCTTCTCACCGGCGGCGTATGCGGTATTCTCACAATAATCGACTGGTTCACAATTTCCAAGAAAACAAAAGAGAAAAATCTCAATAAGCTCATGATGATTCTTTGATTTGGGCAATTTCCCTATTAAACACATTGCATTTTTGTGAACTTTGTCCGTGACATTTTTCTTTGAAATATGGTAAAATAGAATAGGCGGCGGATAATCCGTCGCCTATTCTGTTTTGTCAAAGGAGGATAGACATGAAATTTATCGCAAACGATTTGGTGGTTTACAGGACAAGCGGTGTTTGCAGAATAGCGGAAATAAAAAATTGTGATTTCGGAGGAAAGCAGAGAGAATATTATATTCTGCGCCCTATTCACGATGAAAAACGGTGATTTTTGTGCCCGTGGACAGTCCGCTCTCCGATAAAATGAATCGGTTGCTCACAAAAACCGAGGTAGATAAAATAATCGATTCTTCCATACCGGAAAAGCCCTTTGACTGGATAGAAAATGACCGCGAGCGCACGGCAAAAATAAAAGAGGTTGCCTCCTCGGGCGACCGCAAGCGCATAACCCGCATGATAAAGACGCTCCGTCTGCGCAGAAAAGCGCTCTCGGCATGCGGCAAAAAGCTCCGCGTGACAGACGAAGCGGCGCTTACCTCTGCCGAAAAGGTACTCTATGATGAATTTGCGTATGCGCTCGGCATAGAGCGGGACGAAGTCACATCATATATAGAAGCCAAAAAAGCCGCGGCAGAAAAATCAGAGGCTTGAACAGTCATATTAAACCGTCGGCAAAAAATCCGACGGTTTTTACTTTTTATGTTGATTCGCGGCGGAATTTATGGTATACTGAATATAAAGAAAAGCAGATAAGGAAAAAGAAAAATGCTGAAAAACAACATGGAAGAAAGATATATAAAGGCAAAGCGGGCACTTTTTGATAAAAAATATTCATTTCTCAATGAAAGACAGCGTGAAGCCGTATATACAACAGACGGCGCGCTCCTTGTGCTGGCAGGTGCGGGCACGGGTAAAACTACCGTACTTGTGCATAGAATAGCCTTCATACTCCGCTATGGCAATGCATATTTCTGTCCGTTTGTGCCTTCTTCCCTCTCGGAGGAGGAGCTGGAGGCGCTTGAGAGTGCCGCTGCAGCTGATGAAATGCCCTCCGATGAGCTTCTCGCGGGCTTTGCCACGCCGCTCTGCGATCCGTGGAATCTGCTCGCGATAACATTTACAAACAAGGCGGCAAACGAGATGAAAACGCGCCTTTCCGCGCTCGTTGGCGAAGCGGCAAAGGATATCTGGTGCGGCACATTTCATTCAATGTGTCTGCGGATTTTGCGCAAGCATGCGACAAAGCTCGGTTTTTCCTCCTCCTTTACCATATATGATACAGACGACCAGAAAAAGCTGATGTCGGAATGTATAAAGCAGCTCGGCATAGATGAAAAGAGCATCCCGCCGAAAACGGCACTCTCATATATCAGCCGCGCCAAAGGCAAGCTGACGGATATTCACGGATTTGATGCGGAGGCAGGCATGGACTATCGTCTCCAGCAGATTTCATCGCTCTATACGCTCTATCAGGGAAGGCTTGCCGAAGCAAACGCCATGGATTTTGACGATATAATTATGTTTACGGTGAAGCTGCTCCGCGAAAATCCCGATGTGCTCGAATATTACAGGGGAAAATTCCAATATGTTCTTGTGGATGAATTTCAGGATACAAACCCCGCACAGTTTGAGCTGACGAGACTTATCGGCGGCGGCTACAATAACATAATGGCTGTCGGTGATGACGACCAGAGCATATATAAATTCCGCGGTGCGACGATAGACAATATCCTCCATTTTGATGACAAGATACCGAACACCAAAATAATCAAGCTTGAACAGAATTACCGCTCTACCGAGAATATTCTCGGTGCGGCAAACTCTGTAATACACAATAATTTCGGCAGGCGCGGCAAGGAGCTCTGGTGTGATGCGGGCGAGGGAGATAAGGTTTATATAAAGGAAGTGCAGACGCAAAATGACGAGGGCAAATTCATTGTAAACAAGATAATGGAGCTTATCGTCCGCGAAAAGCGAAAATACGGAGATTTTGCCGTACTCTATCGCACAAACGTGCAGTCAAACAATATAGAAAATACGCTTGTGCGAAGCGGTATACCGTATCGGGTGCTTTGCGGAAACAGATTCTATGACAGAAAAGAAATAAAAGATGTTCTTGCATATCTGCAGGTCATAAACAATCCCGATGATGACCTGCGTCTGAAGCGTATCATCAACGAGCCGAAGCGCAAAATAGGAGATATTACGGTGGATGCGCTTTCTCTTATTGCCGAAACCGAGAGAAAAAGTCTGTTTTCCGTTATGGAGCATGCCGCAGAGTATCCGTCGGTTTCAAAATCGGCATCAAAGCTCGATGCTTTCTGCCGCCTCATAAACAGCCTGCGTGATATGGCGGAGAAACTCCCGCTTCATGAGCTTGCCGAAAATGCGGTGCAGCTCTCGGGCTATCGCGATATGCTTCTCGCCGCCGAGGCGCACGGAGAAGAGCCGGACAGACGCCAGAACGTGGATGAATTTATTTCAAATATAGTTGAATATGAGGAATCGCACGAGGAAGAGGAAATCAGTCTCGCGGGCTTTCTCGAGGAAATAGCACTCATCGCCGATGTCGATAATTATGACAGCGAGGCTGATGCCGTCACACTGATGACGGTGCACAGTGCAAAGGGACTGGAATTTCCGATAGTATTTCTCCCCGGGATGGAGGAGGGGCTTTTCCCGGGTCAGCAATCGGCAATAGATGAAGCCGAGCTGGAGGAGGAACGCCGGCTCGCCTATGTTGCGATAACAAGAGCAAAGGTACGGCTCTTTATGATACATACGCGCGAGCGCCTGCTTTACGGCAGAACGCAATACAATCCGCCGTCACGCTTCATCAAGGAAATTGATGAGCGATACAGGGAAGATTCGCGCGTTCAGAAGCAGGCATATGAACAACCGCCTTATCCGACAAAAAGGAAGGCGCAAATCTCCGCCGAGCTCTTCTCGAAGCCGAGCGCTATCGGCAATGTCGGAAAAACAAAGCAGATGGATATTTTCTCAATCGGTACAAGAGTCTCTCATGCCGTTTTTGGCGAAGGCACAGTGCTTTCTGTGCGCGAAATGGGCGCGGATACGCTCTATGAGATAGCCTTTGACCGTGTGGGAACAAAGAAACTCATGGCGACATACGCAAAACTGCGAAGGGTATAATAAAAAGCTGAGGCTCACGACCAATATCATTCATTTAAGAAAAACACTATGCTCAGTGCCGTGCCGAAGGCTATTCATATTTTTCTGCCGGAACGAATATAATCATACAAGAATACATGACAGTGAGGCGAATGAGATGAATACAAGCTTTCTTGATGCAAAGCGGCGTGTGCGCCGTGAGCTTTCTTGCATAAATACGACCCTCGTGATAATATTTGCCGCCGCGGCAGTCACACTCGGCATTATCTTTGCCATAGGCGGCGTGGACGGCGATGCCTGCGATGAAATAATTTTCCCCGAATGTGCGTTTTCGCCGTTTTTCATGTGCTTTTTCTTCGGAATAGCAGTGGCGCTTTTTGCCGTGTCGCAGGCAATAATCATATCTACGCCGGCAGGCTGCGTCGCAAAGCAGAAAACGCGCGGGACAGTGCTTTTTGCCTGCGCTCTGATACTTGTATACGTATGGATTCCGGTGATGTTCACGGCGGCTGAATTTCTGCTCGGCACGCTCCTTGTGCTTATAATAATGCTCGCCTGCGCGGCGCTTTTCTCCATCGCACTGAAAATAAACCGTATTGCCGCCTATGCGATATTTGCTTTTGCGCTGTGGATGCTGTATATCCTCTATTTCAGCTTTGCTCTCCTGCTGCTGAACTGAAAATTTTTATGCGTCTTGTCAAGATACGGCATCGTGGGGAAGTCTGCGCATTTACGGTAAGAATATATTTTTTGGTTGCTTATGTTACAGAGACAGAAAAAAACCGCTTCCCATCGGAAAGCGGTTTTTTATTCTATCGAAATTACTGAATTTCAACAGTTGCGCCTGCAGCCTCAAGAGCTGTCTTGAGAGCTTCGGATTCTTCCTTGGAAGCACCGGTCTTAACAGCCTTGGGAGCACTCTCAACGAGTTCCTTAGCTTCCTTAAGACCGAGACCTGTAGCCTCACGAACTGCCTTGATAACATCGAGCTTCTTAGCGCCGAAGTCCTTGAGGACAACGTCAAACTCTGTCTTTTCTTCAGCTGCGGGAGCTGCTGCGCCGCCAACTGCAACTGCTGCAACAGGAGCAGCGGATACGCCGAATTCCTCTTCGAGAGCCTTTACAAGGTCAGCTACTTCGAGGATAGTAAGTGTCTTGATTTCATCAATGATTGCTGTAATCTTTTCAGATGCCATGATAATTTCCTCCGTAATTTAAATGAATTTTTTAAAGAATTTTGTGCGCCGTCAGGCGCTGTGATGGGTTAAGCAGCGGTATCTTCGCCGTTCTGCTTGTCCACATAAGCCTGGAGAACATAAGCCAGACCATAGAGAGAAGACTGGAGACTTCCGAGAACCTTTGCAATGAGCGCTTCCTTGGAGGGGAGCTCAGCAAGCTCGTTTACGCCTGCGGCATCGAGAATGGAACCATCTACGAAGCCCGCCTTGATTTCGAAGCTTTCAATCTTGTCAGCATACTTTTTGAGTATCTTTGCAGCGGCTACGGGATCATTTTCACTCGTAGCGACAGCAGTCATACCTTCAAGAGATGTAGCCAGAGCCGAATAACCGACATCATCGCAAGCTCTCTTTGTGAGAGTGTTTTTAATGACAGTGTATTCAACGCCGCTCTTTCTCAGTTCGGCACGCATAGCCGTGTCGTCCTCAACGGTGATACCGGAATAATTGACGATAACACCTGCGATAGACTTTTTCAGTCTTTCGGTAAGGTCGGCAACAATCTGCTTCTTCTGCTCAAGAACCTGTACACTTGGCATAATTACACCACCTTTCGTAATAATAAAGCCAAGCTTGAAAATAAAAAATCTTTCCGCAATGAAGCATACGGAAAGACAATAAATCGCTTTATAAATCTCTCCTCGGCAGGATAGCTCAGCTTTTACAAAAACCTGCTGTCTTCGGATTGCCTATATATTATACACACACGATGAAGATTTGTCAATAACTTTTTTGAAATTTTCCGCGATTTTCCGAGGAAAAGGCGGAAATTTCCCGCCGCAAAACCGAAAAAGGCGGTCGGGCACGAGCCCTGCCGCCTTTTGCATTCTGTTTCAAGCCGAAATCAACCGAGGGTTTCAACATAAGCGAGAAGCTTTTCGGCAGTCTCTCTGTTGCCCAAGCCCTGCGCATTGAAGGGGAATTTCATTTTATATACCGTATCGTCGCCCTCTATCTGATATTCGAGCACAGATGTGCAGAGTATATAATCAAAATCTGTGCCGTTGGAATTTTTCGGATAAGCCGCATTGAAATAAACCGTGCCCCACGAGCCTCCCCCTGCCGTGCGCTTGCCTATCGGATATTGCTTATCGCCTGTCAGTTCTCCGAGATACGCTCCCTGAAAATACAGCTGCTTGCTTGTGACATCGAGGAAATCGGAGAAATAAAAATCTTTTACAAGGATATCGCTTGTATAATTATAGATATTTGTGGGATATCTCCCTGTCAGGTTAAATGTAAATATCATGATAGGTCCGTACATATGGTTGCCGTAAATATCATTATAGCCATTGTCATTGTAGTGATATTTATATTTCACGGGATTTACAAGCTTGATAGGATATTCCTCACCATCGATGCTGATAACTACGGTGTCTATGCGTATATCCCATATATCCGGAGGCTGCATCTGCTTCGGAGTAAAATAATCTATATCAATATCCTACTTGAAACTGTAACTATATAAATATTTGCCGTTTATTTCAACATCCGTGACATCTTCCAGCTGTCGTCTTGTCATGGCAGTTTTTTCGAAATAATCTATATTTTCGCCCTCCAGACGAACGAATTTTATTTTATCTTCAGAAAGGAGATTGGCGGAGACAAAGTTGAGTGGAAAACCCAAATCTTTCGAGCCGTATTCCAGGTCGACTTTTACCATTTCGGGATAAACCGATATTCCCGTTGTTCCGAGTTCGTGAGAGCCGGGAACATAATCATCTTTTTCCCCGCATGATGAAAACAATGACATCATCGCAAGCAGCATTGCCACGGTCATTACAAGGGAAATCAGCCTGCCTGTGAGGCATCGTTTTTTCATAATATAGTTCCTTTCAATATTTTTTATTTTTTCGGAAATCGTCTTGAATTCCGCTGTTCAACGGTATCACCTCCATTTTTAATTATCCTTTCGTTTGTATTATGCCATAATTTTTATATTTTGTCAAGCATATGATAGCATTTTTATTCTTTCATTTGTGATTTTTACCAAAATAAATTGCCTGCGGTACGTATTTCGGGTCGTCGGGAATCAGGGAAGGCGAGGCGGCAAAGACAATGGGGAGGCAAAGACAATGGGGGGCAAAGACAATGGGGAGGCAAAGACAACGGGGGGGCAGAAGGTGGCAGCCGTAGGCTGACGGATGAGGTGTCAATAATGCTTATATCTTCATCCCGTCGGCGTAGGCACTGAAAATTACGATAAAACAAAACTCACATCCCGAAAAACATCAGAATTCCATTATATATCCCTTGTGCGAAAAGGCGCGGATTATTTGCCATGAGCGCGGCATCCTCGGCGTTAGTGATGAAACCGAGCTCTATGAGCGTAGCAGGCATATCTGTGGCGCGTAGGACATACAGCGTCGGGCGAGAGGAAACGCCGCGGTTTTCCAGTCCCGTTGCGTCATGCAGACCGATGAGAATATTTTCGGCAAGCGGAAGTGCCGCCGAGCCGCTGCTGTAAACAAAAGCTTCACTGCCCGATGCAGTCGGGATATCCGAGGCATTCGCATGCAGACTGATAAAATAATCCGCGCCCCATTCGTTTGCGGCGTTTACCCGCTCGCGAAGTGACGAAGCGACGCTCATGCCGAGTATCTCATCGGGCGTATTGCGCGAGAGCATCGCCTCGAAATCCGGATTTTCATTTAAGAGCGTATTCAGCTCTTCTCCTATATAATAAACAAGATCCTGCTCTCTGTAGCCGTTACCCTCCGCGCCCGCATTCGGATTTTCGGGATTGTGACCCTGATCTATAAATATTTTTATCGCCATAAAAAAACCTCCGTGAACATACTTTTTTTCAGTATATTCACGGAGATATTTTTTGATATGGATTATTCGAGATTAAGCTTCTTTTTGAAAATGTTTATCGTGAGGAAGTACATCACTATACCGACGATAAGAGTTACAACATTGCGCGAATAAGCGATTATGGATACGAATGTCTCTGAGAAAGCATTTTCATTTATCATAGCCGCGATAATCATTACGATATAGCTTACAAAGGAATTGACGATACCTATTCCCGCGTTGACGGCAAAATACATGCCGACGGAAGCCCATACCTTATGCTTCTTGCTGATCATGCAGCCGAGCGTTATGGCAAAGTAATAAATCAGAAGCTGTGCCATTCCCGTGACGATGACTTCAAGCACAGAGCGCAGTATCACAAACCATACATCGGGAGAGCCTGCATAAATTTTCATAAATTCGCTGAAGAATCTGCCGAGCCCATTGAACATCTCGGAAAATCCCGCGGCAACTTCCGCTCCGCCGGAGGCTACGCCGTTGATATAGCACGCACCGCAAAGCGATGCTATCGCCGCAAAGGTGGTGACAAACGAGAGAGAGAGCCATATCATGCCGGAGATAAGCTTTGTCCAGAGCAGCTCATGCGGTGTGACAGGCAGAGTGAATGTCAGATAGCCCTCATCGGTGAAGAAATTTTTATAATATCTCATCAGTATAAAGATGAGGGTAATTATACTGCTCGCAAAACCGAGCGCATATACGCCGAAGGTTATCACCGAGAGGGGGATATAGAGGATAGTACGGATGGTTTCTATCGCATCGCCGTGAAGCGCGGGCAGAAAGTTCGGATGCCAGCAGAGAATAAGCAGACCGAAGCCGACAGCCGAAGCGAGAAGCGAACCGAGGATAACCATGCCGACAGAGCGTCTCGTCGCTCTGAATTCATGCTTTAAAAGCTTGCCTAACATTTGAACACCTCCCTGAAAAGCGCATCTACCGTTTCGCCGTGCTTTTCTCTTGCGCCGTCTACGGTATCGTGCATGGCAACCTGACCGTTCCTGATGAATACAAATTCGTCGAGCACCTGTTCGATATCGGTGATGAGATGCGTGGATAAGATGATTGTTGCGCTCGGGTCATAATTTGTGATTATCGTATTGAGGATGAACTCGCGCGCCGCGGGGTCGACACCCGCTATCGGTTCATCGAGCAGATAGAGCCTTGCGCGGCGGCTCATGACGAGCACGAGCTGAACTTTTTCGCGTGTGCCCTTCGAGAGCGTTTTTATTTTTCTGCTCGTAACTATGCCGAGCTTTGAAAAAAGGTCATATGCGCGGGCGCGGTCGAAATCCTTGTAGAAATCGCAGAAAAGCGCTATCGTATCGTCTACGGTGAGCGAAGGGTTGAGATATGTGCGCTCGGGCAGATATGAAACGGCGCCCTTTGTGATAACGCCGGGGCGGAGCCCTCCCACGGTCAGCTCGCCGGAGGTCGGCGTGAGCAGACCTGCCGCCAGCTTGATGAGAGTAGTCTTGCCGCTTCCGTTCGGGCCGAGAAGCCCGATTATCTTGCCTGAGTACAGAGTGAGATTGAAATCCGCGAGGGCGGGAACGCCGCCGTATGATTTAAAGAGATTTTTGCATTCAAGTATTATTTCCATTTGCCTCATCCTTTCTGAGATATTTTTCCAGCAGAGCTTCCGTCTTTTCGCGGTCGAAGCCGAGCTGAGCTATAGCATTGGCATATCCCTCCGTTATCCGGACGGCTTCCGCTTCTCTTGCCGCATCGAGGATGCCTTTGTCCTCCGTGACAAAATTGCCCGCCGTGCTTTTCGGATAGATGATACCCTCATCGCAAAGCATCGAAAGCGCCTTGACGACGGTATTCGGATTTGCCGAGGCTTCGCTTGCTATATCGCGCACGCTGGGGATTTTTGAACCCTCGGGATATTCGCCCGAGAAGATTTTCAATCTGATCCTTGCCGCTATCTGAATATATATCGGCATTCCGCCGAAAAAATTCCAAGCCATGACGTTATCCTCCTTTTGTTCTGTTTCTGTGATACAATTATACATCGCAGCCGCCGTATTGTCAAGAGAAGAGAGCAATTTTTCGTGAAAATAATAAAAAAACACGTTTTTATTTGAAAAATCGCATGAAAAATTTATTTTCCACTTGACAAGAGCGCATATTTGTGTGTATAATGTACGATGTAGTTGTAGCGTTATACGCCGTCGGGGCTTTTTCCGACGCGACAATGTAAGGAGGTGTTGAATAATGCTGAGAACTTATCAACCTAAAAAGATTCAGAGACAGAAGGAGCATGGCTTCCGCAAGAGAATGAGCACGGCAAACGGCCGCAAGGTTCTGAAGAGAAGACGCGCTAAGGGCAGAGTTCGCCTTAGCTACTGATTTTCAGCCGAGCTTTGTTTCCGAAAATAGATTAAAGCCTGTGTCTGTATTCATGGGCTTTCATTTTTTATGGGAACAAAACGGCATGGCTCCCAAAACTGATTTTTCGGAGGAATCTGTGTGAAAAACATGGCAATTTCCGAGAACCACCTTTATAAAAAGGTGTATGACAAAGGGCAGAAGGTTTACTGCCGGCATATCGTGGTATATGTTTTGACCGATTACCACGCATCGCGGCTCGCCCGCGAAAATCCGCTGAAAACGAAGGTTAACCGACTGGGAATTACGGTTACAAAGAAGCTCGGTAAAGCGGTTGTGCGCACGAGAGTACGTCGTATTCTTCGCGCCGCATATTCCTCCCTCGAGAGGGAAAACAATATTAAAAAAGGACTGCTCATAGTTATAGCGGCAAGACCTGCCGCCGTCACAGCCAAAAGCGGCGATATCTACGGGGACCTGCTCTATGCGGCAGGCAAGCTCGGGCTTATTCTGCCCGCGCCGCAAAAGCCGACAGAGAGCGGTACGCTATGAAGCATATAGCCATAGCGTTGGTGAAGCTTTACCGAAAGCTCATCTCTCCGCTGAAGCGCCCGTGTTGCCGCTTCACGCCGACCTGCTCGCAGTATGCAATAGAAGCCTTCTCCGAATGGGGCTTTATCCGCGGGCTCGGGCTGACAATATGGAGAATACTCAGATGCAATCCTTTTTGCAGGGGAGGCAGCGACCCTGTTCCCAAAAGAAAAAGATGATTTTTCCGCTGTTTATTTCCTATCAAGGAGAAAAAAATGAATAAGATTTTTGCAAGCATATTGAATTTTTTCAATGACATAACAGGGCATTATCTCATAGCCCTTCTGCTTGTTGCGCTTCTTGTGAAGCTGGTTCTTCTGCCCTTTGGTATAAAGCAGCAGAAAACCGCGCAGAAGCAGGCGAAGCTTCGCCCCAAGGAGATGGCTATCCGCAAGAAGTACAGCGGCAGAACAGACCAGCCCACGATGACAAAAATGAATACAGAGATACAGGAAATGTACCGTGAAGGTGGCTACAACCCTCTCGGCGGCTGCCTGCCTATGATTATTCAGTTTGCCATCGTCATGATTATCTACAGCGTCATGATGAATCCGCTCCAGTATGTCTGCGGATATTCCACAGAAGCTATCGACGCTCTGCGTGAATTTCTCGGCGTTGCTGCGGCAAAGAGAGGCGATATAGAGCTTCTCTCGCTGATAACAGCCGACAAGATTCCCGCTATACAGGCGCTGGGCAAGGGACTTGAAAACATGACCATGGAATCGCTCCCGAACTTCAGCCTTTTCGGCATGGCAAATGCTCTTGCCGCAAAGCCGACCTTCAAATCGTGGCTTGTCACTATCCCGATAATCACATTTGTCGGTCAGTTCTTCGCATCCAAGCTCCAGAGAAAATTCATGCCCCAGCCCATGCAGGACGGTGCGCAGACAAAATCCATGAATGTTATGATGGATCTTTTCCTGCCTGCCATGACAACAGTCATCGCGTTTACCGTTCCCGCCGCAGTCGGTATCTACTGGTTCTTCAATAATATGCTCGGTGTGCTCCAGACCGTTATTCTCGCAAAGGCTATGCCTCTGCCCAAGATAACGGAGGAGGATATCAAGGCTGCCGAAAGCGAATACAGCGCCAAGAATGCCAAGAAGAAGCTTGCCGAAGCAAAGAAGAAACAGCGTCTCTCCGACGATTACGATTCCGATGAGGAGGACGCAAGCTTTGATGACGGCGGTCCTACCCGCTATGACAGAGATTGATTAGTAATTAGTAATTTTATTGAGGTAAATTAAAATAATGAAGAGTGAAGTTACTGTTCGCGCCGCTACAGTCGATGATGCCGTTGCCAAAGGTGCGGCTGAGCTCGGCGTTGAGGTAAGCGAAATTGAGTATGAGGTTCTCGAGGAGCCGAAAAAAGGCTTTCTCGGAATCGGAGGTTCTCCCGCCACCGTTAAGGTAACATATGTTTTCAAGCCGGTTGTTGCTGCCGCCAAGTTTGTCAATACTCTCATTGAAAATCTTGAGCTGAATGCGACAGCCACTATAGAGGAAACAGGAAACGGCGAAGCTACCGTTACCGTTTCGGGTGATGATGCGAGCGCTCTTATCGGTCATCACGGAGATACACTCGATGCTTTTCAGTATCTTGTGAATCTCGCGGCAAACAAGAAAGAGAATGACGAGAGAAAATATACACGCTTTACGGTGAATATAGAGAATTACCGCGAAAAGAGAGAAAAAACTCTCCGCGCACTCGCAAACCGTATGGCTGAAAAGGTCAAAAAGACCGGCAGAAGCATCAGTCTCGAGCCGATGAACGCCTATGAGCGCAGAATCATTCATTCCGAGGTTCAGCTCATCGAGGGCGTGACCACAAATTCCGTCGGTCAGGAGGGCAATCGCCGCGTCATCATTTATATTGAAGGAACGGCAAAACCCACAGAGGCAAAGGCGCCCCGCGCAGGAACAAGAAGCAATGACCGTCGTCGCGGCGGCAAAAAGGGAGACAGAAGAAGCGGCGCTCCGAAAGAGAAGCGCTCGGATTCTGCCGAGAGACCTGTTTATAAGCGCCCCGACACACCCCGTCCTCAGCCGAGAAAGATAGAAAAGGCAAAGGACCTCGACAGTTATTTTGCAAAGCTGCGTGAATTCGGAAGCACTATCCAGTAAATAAGAGCCGTCAGGCTTGAAACCAAAATGCCCGTCGGTGTGAGACGGGCATTTTTCATAAAAACATTTTGCTTTTGCGCCTGTATATGCAAAAGAAAAAGCGGATAAAGAGCCTTCTCCTGCGGGAGAAGGTGGCAGCCGCAGGCTGACGGATGAGGAGTCTTTTTTAAAGAAACTTTTCTTTTATCGTACTTTTGTATGACCAAAAGTACCAAAAGTCATTTAAGAGGGCTTTCCACCCTCTTAAAAAACACCCTCCGCGTGCACGAGTTAGTCGCGCGAGCCATGCGTGGCAAGTGCGTGCGGCAAAGGACAGAGAGGAAATCGGCAGTGTCGCGCTACCCGCAACTTCATACTACCACGCGAGCGAACATATCACACGAAAAAGCCGAGCAGATTCGTGCACGCATTGCATGCACGCCCGCATAATAGGGTTGGCGGGCGTGGGTCTGATACCTACGCTGACGGGGCTATCAAAATAAGCCCTATCTCGCTATGTTCGCACCCAGATACGCACCCAAACTTGAACCGCGAGGTTTGCCATAGCCTGACATGGCACAGCAGTGAATCCGAGTCGGCGCTTGAGCGTTTCGAACCTGTAGCCGTGGTTCAGCAATTGCCGGACGGTCGGGGCACTTTGTTCGCACCGGTCGCCGCGAGGCGACAGAAGGTGTTTAAAAGAGGAAAGCATTCCTCTTTTTGTCCTTTTCGTTCTTTTCGGACAAGCGAAAAGAACTCTGAAAGAGAAGAAACATAATGTAACTTTTCCTTTATCGTACTTTTGCGTGACCAAGAGGATGGTTCAGGGTGGCGTAGCCACCTCTGAACGGCGTCGCCGAGACGGGGCATCGTGGGTTTAGCCTGTGCGCTGACGGGATAAAGCATATATTTTTTGCTTTTTCTGTTTGTTGACTCAATATCAAAACAACACATTACCACAAAAATTCAAAGGAGAAACGTATGTACAGCATATTCGGTTCGGTTATAGCCGCCATATCGACCCCGCGCGGAAAGGGCGGCATCGCCGTAATTCGCATGTCGGGCGACGGGAGCATTGCCATCGGTGAAAAATTTATCTTCCCGAAAAGCGGTAAACCGCTCTCCGCCGTAAAATCAAATTACGCGGCACTCTGCGATGTGAAAAATGCGGACGGCACCACACTTGATGAAGCCGTGGTCACCGTTTTTCGCGCGCCGCATTCCTTCACAGGCGAGGATACTGTGGAAATCTCATGCCATGGCGGAGTACTCCTCTCAAGCCGGGTGCTCTCACGCGCATTCGAATGCGGAGCAGTGCAGGCGGCGGCAGGCGAATTTACACGCCGTGCTTTTTCCTCGGGCAAGATAAGCCTCTCGCAGGCAGAGGCGGTCATAGGCAAAATAGATGCGAAAACAGACAGCAGTCTCCGTCTATGGGATAATGCGGCGCAGGGCAGAATAAAATGCGAAACCGATGCGATTTACGATGAGCTGGGCGAGATTATTTCGAGCGCATATGCCACGATAGATTTCCCGGAGGAGGACCTCGCGCCGCTTTCTCGCGATGAAATGCGCACGCGCACGGAAAAAGTCGCTGCGCACCTTGAAGCACTTGCCGCAACATATCGGACAGGACATGCCGTTTGCGAGGGAGTGAACACTGTCATCTGCGGCAAGCCGAACACGGGTAAATCCACTCTGCTCAATCTGCTGTGCGGCAGCGAACGGGCGATAGTAACCGACATTGCCGGCACGACGCGCGATGTGATAAGCGAAACTGTTGCCGCAGGCGACATTTTGCTCCGTCTTTGTGACACCGCGGGCATACGCGAAACGGGTGATGCCATAGAGAAAATAGGCGTTGACCGTTCGCTCTCCGCGATAGAGAATGCCGAGCTGATTCTCGCCGTTTTTGACGGGAGCAAACCGCTCGACGATGAGGACAGACAAATCATCACACTTATAAAAGAAAAAGCAACTTCGGGTTGCGACATTATTGCCATTCTCAATAAAAGTGACAAAGGTGAGGCACTCTCTGCCGATGATGTGGGATTCCCGCATTCCGTGCGTATTTCCGCAAAAGATGAAACGGCAAAATCAACCGTCACGACAGAGATAGAATCGCTCTATACCGATGGCGAATATACCGAAAATGCAGTCCTGACGGGAGAAAGGCAGTATGCCGCCGTATGCCGTGCGCTTGAACTCACAAAAGGCGCGCTCGAGGCACTTGATACCTTCGGTGAGGACATCGCAGGAAGCGAACTTGAACAGGCAATGGGCGCTATCGGCGAGATAGACGGCAGGGCTGTAGGCGAAGATGTTGTAAACAGAATATTCCATAATTTCTGTGTAGGTAAATGATATGAGTACAAAAGAAACTATACTCCGACTGCTTGAGGCGGCTGGCGGAAAATTTATCAGCGGTTCGGATATCGCACGCAGTGCGGGCGTCTCGCGGAATGCCGTATGGAAAAATGCCGCCGCTCTGCGCGAAGCCGGCTTTGATATAGAAGCAGGTGACGGCGGTTACCGCATGGCAGGCGATAAGCTCTGCCCCGAACTGATAAAATATTATGCAAAAAACGATTTCGGAATAACATTTTTTACAGAAACAGGCTCCACAAACCGCGAGGCGGCGAGGCTTGCTTCTTCCGTGACACTTCCGCATATGGTGGCGGCGGCGGCACAAAGCGGCGGCAGAGGACGGCACGGAAAGAGCTTCTTTTCCGAGGGCGGGATATATTTCAGCATGATTCTTGATGCCGCAGCGGTGAAAATTCCGCCGTTGCTGCTCACTACGGCGGCGGCTTGCGCCACGCTCCGCGCGATAGAAGCGGAATATGATGCCGAGCCGAAAATCAAATGGATAAACGATATTTATCTCGGCGAAAAGAAGGTCTGCGGGATACTCACCGAGGCGCAGAGCGACCTCGAAACAGGTACATTCTCACATTATATCGTCGGCATAGGAATAAATGCCGGCGGCGATAATTTTCCGCCCGAGGTGGAGGATATCGCCTGCTCGCTTGATCCGGCAAGTGTGCGCAAAAACAGACTTTGCGCCGCCACTGCGGACAATCTGCTTGCTTTCATCAAGGCAGAGCCTTCGGATATTGTGCGGCTCGCGAGCGAAAAAAGCTGTGTGCTCGGAAGAAAAATCCGCTTTTTAGGCGGGAAGGAAGGCACAGGCAAGGCTGCCACTCTCGGCGAAAACGGCGAACTTATCGTCGAGACGGCAGAGGGCAGGGTAACGCTCTCGGGCGGCGAAATCTCGGTAAGATTTACAAAATAAAAAAATGTGCGATTGTGCAAATCGCACATTTTTTGCGCTCAGATGCTATCAATCAAAACTTTCGCCCGCCATAATTAAAGTTTTCGTGCACATTTTAAAGTTTTCGCCTGCGAAGAAACATAAAATAACTTTTCTTTTATCGTACTTTTCAGTGACGAAAAGTACCAAAAGTCAGCAAGGAGGACTCACGCCGTCCTCCTTCCGAACCTCGTGCGGCGTGCACGAGTTAGTCGCGCGAGCCGTGCGTGGCGAGTGCGTGCGGCAAAGGGCTAATGGTGCAAGTCGTTAGTTTTGCCGCTCTCCACAACCTCAACTATACCACGCGAGCGAACATAGCGCACGAAAAAGCCGAGCAGATTCGTGCACGCATTGTCCCACCCACATACAAATACGGGCGACGCCGTCGCCCGTATTTTCATTTTTCCGTATTCTTCGTTTAAATCGTTCCTGTGACCTCTACGACGGTAACGCCGGGAGAAGCGGTAACTGCACCTGTTGTCGTATCTGTCGTAAATGTTGCCGCAGGCACTGTTATCTCATAAGATGAGCCTGCCGCAGGTAAAGTCAGAGTGCCGCCTGTATAGGTGTAATTTTCGGCGGAGACAGCAGTGCCGTTCACCGTGACGGCTATATCTGTCGGTGCGGGAGAGAAAACATCCGTCAGCACAACATCCGTTGCCGCATCGTTGCCGTAATTATAAACAGTAAAGGTATATGTGAGCTGTCCGCCGCCCACGACGGGATTCGGTGACATAGACTTGACTATATTCAGCCTTGCATAATTTTCAACTGTTATCGTGTTTGATTTTTCGGCTGTTCCGAGCGTAGGCGAAGTGAAGGTTGCCGTATTTGTTACAGTGGAGCCGGAGGTGAGCGGTGCCTCACTTGTCAGTGCCGCCTTATAGATGATAACGGCATTTGCGCCCGCAGGTATCGACGGCAGGGTAAATATGAGCGAACCGGCTGTCGTGGCGGGGGTCAGCTCAGAGGTATAAACACCGTTTATATAAAGATATGCGGGTCCTACATAGGAAAGCGGCGTATAGGTGGCACCGCCGGCGGTTGATCTTCCGAGATTGTCGCTTACGGTGATATCCGTTGCGGCGGTTGCACTGCCGTTTGTCAGCGAGAGAATATATGTTATCTCATCGCCCGCAGTATAAGTCGAGCCGAGCGAGGTTTTGCTTCCCGTCAGCGGTTCTGTCAGAGTAGCCGTTGCTATATTTGATGCGGCGGCGGCATTTACCGCACCGTAAGAATAAGTTATTCTTGCCTGATTTGTAATAGTTGCCATATATTATTTTATCCTCCGAAATTTGATTGTCGGGTAGGGCTTTTATGCCCTGCTTCATTATATGACGACAGGCAAATTTCGACAAAACCGCAGTATGGCAATTTATTCCGATAGAGGCATTACCGCTTCATTTTATGTAAAAAATGATACGCCTTTTCCTTATATATGAATATTAAGAAATATTTTCCATTGATTTCAAAGCGGTTTTTATTGTATTATTATAGCAGAAATTCATCCCGCACGGGATACGGTAAAAGGAATACTCTCATGAAATCATTGCCATCAGAAAGGCGGCTTATCACCGTGCTTTTTATTCTCGCATTGTTTTGCGCACTGATACTTCTCTGTGCCTGCTCCTCCGAAGAGACGATTGACATCAGAGCCGCCGCGCTCACATCTGCCACACCGCCCGCGGCGGAAACGACAACGGTATCTCCGCTTATGACAACCGGAAAAACCGTACATTCGGCTGTGACGAGTACGGCTTTGCCGCCGGAAACAACCTCAACCGCGGCGGATACCGTTTCCGCCGAAACAACTGCCGTAGTCACCGAGTCCGCTGCAACATCCGCAACCGCAGCTGCATCGACCGCACCCGCATCATCCGTAACCGCAGTGGCGGAGACACCGCCGACATCGTATGTTTTTACCAGAACGGAAGATATACCATACGAGACGGAAATACGATATTCGGATGAGCATTTTGATGACGATACGACAGTTCTGCGCGAGGGCATCGTCGGCAAAAAGGTTTATACCACCACGCTCCTTTATCGTGCGGGACGTCCGATAGGCAATTACATAGACGAGCGCATACAGACATATCCGCAAAACGAAATACTCCTCATGGGGACAAAAGCTTCGCATACATCGGAAATCGAGGTGCGGACAAGCGATATTCCTTATGAAACGGAAAGAGTTTCCGACGGCAGTCTGCCTCTCGGCGAAGAAAAGCTTATCACAGCAGGGAAAAGCGGTGTTCTCAAAGAGACGTATGAGATATCGTATTACCGCGGCGAAAAGGAGAGTGAAACCCTTATCTTGCAGGAACGCGAAGAGCCTGTAAATGAAGTTATCGCTGTCGGCACATATATTGCTCCCGAGCCCGAGCCCGAACCCACGCCCGAGCCTGAACCCACGCCCGAGCCTGAACCCACGCCCGAGCCTGAACCCACACCCAATCCCACGCCTACGCCCGAGCCTGAGAAATTCCGTCTGCCATATCTTGTCGCAGGAGAAGTAAGCGGCAAATACATAGGCAGAAATTACAGCATCACGCAGAATTACGGAAACGGCGGTCATGGCGGACTTGATATCGGCGTATGGTATGGAGAAGCAATTGTCGCCTCGATGAGCGGCAGAGTTGTGACGGCATATAACAACGGCGCGTTCAATCCCGCCACAGACAAAAGCATGCTCTGGACATACGGTACGTTTGTTGTGATAGAGCATGAAAACGGAATGCGCACATATTATGCGCATATGAGCAAAAAATTCGTTTCTGTCGGTGATTATGTTCAGGCGGGGCAGGTGATAGGCGAATCGGGAAATACAGGCAGAGTCAGTCCCGCACCCACAGCCTCAAAACCGTATGCGGGCACACATCTGCATTTTGAAATCCGCGTATACAATAGCAAAACGGGCAAATACACGCGCGTAGATCCCATGGATTATCTGAAATAAAAGGCAACAAAAAAACACCTGCTTTCGTAGGTGTTTTTTGCTGGAGCTGATAACCGGATTCGAACCGGTGACCTCATCCTTACCAAGGATGTGCTCTACCTGCTGAGCCATATCAGCGAATGCCTTATTATTATAACAAAAGAATGTGTGTTTGTCAACGGTTTTTTGAATATTTGCGGAAAATAAAAAAGCACTGCGCTTAGCCTGACGAGCCGTGGCAAGAAAAGGGAGCAATAAATTGCCTCCCCTGCCACAGCGGGTCGTCGTGGGAATTGACACACATGCTCCGCGTATGTGTCAATTCCCGTCGCCGCCGACGGCTCGCGCAAGCCTCCCCAAAGGCTTGACCTAAACTTTAGTAGAGGCGGGCGAAAACTTTAACGGTGCGCAAAAACTTTAATGTGGGCAAAAATTTCAATGAAAAGCAAAAATTTTCCCAAGTCAACGAAAAAAGGCAGGACAAGGGGTGCCTTCCATAAAGCAGGTTTTACCTGCCGAAAAAACAATAGGAGTACGGGCATTTGTTCGTACTCCTTTTCACACGCCTTGCCCTGCAAGGTATAGTGTGTTACACCTTTTAGGTGTACTGTCGGGCGGTAATGAGCCTCCCTTTATACAAGGGAGGCTTTGGTTTGTGCGCTCTGAAAGTCTGTCTGTTTTTCCTGACAAGCACTGCTTTTGTGGACACAAAAGCGAAGCCCCGCGCGAGCAGAAGTTGGGTTATAATGTCATCAAAGCTTTAAAATCCTCTGTTTCCCTGATAGGATCAAAGCAACGGATGTTATTCAAACACCGAATGAAATCATCAATATCGGTTATATCGGAATCTGTAACGGGATGCTCTTCTTCAACAAGTGAAAATAGCGGAGAAGTGAACTTTATTGTCTTTTGGTGATTTATTTTTGTCATTTCTTCCGCATGGTACCTTGCTTTTTTCAATTCTTCCAATACACGGTCATATTGCTGTGTTCTGCAGAAGCAAAAGGCTTTGCTGATAGAATTATATTGCAGAGTATTGTGATAATACTGAAAATTACCGTCCGGAAACATAATATTCAGTATCTTTTCAACGGCATCATACACGTCAATTGAGTTTTGACCGAATGTTAGTTGGAAGAGAAAGCGATTTAATTTTGTATTTGTAAGGTGCTGACAATGCTTTTTCCTTTCTTCACCCTCTAAGCACCAACAAAGCAGCTCATCTCTTTTCTCCTCATCCTCTTCTAACATAGCGTATTGCTTGGCTTCGTCCTTTTTTTGATTATAGCTAAGTGCATGAACGATTCCGAACAACGCTTCGGAATATAATTTTGAATCCTTGGTGTTATCCAAAACCAATTTATAATGTTTTGCTGAACTTTCAAGCAAACGCGTATATTCACTATTATCCAAGGTCGGCATAGCAACATAATACTCTGCCGATGCCAGCCATTCCACATACTCCATATTTCCCGGATATTCAGCAACCGCATGCAGGGCGATTTGATAATTCTTTTCTTTGTCGTCGTGTTGCCAATATTTGTGGAATGCTTCGTCAAACTCCGCTTTTCTCAAATCCTTTTGGTAGGTTTCCATTCCAAGCAGATAATCGGTGGTTACATTAAATAAATTGGCAAGCGGCGGCAATAAAGAAATGTCGGGCATAGCAACATCTGTTTCCCAACGGCTGATTGCCTGCGGAGAAATAGAAAGAAGTTCTGCAAGATTTTCTTGTGTCATATTTGCTTCTCGTCGAAGTGATTTTATCTTTTGTCCAAATGTCATATAAACAATTCTCCTGATTTTGTTACTTGACCGGTCTGTGATTATATTATACCAAGTTTTTGACGATTTGTCCACTTCTTAATAATTGAGAGGTTATAAACCAAAAATTGAGTCGGACATAAAAGCTTGGCGCACCTGCTTTATCGCAGGTACGCCAAGTCATGCCTTTTTTCATCCCGACCGAGATTATTCCTCATCCTCACGAGAGAAGAGGTCGCCTTCGAGATTCATGTCGTCATCCTTTGCTTCGCAATCGTCGCAATCGCAATCGTCACATTCGCCGTCGCAGTCATCAAGGTCATCATCAAAATTGAAATCGCAATCGCAGAAGTTGATATCATCCTTGCAGTCATAGAGCAGATAAGCACCTGCCGCGCCGCTCATAGCGGAAACCGCAAGAAAAGCACCTGCGGAGCTTTTCTTCTTGAAGAGAAGAATGATGAATGTGATGAGTGAGGTGACCGCGTTTACTATGAGAGCAACGCCTACATAAAGTTTGGTTTTCTTGAACATTTTTCATGTCCTCCTTATATAATATTTTTTTTGTTTTTTATACCTTGCTCTTAAGATAAGCATTGATAAAACCGTCTATTTCGCCATCCATTACGGCGAGGATATTACCGTCCTCATAGCCTGTTCTGTTATCCTTGACAAGCGTATACGGCATGAATACATATGAACGAATCTGTGCGCCCCATTCGATATTTGTCTTTTCACCCTTGATGTCCTCTATCTTGTCGAGATTTTCACGCTGTTTTATCTCGGCGAGCTTGCTTTTCAGCATTTTCAGCGCGGTTTCCTTATTCTGTAGCTGGCTGCGCTCGGTCTGACAACCGACAACTATACCTGTCGGCTTATGAACGATTCTTATTGCCGAGTCGGTCTTATTGATATGCTGACCGCCCGCGCCGCTTGAACGGTGCGCGGTTATTTCGAGGTCCTCATCCTTGAGTTCTATATTGACATCATCATCAAGCTCGGGCATTACTTCCACCGAGGCAAAGGATGTATGACGTCTGCCTGACGCATCAAAAGGCGAAACGCGCACAAGTCTGTGAACTCCGTGCTCACTCTTGAGATAGCCGTAAGCATTCGTTCCCTCTACGAGGATAGTTGCGCTCTTGATGCCCGCTTCTTCTCCGTCGAGCCAATCTATGAGCTTGACATTGAAGCCGTGCTTCTCACCATAGCGCGTATACATTCTGTAGAGCATGAGTGCCCAGTCCTGCGCCTCTGTGCCGCCCGCACCGGGATGGAAGGAAAGAATGGCATTGTTTCTGTCATATTCGCCCGAGAGGAGCGCATCTATGCGCATTTTTTCCTCGCCGGCTTCTATTTTCTTTACCTCGGAAAGCACCTCGTCACAAACGCTCTCATCATTTTCCTCTATGCCCATTTCTGCGAGCACGAGTGCATCCGAAACAGAGGCGCAAAGCTTTTCATATGCCTCTATCTTATCCTTTGTGCGCTTCAGCTCCTGAAGCACCTTGCCCGAGTTTGCCTGATCATTCCAGAAATTCTCGGCAAGTGTCTGTGCCTCGAGTGTTTTTGCCTGCTCGCGCAGTCTTTCTATCTTCAGCGAATCGCCGAGCTCCTTTACATCACTCTCAAGTGCGAGAAGTTTGCTTTTCGCTTCTTCTAACTGTATTATCATTATATTTATGTCCTCCGAATATGTTTTTTGTGATTTTTATGTTAAATATGAAGCTTTCTTTATAAAACCGACTCACGTCACTTTTCTTTTTCCGCATTTTTGCCGTGATGATGCCCGTCAAAAACGCCGCGGAGGTTCATTTTCAGCTTGCCGTTTTTATCGACAAAGCCTATTTTTCTTGCCATTTTGTCATCGATACATTTTTCCGCATCATGTGCGCCGCAAAGGTCGATGAAATTCAGCGCCGCGCGCCCCATGATGAAAAGCACCTCTTCATCGTCGATTCCCTCGGGGCATTTCAATTCATACATATAGCCGATATCGTCCTTTATTTTAAACTGGCATATGCCGAGCAGTCTGTCCTCTTCTATTGCCGAGTAGGCAAAGCAATCATCACGATAAGGTACGCCGCACTGCGCACATATTGCCTTCTGCCGCTCCTTGCTCTCGATGGGTTTTATCTCAAACATCCGATTTTGCCTCCCTTTTCAGCATCTGAACCTGTGACTTTGTAAGATAACGCCATTTGCCCGGGCGCAGGTCGCCGAGCTTTACCTCACCTATGCTCACCCTGCGCAGGGAAAGCACATGAAGCGATAATTTTTCACACATTTTGCGTATCTGTCTGTTGCGACCCTCAAAAAGAGTTATCGCAACGACGGAATATTCCTTTTTTCTCGTGATCAGAGAAACCTCTGCGGGTTTTGTCATATATCCGTCGATATCCATCGGCTCGGAAAGGCGCTGCACCTTTTCCGGCTCTATCTCGCCCGCGAGCTTTACATGATATGTTTTCGGCTTGTGATAGCGCGGATGCATAAGCCTGTTTGCAAAATCGCCGTCGTTTGTGAAAAGCAGAAGCCCCTCGCTCTCAAGGTCAAGTCTGCCGATGGGATAAACGCGCACGCCGACATCCGAAACAAGCTCGGAAACGCACGGTCTGCCGCGGTCATCACTCATGGAGGTGAGATATCCGCGCGGCTTATTGAGCATGAGATAAACCTTTCGCTTATCCCCGCCCAAGATAACCTTTCCTCTGTATTCTATCCTGTCCCTCTCGGGATCTATTTTCGTGCCGATATCGGCAACCTCGCCGTTGACCTTTACTCTGCCGGCGGCGATTTCCTCCTCGGCGGCGCGGCGGGACATTATCCCTTGCGCCGAAAGGAATTTTTGCAGTCTCATTTCTTCCAATGTTTTGCCTCTGTATAGTGTATTTTTTCTTTATATTTCCGGCTTCAGAAAAGGAATTTCCTTTTCTTTACCGCGGTTTTCGCGATACTCTCCCGCGCGACTATATCCGCTCTTGCTATCACCTTGCCGCCGCAGATAAATTCGACCTCGCCTGTCTTTTCTCCCTCGCATATGCCCGCATAGAGAAAACGCGGCATTTTAATCGCGGTTTTTATCTCGCCGTGGTTTTTTTTCAGCGTGGCAATGATATCCTCGGAAATACCGCAGCAGACGGTTTCTTTTTCTCCGCCGCAAACGGGAATTTCCACGCGAAATTCCTCTGCCGAAGCTATCTTTTCGCTTTCGTAGAGGGAAAAGCCGTAGTCGAGGAGCTCTCTGTGATCATGCCAGTCGCTTCCGTCGCAGAGCGTAACGCAGATGAGCGTTACTCCGTCGCGCTGTGCCGCAGAGACGAGCGTCCTGCCGCATTTTTTGGTGAAGCCCGTCTTTACGCCGATAACATCGTCATATGTGCGGAGCAGGCGGTTGTGATTTACGAGCAGGCGCGTCGCCGTGCCGTCATGCAGGGGAATGGATTTTTTTGCTGTCGATACTATTTCGGCAAAGCGCGGATTTTTCAGCGCTTCGGCGGCGATTATCGCCAGCTCCTTTGCTGTGGTGTAATGCTCGCTGTCGTCCAGCCCGTGCGGATTTGCAAAATGCGTATCGCGCAGCCCCATTTCCCCGGCGCGCCTGTTCATCATATCGGCGAAAGCCTCAATGCTTCCCGCCACTTCTATGGCGATAGCCGCCGCCGCATCGTTTGCACTCTGGAGCATCAGTGCAAAAAGCAGATTTTCCATCGTTATCTTTTCGCCGGCATAGAGGTAAACGGACGAGCCTTCCACATTTACTGCCGCAGGCGCAACGGAAACGAGCCGCTCCGCAGGGCAGTTTTCGAGCGCGACGAGCGCAGTCATTATCTTTGTCGTGCTTGCCATGCCGCGGCGGACATTTTCATCGTGTGCATATATTATCTCGCCGTCGAGCGTCATGAGCAGGCAGCTTTTTGCCGAATCGTCGGGCACCGCCGAGAGGCAGGCTGTCCCGCCCGCCATGAGCATGAGCGCAGTGAGAAATATCGATATAATTTTCTTCATAGCTTCTCCATACTTTTTTCCTTAGCAATATGGAGGAACGGGGAAATTTATTCGCTTTTTCCGCGCGGGAAAGGTGAATAAATTTTTCTTTTGCTTAGTCGTACTTTTTGTTGATGAAAAGTGCGAGAAGTGATTTTTCTTATAGTGTTCTTTTCGCTTGTCCGAAAAGAACGAAAAGGACAAAAAGAGGAAAGCATTGACTCCCGTCTCGGCGACGCCGACCGCGTTTGCTTCGCAAATCGGTCAATTCCCCGCTGGAGAAGGTTTATCAAAAGCATTAGCGCAGACTGTATTGATAAAATATCGCCAAGTGTACTAATACGACTTTTTATTTTTAGAAAACGAGGGCCTCTTGCCAGCCTTCTCCAGCGGGAGAAGGTGGCAGCCGTAGGCTGGCGGATGAGGCGTTTATAATGCTTATCGCTTTATTCCGTCATCGCACTTATTAGATTCACGCCCGCGCCACCCATTTTTCAGCGGGCGTGCAGACAATGCGTGCAC
>ULVA01050891.1_pt1 | contig 25407 bp, 36 predicted proteins | sample 1958811 | NCBI WGS metagenome assembly ULVA01 (sample SAMEA4835768, study PRJEB28245) | human gut metagenome | biome: gut microbiome; material: fecal sample | place: Denmark | collected 2008
AGGAGGACATTCCATTTTGAGAAGCTGCGTGAGAAGAAAGAGTGCTCGGCATCCGGCGGGAAAGAACCCAAAGGCTCCGGAACCCATCGGCTACTGCTCCTACTGCGGCACGGCACTTTATCAGCCATGGCAATTTCACTGGATGTACGACGAGGATGGGCAGCGCGTCAGGAAGTGCAAGTGGATGAGGCGGTGCTGCGAAAGACGCAGGCAGATCCCGGGGCAGGAAGAGTCATACCGGCGTGCCGTGCTTCGGTACGGGAAGGATGGGAAAGAAAGGCGGCTCGAGAGTTTCGCGGAGGAGCGAGAGGATGAAGACGAGTAAAGAGGGCAAGGGCGGCATCTGATGGGATTGGGACTTTTATCCGGCGGCATGCGCATCGCAAGGCCGGAGATCCGGCGAGGCGCGGATGGTGAGGTGCGCAGCATTTCTTTTTCTGTGCCGGGAGAACCGGTAGGGAAGGGACGGCCTCGCTTCACGCGCACTGGTCATCCTTACACGCCCGGCAAGACGGAAAGCTATGAATCGCTGGTCAGGCTGGCGTATGGAGAGTGCGGGATGGTATTCCCAAAAGGAGTGCCGGTGCGCGTCAGGATCACCGCATGCTTCAGTATCCCGAAGAGCGCGGCAAAGAAAAGGCGGGCGATGATGATTGCCGGAGACATCGCGCCGACCAAGAAGCCGGATTTTGATAACATTCAGAAGATCATCTGCGACGCGCTGAACGGCGTCGCCTACTATGACGACAGCCAGATCGTAAAGGCAGACATCGAGAAAGTATACAGCACTACACCGCACGTGGAAGTCAACGTCGCGGCATGGGCAAAGGAGGAAAATGATGGGAAAGAAATTCAATGAGTTGGCGGAGCTCAGAGATCGCAGCCGCCAGCTGATGGACGAGAACCGCAGGCTGCGTCTTGCACTCAAGGTGAGTGAAGGAAGAGCGCAGCAGCTGGCATGGAAGAATGCAGAGCTCCGGAACCAGGTAGAAAAAGAAAGGCGCACGAGGGAGCTGCTCTCGGATATCGCGAGGTTCGATACGGAGGCTATCGAAGCGATAACGACGTCAGTGCAGGAGATCATAGAGACCTTGGTACAGAAGAAGCTGGATGCTTTGCGAGCGTACGACGAAAAGGCGGCGGCAAAATGTCAGGCGCCGCATGAGCTCGCAGAAAGGGAAAGCGGTCGCAAATGTTAGAGAGGGAATAGAAACGGCTCGATAAAGCGCCGGGGATAAAGCTATACGCACCGAATGAAGCTGCAGAACCGACGACTTATAGCGAGTGGGAAATCATATCGGTGATTTCCTGCGGTGCGACCATGACACATATCATGAAGGCGGCGAACGGAAGCGGGGAAGAAAAAAGGGATACGCGGTTCTTCCATTTCAGCCAGCTGATGACGAAAACGATGTTCGACAAATGGCGCAAGGAGAATTATGAGGCATGTCCGTATTGCGGGAAGGAACACGTGAAAGGGAAACTGCCCAGGATATCTCCGTACGATTCATGGGAATGTCAGGAAGCAGCCAAAAGTGCCGAATACAGGGTGAAGTGGTTTCCGCAGGCTTATGGCAGGTGCATCGATTGCGGAGAAGTATTCAGAAAGGGCAACATTCGTACAAGGAGATGCCGGAAATGTGCCAAGGCGTACGAGGCAGACCGGCGGGCGGCGGCAGCGGCGAGAAGGCGCAAAGAAGGGAGACAAAGAAAATAAATAGAAAAGAATTAGCAAGAGTCATGGCAGCCAGACGCGGGAAGACCATACAGGAAGCGGAGAAATGGGAGAGTGCTATGCTTGATGCGATGGCGGATGCCTTAAGGAAAGGCGAAGAGGTCAGGCTGACAGGTTTCGGAGCGCTTCGCACGGTGGATGTGCCGGCAAGAGAAGGGCGTGATCCGAGAACGCATGCAGCCATTCAGATCAAGGCGCAAAAGAAGATCAAATTTACGCCGAGCCAGCTGATTTTGTAAAAGGGAAAGCGGGGTACGACTATGAGCATCGCGGGAGCTATTGCCTTAGGAGTCGGTATTGGTATCATCGTGGGCGGCTCAGCAGGGCTGATGATCGCCGCCTTGTGCGTGGCAGCCGCACGCGGAGATGAGAAAACAGAGGCCGAAGAGAGTATAATAAGGGCAGAGGATTTCAATGATTTCAGTAGGAGACGGGCGGATGACGGAGCAGGACGTGTGGAATTTCCTCGAAGAAGGGGAAGGGAAGAGAAGGCGGCTGAAGGCGCTGGAAGCCAAGAAAGACAAGATCGAGAAGGACGCATATAGCATCAAGGCGATAGACTACGAGAAGCCAAGGGTTTCCGGCGGCATGCTTTCTGACGTATCGGACAAGCTGATCCAGAAGGAAGAAGAAAAGAGCCGCATCAAAGCAGAGATCGCCGAGCAGGAAGCGGGGATCTATGCTTGGGAAACAAAAGCGCTGCGCATGTCTCGATATTGCGATAATGATACGCAGGCCGCACTATTCGTCGAGAGATTCGTCAACAGGAAGTCGCAGGCGGAAATCCAAAAGGAATACCACTACGCGGAGCGCCAGCCGTACAATATCTATAATCAAGCCGTCGCTGCCATCGCGCGGAATTGCAAGGAATAAAAAAACGCCAGTCATTCAGAGTACCGAGTGACTGGCGTTTTACGTGTGAAAAAGTTTGTGAATGTGTGGATATAAAGAATATTTTAGATAAAAAGGATTGACAGAATAAATAAAATGTGTTACAATTAAATCATCGAAAGGAGGTGAAAGCCGTGGAATGTGATTGGTTAGACCTAATAGAAAAGGCCACCGCTATAGTAGCAAATCTCGTGGTTGCGTGGAAAACAATTCGAGATGAGCTGAAGAGATAGCAAGTGACCAGACAACGGGAGGGGCGGAAAGCCCCTGACCTGTTGTTATTATATCACATTCCGGCGGAAATGATGAAGTATAAATGGATGCTGGCGCTTCTGGCACTGGCAAACGCGCTGACATTGTCGCATGTGGATTACAGCCACCTGCAGACGCTTGACGTGCTTCTCATCATCAGCATGGTCATCCTGATTGCCGCACTGGTTTACGTACAGTTCAAAAAGAAATAAGGAAAATCCAAATGGAAGAAGAAATCAGAAAAGACGGCCGCGGAGGGAAACGGCCGGGGGCAGGACGCCCGAAAGGAACACTCAAGGGCTATAGCATTGCGCGGCCGCAGCATCAAGTGCGGGCATACGATGACGAGTGGGAACTGATCAAGGCTTTTGCAAAGATTGTAAAGAAGGATTCGGAGAAGGCGGAGAAGATCCTGAAGGCCGCAGAAAAAGCAGCGCAAAAATAAAGAGTGCACAAAAGTGCAGACTCTGATGTGCTATAATGGCATTGTGAGAGGTTCGATAAAGCAGAGGAGCTTACGAGACACCCATCACACACAACTGCATAGGCCGCCACCACGGCGGGGGTCATGTGCTGGCGCCTGCCGCGTGCGGCACACAATGGTAAAGGACAGCCGAGCGGCCGTCCTTTTTGATTGTGCGGGTGCATGGCCCACGGGTCCTTCCGGCGTATGGAAAAGCCTGCGGTCCTCGCGACCCCAAAATCGGTCTAGGTACAAAAACTTTTCGGCCCTTGTTAGTAAAAACGGAGGAGGTGATCTGGTTGGCTACTAGAGTAAAAGACAAAGAAGGACATATCCGCACAGAAAATACAAGTAGACAGAAAATCACCAAGGGGATCAACCAGGTCACCACCACCCAGACGCAGATGGCGCGCGCGCTCAAGATTTCACAGCAGCGGGTGAGCCAGATGGCGAAGGATGGGACGCTTCCGGTGGATGAGGCGGGAGCTTTGCTTCTGGTGGACGGACTCCGGAAGTATTATCAAGGCACCGTATCGGGGGCTGCCGGGCTAGAAGAAATCGATTTAGAAAAGGAACGGGCATTTCACGAAAAGGTCAAGCGAGAGATCGCCGAGCTGAAACTGGACAAGATGAAGAAAAACGCCTACTCTGCACGCGTGGTGGAGTATGTAATGACGGCCATGGCAGCGAACCTTCGGACACAGCTTCTAGGACTGCCGTCGAAGCTCGCCCCAATGCTGGAGGGAAAGTCCAAAGAAGAAATCTACACAACGATGACGAAGGAGATCGAGGAAAAGCTGTCAGAGCTGGCGGCATATTCTCCGGATCTCTTCGACGAGGAAGTGGACGAGGAGGATGGCGATGAAGAAAGCCAGTGAGCTGTGGAAGTACGTTTCCTTGCGCGGCTTGAAACCGACGCCGAAGACTTCGGTATCCACGTGGGCGGACAATTACCGTGTGCTCTCCAGTACATCGGCGGAGCCCGGAAGATGGAGGACAAGCAGGGCGCCTTACCAGAAGGACATCATGGATGCCTTCACACAGCCGGGAATCCATCGAGTAGTGGTGAAATCGTGCTCGCAGGTCGGGAAATCGGACATCATGAACAATGTCATTGGACGATTCGCCCACCTTGATCCCTGTACCATCATGATGATCCAGCCGACGATCGAGATGGCGCAGGATTTCTCAAAGACGCGCATAGCGCCCATGATCCGTGATACCCCGGCGCTTTCTAGTCTCTTCTTGGACGTCAAGACAAGGGACAGCAACAACACGATTTTAAATAAAATCTTCCCAGGCGGGCGCCTGGTTATGGCGGGCGCCAACAGTCCGGCGGGGCTGGCATCTCGTCCGGTGCGCATCCTGCTCTGCGATGAAGTAGACAGGTTCCCGGACTCCGCGGGGACGGAAGGCGACCCAGTAGACTTAGCGTCGAAACGAATGACAACATACTGGAACCGCGTCATGGGGCTTTTTTCTACCCCGACAAATGAAGGCGCGAGCCGCATCGATATCGAGTATGAGGCAGGTACCAAGGAAGAGTGGCGGCATCAATGCCCGCATTGCGGCGAATTTTGCAAGTTGAAATACAGTGACATGGAAACGGATGCAGAGCGAGTAGAGGGCACCAGCCGGAAGACCTACCTTGTGAAGTCCGTCAAATGGCGCTGCCCATATTGCGGATTCGATGCCACGGAGCAGGAAATGAAGCGTGCGCCGCAAAAATACATAGTCACAAACCCGAAAGCATTGGGAAATGGATGCCGATCCTTCTCTCTCAATGCTTTTTCTTCGCCATGGATTTCATGGGCAGAGATCATGCGGGAGTGGCTTGAGGCGAAAGGTGATCCGGAGCGAGAGAAAGTCATTCAGAATACCCGCTTCGGGGAATCTTACAGCACGCCGAAGGCCTTCGAGGACGAAGAAATTTTTCTGAGGCGGCGCGAAACCTACGGAGCAGAGCTCCCACAGGGCGTGCTATACCTCACGGCTGCCGTCGACACGCAGGATAACCGCCTGGAGTATGAAGTTTGCGGATGGGGCACAGAAGAGGAGTGCTGGGGCATCCGAAAGGGCGTCATCCTAGGCTCACCGGGAAGCGAAAACACGTGGGCGCAGCTGGATGCCGTGCTGGATCACCCGTATTCCTTTGCTGATGGCAAAAAACTCAAGGTCGTGCGGACGTTCATCGACTCCGGCGGCCATTTTTCATCGGCGGTATACGCGTATTGCCGGGCGAACATTGCAAAGCAGCGCTTCGCCATCAAGGGCAAGGGCGGCATCCCAGGCATGCCCCTTTATGGAAACAAACTGGGGAAAGCAGAAGACGCGACGCTCCCCTTGGTGATCCTGGGCGTCGATGACGGAAAGGAAATGGTACTATCCCGCCTTTCAATCAAAGAAGCGGGGCCGAAATACTTCCATTTCCCATTGGACGAAGAGGGGATGAATCGCCGCGGGTATGATGATATCTATTTCAAGGGAATTATCTCCGAACACAGAAAGCGCATCAAGAAAAACGGCATTTTCCGCGAAATCTGGGAACCGACGGCGGGCGTCAGAAATGAACCGCTCGACCTTCGCGTCTACAATCTCGCCTGCATGCTTTCTCTTCCGGCGGGATGGGAAGAGAAAGCCGCCGCGGCGCTTTCGGGGAATACGCGCAACGAGCACCGGGAGAAAGCGCGTGCCGTGCGGAATACTAAAAAGGCCGCCAGCAGGCGGCAGATAAACATCTGGTAGGAGCAAATATGAGCAAGCTGCAGAATGAACGGCTGAAGAAATACATCGAAGCCGAAGAAGCGATTCTTTCCGGGCAGTCTTACACCATCGGAAACCGCACGCTCACAAGGGCGAACCTGGCAACCGTTGAGCGGGTCATTCAGGAACTCATCGCGGCAGGGGCGACAGTAGACGGTGAAGAGACATCCGGCGGGAGCACGAAGCGCATCGTGTTTCTGGATTAAACAATCAGTATAGCACAACGCCATGAGGCAAAAAGGGTCAAAAAAATACAGATTTGTATTTTGCAGATCCACATTTTCGGACTAGGAGGGACGTCAGATGAAACGACGGATGAAACGCAATAATAACAGAATCAGGGCGCCGAACGGCACGGGAAGACTTCGCGTGCAGAATACAGGCTATTCAGAAGGGGGCGGAAGCCGCACCAGCAACATCCTGAAGGCGTGGAACCCGATACGCTCCAGTGCCAAGTCGGACATTGATGCGAATATCGGCGCACTTCGTGGGCGAAGTGCGGATCAGGCGACGAATACACCCATCGGGGCAGCAGCGATCGACACGTCGGCGATGCATGCCATCGGGGCGGGGCTGACTGTTTCTCCGCGCCTGCAGTTTAAGACGCTGGGGATCAGCGTCGATGAGGCGAAGGAGTGGGAACGGGAAACTGCCCGCGAATTTGACCTCTGGGCAGGCTCGACGCGCTGCGATCTGTACCATAGAAACAATTTCTATGATCTGCAGAACATCGCCTACACGACGTACCTGACAGATGGGGACTCCTTTGCCCTGTTTCGGCGGCAAATGCCGGATAGGAATATGCCGTATTCCCTGCGTATCCAGCTCATCGAGGCGAATCGAGTATCCAATCCGCTCGGAGCTGGCGTTATGGGGTATCCGGGACCGTTTGCCGTAGAAATGCGTGCGCCGAACGGAAACCGTATTATCGACGGTGTAGAGATTACAGAAGACGGAGAAATCACCGCCTACTGGATCAGCAGCAAGGTGCCGTATGATCCGACGGATTTCGCGCCGACCTCATGGAGCCGCGTCGAAGCCTTCGGGAAACGTACCGGCGCGCCGAATATCCTGCAGATCTGTCACGATATCCGCGCGGAGCAGTACAGAGGTGTGCCGTATCTGGCTCCGGTGCTCGAAACATTAAAGCAGGTATCAAGGTACACGCGGGCGGAGCTGACATCTGCCATTATCAAGAGCTTTTTCGCCCTCTTCTTCACCAGCAGCGCGGCCGGGCAGGATCTGAACAGCATCCTTGGAACGCAAGACCCCAATGAACCGGTAGTCGATGTGGGAGAGTATGGCCTGGCGGCGGGCACCATGAACGCACTGCCGCGCGGCGTAGATGTAAAATCCGTCGATGCCTCGAATAGCCAGAGCACCTTTGAACCTTTCGTGACGCAGCTCATCAAGCAGATTTCGGCAGCCATCGGGCAGCCGTATGAAGTGCTCTTGAAGTCATTCACATCGTCTTACTCCGCATCACGCGCAGCACTGCTGCAGGCATGGGATGAGTACAAGCTGAGAAGGACGTGGTTCGCAAATGATTTTTGCCAACCTATCTATGAAGGCTGGCTCTTAGAAGCGGTCGCCATCGGACGCATCAAAGCCCCGGGATTTTTTGACGATCCGCGCATTCGCAGAGCCTACTGTCATGCAGACTGGTTCGGCCCGACGATGAGCATCCTTGACCCAGTAAAGGACGTGAACGGCAGTGCCATGCGTGTGGCTTACGGTCTGTCTACACGGACAAGAGAAGCGGCAGAAATGACGGGCACCAATTTCGATGAGAATATCGAAGCGCTGGCATACGAGCAGAAGCGGCAGGATGGTCTGGGATTAAAATTTGCCAAGCCACTCGTACTGGCTGGAGAGAAAGAAGGTGAGACAAGTGAGTAAATTCTGGAAAATCAAAAACGAGGCCGGAAGCCAGGACGTAGAACTCTACCTCTATGGTCAGATTGCTGAAGAGCCGTGGAGAGAGAACGACAAGAGCGCGAAGGAATTTGCCGACGATCTCGCGGCGTGCGGAGGGAAGAATATCACGCTCCGTATCAATAGCCCGGGTGGCGACATTTTCGCAGCACAGGCTATTTACAACGTGCTAAAGGCATATCCAGGCAAGGTGACGGCTCACATCGACGGGATCTGCGCGAGTGCTGCCACGGTCGTGGCATGCGGCGCGGGTAAAGTCGTCATGCCGAAGAACGCCTTGTACATGATCCACAATCCTATGGCCTGCGTATTCGACATGCTGGACGCAGAAGCACTCAGTAAAATGGCGGATACATTGGCGAAGGTCAAGGAGACGGTAGTCAACGTGTACAAGGACCGCGCCGGGGACAAGATGAGCGCGGATGAAATCATTCGTTTCATGGATGAGGAAACGTGGATGAGCGCCGAAGAAGCACTCGAAAAAGGGCTCATTGATGAAATCGATGATTATGCCATCAACGCCCAGATGAAGAGCGGCCTCGTAGTGGTAAATTCTATTTCCATGCCCGTGAAGGATCGGGATGCCGAAAAGATCCGGCGGGTGATGAAGACCGAAGAAAGGAAGAAAACAACCGAAATGAATGACAGCGATCTGATTTCTAAAATCAAGGCGCTCCTCGGGGACAAGCCGAAAGCGCCGAAAGAAGAACCCAAAGAAGACATCGAGGCGGCTGAACGCCAGCGTATCACCGCCCTCGAAGCACTCGCAGGCGAAGAGGCAAATCCCTACGTGGATGCCGTCATCGCATCCTGCAAGGGCATCCCCGGTATGACTGCAGAAACGGCGAAACCGATCGTGGACGCACTGAAGGCTGTTCACGTAGAGCCGAAGGAAGACACCAAGCTGGCGGCTATCCGCGACCTGATCGAGGACAATATGCAGTCCGGCGCATCTTCCGTCAAGGCGGTGCCGCAGATGTCGGCAGCTGATACAGAAAAGGCGAAGAACCAGGCGGCGGTCGCAGACATCGTCGCACGCATGAATAAGTACAGGGGGACAAAATAATGGCAATGAGAGAAACAACCAAAATGGAATACGACGGCCTGCTGGCAGGTAGTATCACTGCCTTCACCAAGAACGTGGCCATCGCTGCGGGCACCGCCATGAAGCGCGGCACACTGATGACCGTGACGGATGGAACCGCAGCCGCGACCGCGAAGGGCGGCGTGGCTGACTCCATTCTGGCCAATGACGTGGATGATAAAGCGACGGTAGCAACAGTCTACATCACCGGCCGCTTTCATAGAGAAAAAGTGATCGCGGCAGAAGGTGATACCGTAGACGCACACGAAGAAGAACTTCGCGGCAAGGGCATTCTCTTCGCCGCTCTGAAATGAGGAGGACAAAACAATGGCTATTGATTACACAGAAACCCTGCAGATGATGGAAGCGGTAGAGCGAGCTACACCGCCAGCCGCCTTCCTGCTCGATACCTTCTTCCCGCGCATGCCGGCAACGGCCACTACCTCGAAGATCTCAGTACAGTTCCGCAAAGCTGCCCGCCGCCTTGCGCCATTCATTGTGCGTGGAGCGAAGGGCATTGACATGAAGCGCGATCCCATCCAGGAGGAAACCTATGCACCGCCGATGATGGCGGCGCGCCGTGTACTCGATCCGGATATTATCGCGCAGCGCGGGTTTGGCGAAGGTTTCTACTCCACCAAGACTCCGGCGGAACGCGCCGCCGATCTGCAGGCGCAGGATCTTGCCGACCTGCAGGCGGATATCATCAACCGCAAGAACAAAATGGCCGCCGACATCCTGACCACAGGCAAGTGCGACATCATCGGTTTGGCAGACGACGGGAAAAAAGAACTGATCGACACCGTGGACTATGGTTTCGACCAGAAGCTTATCCCGACCACCAAGTGGGATCAGGCGGGTGCGACCATCTACTCGGATATCAAGGGCATGTCCGAAATGATCCAGCAGAATGCCGGCCAGATCCCAACCGCGATGATCATCGGCCGTCATGTATTCGACTACATGCTGAACAACGATGAAATCATGAAGTGGCTCGCTGTACCGTCTCGCGATAATCTCGGCCTTATGTCCATCGCGCCGCGCATCGTATCTCCACAGGTCACTCGCGTCGGTCTTATTCAGGCGCTGAACCTTGAAATCTACACCTACGGCGAAACCTACGTGGATGATGATGGCAAACAGAAGCCGTTTATCGGCGATGATGATGTCATCATCGGCATCACCGGTCGTGGCCGTCAGCTTCACGGTGCCGTCACTCTGGTCAACGAAGCGGGCACTGGTTATGATACCTTCGTTTCTCCGTACGTACCGTACAAATTCGGCAATAAGGAAGACCAGACCGTCGCCCTCACCATGTTCTCTCGCGCCGTGCTGGCGCCGGAATGTGTCAGTGATTGGGCGATTATCAAAGCCAAGGGCGAATAAGGAGGCACCATGTTCATTCTCGTGAAACGGAACTGCCTCTCAGCCCATGGAAAGATTTTCCGCCGCGGTGAAGTGGTCGAGCTGGATGACGAGACGGGCAAGGCACTCCTTGCATCCGAAGACTACACAGAAGTCGTGCCGCAGGAAAGCGCAGCAGAAGGCGCCGCTGAAGAACCAGCAAAAACACCCGTGAAAGCATCAGCAAGAGGAAAAGGGAAAACGGCGAAGGGCAAAGGCGCAGCGGACAAGAAGGCGGAAAGCGAGGATGCACTGCCCGCCCCGGATGTAGAAGGCACTGTCGAAGGTTGATTTCTTTCAAAGACCAGGTCGAGAAGGATAACGGAGATACCTTCTTGAACCTGTCGGAATTTGGGGAAGAGCATAGGTTGAACGATACACTCTGCACATGCATCCTGCAGGGGGACACCATTCAGCAGGCCTTGTCCATCGGAGAAGGCATCAGCAAGAACTATCCCACCATCTACGGCGCGGATCTGACAGTCAATGTAAAAGCATCTGACCTCGAAGAAGAGACGCCCGTCTACGGGCAGCTGTTCACGGTGGATGAGGAAATCTACATCGTGCAGAGCGTGAAGGAGGATATGGGCATGCTGACCATCGGACTGGTGGCGAATGAACGATGATTACCATTTCATTTGACCAAAAGCGCATCGAGCGCGCCAAGACTATGCTCGCTCTTGCTCCGAAAGAAGCGGACCGTGCAGCCGCCGCTGCCATCAACCGCACGCTGACACACGTGCCGAAGGAAATGGCGAAGACCGTGCGAGAGAAATACATCGTCCGTGCGGGAAGCGTCAAGAAAAGCCTTCGGAAGAACCGGGCAAGCGCAGGGAAGCTCGCGGGGGAAATCATTTCTACGGGCAAGCCCATGCCGCTCACCTCTTTCAAAATCGGAGGTGGGCGGCGCGGCCCCATGCGCGTGAAAGTACTCCGCCGCGGGAGCCCAAAGCCCGTCAAGGGGCTATTTGCCCGGCCGTTCCCGAAAGGATACGTTGGCCCCATGAAACGTGTGGGCGGCGCGAGGTATCCACTGAAGACTCCGGCGGGCCCCAGCATCCCGCAGATGGTCGGGAATGAGGAAATCTTCTCCAAGTGGGGCGACGAAGCGGAGGAGTTCCTGAATAAGCGCTTCACGCATGAAATTGATTTTCGCTTTTCTAAGTTGTTTGGTTAGGAGGCAGCATGACACCGATAGAAGCCATGGAGAACGTCGCCGCGCGCATCCGAGACGTGGTGAAAGAGTACAGCACACACCAGAGGCTGGGCACGCTCCCTGTCTCTGTCTATGCGGGCTATCCGCCCTTTTCTACAAAACCGGAGCAGAGAGAATCCTACATCTACTGCTATGCGGTCAAGGTGCATGACACCGAAGACCGTTACAGCCGGGTGGATATCGAGATCGGTTTCTCCATTTTCGATGAGGACCCGAAAGAGGGCTGCCTCTCCCTGTACAATCTGATGGAACACGTGCGGCAGGCGCTTCTCACCAAGCGCACGTTGGGCAAAAGGAGCCGTCTGCTGTTTCCGCTGGAAGGGGAAATCGTAGATCCGCAGCCGTTCCCGCAGTGGCAGGGACGGCTGAATGTTTCCTATACCATTGCGCAGCCCGAAGAGGAGGTGGACTTCTGAATGGAAGTATCAAAGCAGACGATCTACATAGGACCGTCGCTCTCTGGCTCGCGGCTGGCACATGCCACCACGTTCATCGGGGGATACCCCGCGCACGTGCAGAATATTCTGGACGAGCACCCATGGATGATTCATTTATTCGTACCGGTGACTGAGTATGCGGAAAGTATGAAAAAGCTGACGAAGAAAGGCACCGCGCTTTATATTTTTGCAAATCGATGCAAGGAGGTTTAAACGTGGCATACAAACACGGCGTATATACTGGCGAAATTCCCACCAGCATCATCCCGCCAGTGGAAACCGATGCAGGCCTGCCCGTCATTTTCGGGACGGCGCCCCTGCACCTGGCATCCGATCCGGCGAAAGCGAACCGCCCCGTCCTCTGCTATTCCTATGCAGAGGCAGTGGCAGCCTTCGGCTATTCGGATAACTGGAAAGACTACACCCTGTGCGAAGCGATCTACAGCCAGTTCGCCCTTTATAACCGCGCGCCGGTCGTGCTGGTGAACGTACTGGATCCAAAGAAGCACAAGAAAGACAAGAAGAATCAGTCGCTCACATTTACAGACGGCGTGGCAGCCATCAAGGATGCGGTTCTTCTGGATACGTTCAAGCTGAAAGTGGCAGAGGCTGGCGAAGCGCTTGGCGAGAATGATTACACGGCAGCCTACGATGATGATGGTACGCTGATCATCACCGCACTCGACACCGGAAAGCTGAAAGATGTGACTGCGGCATTCGCAGACTATACTTATCTCGACCCAAGCGCCGTGACTTCGGCGGACATCATCGGTGGTGTGGACAACGCAACGAACGAAAAGAAAGGCCTTGAAACCCTGAATCAAGTCTTCCCACTGACTCGCCTTGTGCCGGGCATCGTTATGGCACCGGGATGGAGCCATGATCCGGCGGTCGAAGCCATCATGAAGGCGAAGGCAGGAAATATCAACGAACATTTCACCGCGCTCGTCCTGGCAGACATCCCGTGCGGCGAAGGCGGCGTCACCAAGTACGGAGACGTGCCGGCGTGGAAGAATAACCACAACTACACCGGCGTGAACGAAGTCGCTTGTTGGCCAATGGTGAAGCAGGGCGAGAAGATTTACCACATGTCTACCCAGCTTCTCGGCGTCATCAGCACCATCGACAGCACGGATGAAGATGGCGTGCCGTACCAGAGCCCGTCCAACAAGTCCATGCAGATCGAGGGCTTGTGTCTTGAAGATGGCAGCGAAGTCGTCATGGAACCGGAGCAGGCCAACTACCTGAATGGGCAGGGCATCGTGACCGCACTGAATTTCATTGGAGGATGGAAGGCGTGGGGGAACAATACCGCTTGCTATCCGGCGGATACAGATGCGAAAGACCGCTTCATCCCACTGCGCCGCATGTTCAACTGGCATGCCGCTACATTCATTCAGACCTACTGGCAGAAGGTGGATAATCCGACCAATCGTCGCCTCATTGACAGCGTGATCGATTCGGAAAACATCCGTCTCAACGGTTTGGCTGCTAGAGAAGTCATTCTGGGTGGTCGCATTGCCTTCCTTGAAAGCGAAAACCCGAAGACCTCGCTCTTGGACGGCAAGGTCAAATTCCACACCTATTTCACCCCGCCGATCCCGGCAGAAGACATCGAGAACGTCATTGAACTCGATACCGACTACCTGGACAGCCTTTTCAAATGATAAGGGAGGGCACATATGCGAAACGTACCTGAAAACTTGATCAATTTCAGAGTATACGAGGACGGCGGCGCTTTCCTCGGTATCTCTGATGTCACATTGCCAAAGCTCTCCGCCATGACACAGACCATCAAAGGCGCAGGGCTCGCAGGCGAGCTTGAAGCACCGACAAGAGGGCACTACGGCTCCTGCGAAGCGGAACTGAACTGGCGCACCATCGAGAAGGATCTGCTCCACCTGGCGGCGAATAAAGCACTTTCCCTCGATCTGCGCGGCGCAGGGCAGGGATATGACTCCGAAAGCGGCGAATACACCACGCGAAAGATCAAAATCCTGCTTCGCGGCCGTCCGAAAGAAGCTGACCTTGGCAAATTCGACGTAGGGGCGACCACAGACAGCAAGACCACGCTTGAATGCGATTACATCAAGATCGACATCGACGGTGAAACCAAGCTCGAGCTGGATAAGTATAATTTCATCTGCAACGTGGATGGCGTCGACTACTTGGAAGACGTGAGAGACGCGCTGGGGATGTAATGAAAAAGCCCCGCATATCGCGAGGCTTTTACATTTTGCTCTACAAGGAGGAATCATGGCTGTTACAGTCAAATTAAAGAAGGCAGTACACATCAAAGGGAAAGAGACCACGACCGTGGTGCTCGATTTCGATAAACTTACCGGGCATGATCTTATTGCGGCAGAGGCCGAAGCCGTTGCAATGAAAGCGCTGATGATAGTTCCGACGGCTTCTATGCAATTTCAGGCGATTGTCGCGGCAAAGGCCATCGGTTGCCCAGTAGACGATCTTTTCGAGTTAGGCGCGAAGGACTTCAACCACATTGCTACATTGACGCTAAATTTTCTCGGGGCGTAGTGGATAAAACCACTGGAACACGCCCCATCAAAAAACTGGCGTTTCAGATGGCAATGGCCACCTATACGCCAGTCGAGTTCTATTTATCTATACCGCTGCCTTTGCTTATTGAGTATGCAGAAATCGTCAAAGAAATCGGTCGAGATAGGCAGTAGTTTTGTTATTCGGCTTTTTTCTGACTTCACTAAGGAAGAGATACGTCGTATAGAGGAAGAACGCAATCCCGCCAAGCACACCAGCGGCGAAAAGATAATTCCCGATAAGCACCCACTCAGACTTTGGCATGCCGCAAAGCTGCATGATCAGGATCGGTATGAGAGGAAGCAATAAGCCAATGACGATGCAGGCAAAGAAATAAATAGCCAGCAGGATAGCGAAAAGCGGGAACGTGGCGCCGACCAGAAGGGCAACTAAAAAACGCATGAGCATTCACCTCGATTAGAGCTTTCAATCATTATCTGAGCGCTGGCGTTTTGCTCTTTCTGCGGCTTCGCGAGCTTTTGCTTTGCGCAGCCCCTCCTTCCAGCCGCCGACGAGGCAGCACTTCACGTTGTAGCAGATGCGGCCAATAGGGTGGCGAAAAAGGAAGATAAAGAAAGCCCAAGCGCCAATCACACAGGTCCATCCATAAAAGGATAGGAACCATGTTGCGACGATGGCGTAAGCAAACATGACAAGGAAAAAGATCAGTCCGAGACAGCCTAGCGTATCCACGAAAATCACCACTTTCTAGGTGTGACAACCGCTGAAAATTCAAAACAGTCCAGTGATTTTCTTTGATTATATCACGAAAGGAGGGGGCTATGGCAGGGAAAAGTTTTTCGTACAACTTCATCATCAACGGCGCTGTAAACAACAGCCTGATCAGCTCATTTGGCCGCGTCAACCGCTTAACGCAGACGATGAGTATACAGAACATTGATCTAAAGAACAGCATCGCGCAAATCAACAATGCGTTTCGCTCAGGCACAGTCAGTTCTGCGACCTATGCAGCCCGCATGAAAGAGCTGTCTTCGGCGCAGCGTGCCATCGCAAGTACCGCGCTAAAGTCCAGCTCAAGTTCGCTTTTCTTCTCGGCGGCCAACTTACAGAACACTGTGGGAACCATCAGAAGTATTGCCGCGCCGATTGAGTCGGCGGTAAAAACGGCCATGAGCTTCGAGGCGGCCATGTCCAAAGTGAAAGCCATCACGATGGCGGACAACGAAGAGACAAAGCAGCTGACTGACACGGCCCGGGAGCTGGGCGAAAAGACGCAGTACACCGCATCGCAAGCTGCAGAGGCGATGAGTTTCCTCGGCATGGCGGGTTGGAAGACGAATCAGATCATTGCCGGCATGCCAGGGCTTTTGAATCTGGCGGCGGCCGGCGGCACAGATCTGGCCAAGACGGCAGATATCGTATCCGACGATCTGACGGCGTTCGGCTTAGACGCGGAAGCTGCCGGACACATGGCAGATGTGTACGCGGTAGCCATCACGAAGACGAATACCAACGTCGAAATGCTGGGCGAAACAATGAAATATGCGGCGCCGGTGGCACACGCATTCGGCGTCTCCATGGAAGAAACGGCGGCGCTTGCTGGGCTCATGGCAAACTCCGGCATCAAGGCAAGCAATGCGGGTACCGCGCTGCGTTCCGGCTTTTTGCGCCTCGCGGGGCCGCCAAAGATGGCGGCGAACGCACTGGCGCAGCTTGGCATGACAGCGCAGGATCTGACGGCGGAGCAGAAGGAAGCTGCCATTGCCATGGAATCGCTCGGGATCAAGACCGGCGATACCACGGGGCCGCAAAAGATGGTCAGCATTCTGACACAGCTTCGCGAACGCATGCAGGGGCTCAGTCAAGAGGAGCAGCTAGCAACAGCAAAGGCCATCTTCGGTACAGAAGCTGCCAGCGGCTGGCTGGCCGTGCTGAATTCTGCACCAGGGACTTTCGAGAACTTGCTGCAGGATATTCAGAAATCGGATGGAGCAGCTGCTAAAATGGCAGCGACCATGAAGGACAACGGGGTGGGCGCTGCGGAGAAGTTCAAGTCAGCACAGGAATCGCTGGCGATTTCTGTGGGAAACATATTCCTTCCGCAGCTCACACGCGCGATGAATGGCCTTGCAGGCTATACGGGATCGCTCTCGCAATCGGCGCAGCAGCACCCGGTGCTAATAGGCGGCATTGCGGCTATGGGTGGCGCGATTGCCGCGGCAGTAACTGCTCTGCAGGCGGTCGGGGTGGCCTATCAGGGCGTCATCGCCATCAAGGCGGCTTACACCGCCATCACAACCTCATCTATGTTCGCGACCGTTGCACACACGGCATCCACAGTCGCGGGAACCGTTTCCCTGACCGGGCGTGCGATTGCGCTGGCTGCGCTGAATGGCATCACGGGGCTATGGACAGGCATCACAAACCTTGCAACTGCCGCCCAGTGGGCGCTAAATACAGCCATGCTTGCCTGCCCGATCGGATGGGTAATTGCCGGCATCGGCCTGCTGATCGGAGCGGGTATCCTGTTATATAACAACTGGGATACCGTGAAGAGCTTTTTCATCACACTATGGGATAGCCCCATGACGGCGCTGAATAATTTCTGCAGTAGTGTGCAGAACATATTCGGCGATATCGTACAGTGGGTAATCGGCAAGTGGGGTGAGCTGCGACAGACGCTCTCCCACCCCATAGACGCACTGATCAATTACAATCAGAGCATAGGAAGCGTGCCCGACGTGGCAGCCAATGCGGCGGGCGGTATCTATAATCAAGGCTCTTTCCTGACGACATTCGCTGAAGACAGCCCGGAGGCAGCTATTCCGATCGACGGGAGCCGGCGTGCGCTGGGACTGTGGCAGGAGACAGGGCGGCGTCTCGGGGCGCTGAATGCTTCAGGCATCGCGCCACAAAAGAGTGGGACACGAAGTACCACCATCAATTTCGCCCCGCAGATCACGATTCAGGGCAACGCAGACAAGAGCACCATGGAGAGCGCGATGAAAGACGCCGTGAGCGACCTGAGGCGCATGCTCAAGGATATACAGAGAGACGAAAGGCGGCTTTCTTATGGCTAAGACATACCGCACTGTGCAGGGCGACATGTGGGACAGCATTGCGAAAACACTCTACGGCAGTGAGAGCGGCATGACAAAGCTCCTCGAAGCCAATGGGGACTATGCGGACATCGTCGTATTTCCGGCAGGCATCACGCTCGTGGTGCCAGACTGGGAAGCACCGAAGACCAGCCGCCTGCCGCCGTGGAGGCGTTCATGACGCCGCGTCAGGTCGTGCCCCTTGTGAAGTATGAAGGGGCGGACATTTCCGAAGACCTCGCGCCGCACCTGAAGTCGATTTCCTTCACGGACAACATGTCCGGCTATGCGGATGACCTCACCATCAGGCTTGAAGACCGAAACGGCCTGTGGGAATCGGACTGGTTCCCAGACCGCGGGGCGACGCTTGATGTGTCCTATGTCACGCTGAACTGGAAAAGCCTCGCGGACGGCCTGCAGATCATGGTGGCGGGGCTCTTCGCTATCGACACCATAGAGGGCAGCGCGCCGCCGAGGGAAATCGAACTCAAAGCGACATCCATTCCGGAAAGCAACGAGCTTCGCGGTGTCGATCGCACACGCTCGTGGGAGAAGGCGGAGCTCAAGACCATCGCAAATGACGTGGCGACCGGCGCAGGGCTTTCGCTTGTCTATGACAGCGAAGAGAACCCGACACTGGACAGGGCAGAGCAGACGGAGCAGTCCGACCTCTCTTTCCTGCTGAAGCTCTGCGAGGACAATGGTCTCGCGCTGAAAATCACCAATGAGCAGGTTGTCATCTTCAGTGAAACAGACTATGAAAAGGTCGAGCCCGCTATCACGATCGTGAAGCCTGGCACGGCCTATGAGGCACAGGAAGGCATGGAGTACGTGCATCGCGTCATGGGTTACCGGATGCACGCCGTGACGAGGGATATCTACAAAGCCTGTCACGTGAAGAACAGCGACAGCGACACCGGCGAAACCATCGAGGCAACGTTCGCCGATCCGGGAAAGACGGAAGGGAAGACACTCGAAGTCAAAGAGCAGGTGAAGACTGTTTCTGAAGCCGAAAAGCTCGCCAAGAAGCGTCTTCGCGAAAAGAACAAAGACGAATGGACGATGTCCTTCGACATGCCGGGGGATTTCCGCATGCTGGCAGCCACCACGGTAAATGTATTAGGCTTCGGGAAATTCGATGGGAAGTACATCATCACATCGGCGAAGCATCAGATTTCCGGCGGCTACACCACCAGCATAGAAATGAGGAGGTGTCTCAATGGATACTAACCAGCTGAAGAACCTGATCCGCGTCGGAAAAGTATCCTCCGTGAACGGAAAGACATGCCGCGCGCGGGTTACATTTCCCGACAAAGACGACCTCGTAAGTGATGAACTGGCGGTGCTGCAGATCGGAGCAAATGGGACGGAAGGATACTGGGTGCCTGAAGTCAATACGCAGGTGCTCTGTCTCTTCCTGCCGAATGCATCCGGGAACGGGCTCAATGCCGGATTCATCCTAGGCGCATACTACTCGAAGGCAAAGCCGCCGCCCGAGGAGAATGCCAACGTGAGGGCAATCCATTTTCCTGACGGGAGCCTCATCAAGTGGGATGGAGGCACTATTACCATTAAGGCCGCGAGTGCCATCAAGATCGAAGCTCCGCGGGTAGATATCAACTAAGGAGGAGCTATGCCGGCTGCACACAGACTAGGCGATAATGACACAGGGCACGACGCCTGCCCGCCCACAGCGCTTTCTTCTGCCAGTGGCGATGTATTCATCAACGGCAAGGGCGCAGGGCGCGTGGGGGACACCTACGCGCCGCATGGGTGCAAGGCGCACCCATCGCATGCGGGGGCCGTCGCCAGCGGGAGCAGCACCGTCTTCATCAATGGGCGCCCCGCTGCTCGTGTAAGCGACCCCGTCACGTGCGGCGGTTCGGCAGCGGCGGGCTCATCCGATGTTTTCATAGGAGAGTGACATGTTCGTAGGATTTTTGGGGACCATCCCCTTCGTTGCGTCGCGTGGTTACGTCCGTACATTCGACGACTACAAACGTCAAGGAGAAGCCCGGTGGGCGGAGCATGAAATCCTGGGCGAGAAACCGCTTTCGGAATTTTTGGGAGAAAATCTGGAGGAGATTTCCTTCACCATGCTCTTCCGAAAAGATCAGGGCGTAAACCCGCAGAGTGAAGTCAACACACTAAAAGAGCTCCGGGATGGCGGCACGCCCGTGCCGCTGGTGCTAGGGTTCAAAGTCATCGGAGACGGCTTGTGGACCGTGCGAGGGCTATCCTATAGCGTTGATTTCTGGGATAAGTGGGGACACCCACAGGCCATCACGGCGAATGTCTCCCTGAAGGAATATTCAGACGGAAAAACTGCGCTGAAAGAAGCGTTCAAGGGGTTGATTGGTTTATGAATTACTCCATCGGAATCGAGAATATTGTAGATTTCTCACCGCAGGATGAAATCACGGAAATTCTGCAGAACGTGCAGACCATCATGGCGACCACAAAGGGGAGCGTACCACTTGACCGAGACTTCGGCGTGAGTGCGGATTACGTAGACAAACCTATGGCGAAAGCAAAGGCCATGCTGGCGGCAGAAATCATTCAGGCGGTGCGAAAGTATGAGCCGAGAGTTACCATCACCGGGATCTCCTTCACGGAGTCCATGGATGGGAAATTAGAGCCAAGAATCGAGGTGAGACTCAATGGAATTAAAGAATCTTCCTGATATTTCCTTTGCTGAGACAGACGCGGAGATCGTGAAAAAAGAAATCATCGCCCGGTATGAAACAATCGCCGGGCGTACACTGGCCGACGGAGACCCCGTTCGGCTTTTCCTTTTGTCCATCGCCGAACTCCTTATCCTGCAGAGAAACCTCATCGATTACACGGGGAAGATGAACCTGCTCGCCTATTCCAAAGGCGATTATTTGGATCACCTGGGCGCGCTCCTTGACGTCGAGCGTATCCCCGCGAAGAGGGCGGAAACCACGCTGACCTTCGTCCTGTCGACCGCAGAAACCGGTGCCATCATACCGGAAGGGACACGCGTCACCACGCAGGACGAACGGGCGTATTTCGCCACGGCGGAAGCCCTCTCCATTCCGGCGGGGCAGTTGACCGCGCAGGTGGCCGCCATCTGCACGGAGCCGGGGGATGCCGGGAATCATCTGGCCATTGCCTCATTAACGAAGCTGGTCGATCCACTGCCTTATGTGGACAGCGTGCAGAATGCGACCGTCACCGCGGGCGGCGCAGATAAGGAAAGCGACGAATCCTACAGAGAACGCATTCACGAAGCCCCAGAGTCCTTTTCGGACGCAGGCTCCTATGGGGCATACACCTTTTTTGCCAAGTCTGCGAACCCGGACATTGCGGATGTTTTCATCACATCTCCCTCTCCGGGCGAGGTGAAAATCGTGCCGCTGATGACGGGCGGGGGAATCCCGGAAGAGGAAGTACTGAAGGATGTGCTCGAAGCGTGCAATGATAAAACGGTGCGGCCTCTGACAGATCAGGTGAGCGTACAAGCTCCGACTGTGAAGAATTATGACATTCAGGTTACTTATTACATCGGAGAAGATAGTGAAAGTTTTTCTGCAACCATCCAGCAGGCCGTCACGGAAGCGGTCAATCAATACGTTGAATGGCAGAAGGAGAAGCTTGGCAGAGACATCAATCCGTCACAGCTGATGAAGAATATCATCGAAGCGGGAGCCAAACGTGCGGAAATCGCAGAGCCTGTATTTACGAAAGTAGAAAACACAGAGGTGGCTGTAGCGGATCAGATCTCAGTGGCCATGGGAGGGATCGAAAGTGAGTAACCTGTCTGAACAGAAACTGATTACCATTGTCCCGTCTTCCATTTCCGGAGATAAGACGATCCGGAACATTTCCGCAGCTACTGATCCGGGGCTCCGGAAAATCGCCAAGGATACACTTCTTCTTTTACTTCTTCCCAGGCTGGATGAACTTCCGGAAAAAATCGTCGATGCCCTGGCATGGCAGTACCATGTTGATTTCTATGATGACGCAGCAACGTTGGAGAAAAAACGGGCTCTGGTGAAGCAGAGTATAAAATGGCACCGCCGAAAGGGAACCCCATCTGTGGTAGAAGAAGTCTGTACGGCGATATTCAAATCCGCAAAGATTGAAGAAAACTGGGAGTATGGTGGGGAACCCTATCACTTCAAGGTTGTAATGATTACCGAAGCGGTCCCCGACATTTCCGTGATCAACAGCCTGTACCGCGCCATCGAGCACACGAAAAATGTTCGCTCCTGGCTGGACGGGGTGTCTTTTCACAGAGACTTGCCGAAAACGATTTATTACGCACTTCCTGTTGCCTCTGCAAAAGTTATCAGTATTTATCCTGCGGCTTTCAGGATGTCGGATATATCCGGTACTGTACGTGAAGCTGCAGGAGTGAGAGTTCAGAGAAAGGTGGAAATTCAATAATGCCAAACTGGAACGGGCTTGTATTGACTAAGAAAGGGCAACTTCTGCAGGCGAAAGTAGGAACCGGCGTTGTGCTTGCACTGACTAAAATGAAGCTGGGATCCGGGGTTTTGCCTAAGGGGACTTCGCTTGAAGACCTGACAGACCTTGTGACGCCGGAACAGAATGTAGGAATTGCAGCTAAGGAAGTTCTGACGGATCAGAAGATGTGTAAAATCAGTGCGACAATCACCAATGTCGGACTTTCCGCGGGATACTATGTGCGGGAGCTTGGCGTTTTTGCCAATGATCCGGACGAGGGGGAAATCCTGTATGCTGTTACCTCTGATTCCGCGCCGGACTACCTTCCGCCGAGAGGAGGCTCTACAGCGGTATCTCAGGAATTTGCCGTATATATTTCGGCATCTAATGCGTCTGATGTTAAGGTTTCTATCGATCCGGGGGCCCTGGCAACGATGGGCTATGTCGAATTAGCTCTCCATGAATATCTGAAAATCGTGGATAAGGGAACTGATATATCAAAAACTTCCGGGGCTCTTGTTGAACTTTATTAAGGAGAGGGAGGAAAATGCTTCAGATTGACGGTAAGAACAGAATAACACTGACAAGAGGAGATACCGCAGTCCTGAAATTGTATTTAAAAGATGCAAGGGACAAATCCGTGAATATTGGTGAAAATTGTTCCTGCATTTTGACCGTTAAAGAGAACACAGACACAGATTTAGCCCTGATCCAGATTGAGGCAAAGGATGGCAGCTTTACATTCCTCCCAGAACATACAAAACACATGAAGTACGGCAATTATGTGTACGATGTCCAAGTCACTATGGATGAGGGCAATGTCTATACGGTTATCCCTCCCAGTCGATTCACGATAGGAGAGGAAGTAACATGGTAGCCCTTCATCAGGACCGGATCATTATAGGATCTCTGGCAAATGGAAGCCAATTCATAGAAGGGATCCTGGAAAAAGAGAAGGTATTGAACGGGGTGCTGGGAGTAGGCCTCCGGCAGGTTGAAAGTGACGCGGTAGTCCGGGTAAACAATCGGTTGGATTTACCGACTGTTGGGAATCCGCAGAATATTTATTTTGTAATCGGCGAGAATGCAGTTTATCGCTGGGATGAAGAAAAACTATTGTATTTTTGTGTTGGCAGAGATTATGAGGAAATCAGTTTGATTAATGGAGGTACAGCCAATGAATAAGGAACTGAAGGTAAAAATTACTCTGAGAGCGGACAGCTCTTCCGCATGGGCGAGTGTAAACCCCGTGCTCTTGAAAGGGGAAGCCGGCTATGAAGTTGATACGGGGAAATTAAAATTCGGTGATGGTACTACAAAATGGTCCGATTTAACGTATTTTGTCGGGAATGTAGATTTATCCGGATACATGACACTGGCAGAATATAAAGGCTCCGGGGCCGGTGTTGTAAAGGCTGCAGATAAGCTGCAGACGGCCAGAAAAATCAATGGTGTTGGCTTTGATGGTACTGCGGATATTACTATCAAAGACAATACCAAAATCCCGACCTCTGAAAAGGGAGCCAAAAACGGGGTAGCAACCTTGGATAACAATGGATTAGTCCCGTCGACACAGCTTCCGAGTTATGTTGATGATGTTATAGAAGGCTACTACAGCGAGGGCAAATTTTATAAAGAACAGAGCCATACGACTCTTATTAAAGGGGAATCCGGAAAAATCTACGTTGACCTGGATCCATCAGCAAAATTTGAGCAGTATAGATGGTCCGGCTCTTCGTTTGTCTGCATAACCAAGCCTTTGGATATAGCAAGCACGGCGGAGGCAAAGTCCGGCACCGATGATACCAAGGTCATGACACCTCTGAAAGTTAGCCAGGCTATCGAGAATAAAGGATATATTACAAAAGAGAATGCGGATAATAAATATGAAGCGAAGATTACAAATAAGAAATCCGCTTTTAACGTAGACTTTGGCACTACCGCCGGCACTGCTGCGGAAGGTAATGATGCAAGACTTTCCGATGCGCGTATTCCTAAAGGAGCCGCAGGGGGTGATTTGACCGGGAATTATCCAAATCCTACCATCAAAAATTCTGCAATCACGAATGAAAAAATTGCTGACGGAGCTCTGTCTACGTCCAAACTGTTTACTCCCTCCGGAGATACATTGATTCTTAATGGCGGTAATTCTCAGGGGTGATAGAAGGGAGGATGTCTCATGCCGATCACATACCTAAATGTAAGAATGAAGCAACGGATCGGACTGGCATCCGAATGGAAAGCAGACAATCCCTTACTTCTAAAAGGAGAACTGGGCATTGAAAGCGATACCGGATATGTAAAGTCCGGCGACGGAAGTACCCGATATAATGACCTCCCTTATCTCACGTCCCCTCAGGCCGAAACCGGAGGAAAAGTGGTAGCAAGTATCTATCAGCCGGAAAGTGAAATGTGGATTGATGTCGATATGGAAGATATTACTATCGGTACAGAAAGCGATGCCTTTATAGAATTTAAATAGGAGGTTCAATGATGACCAACAGAAAAGGAAAATTCAAAGTAAAGAATGGCAGCGGGAGTTACGATCAGGTAATGCTTGAAACGCAGCTTGGTCAGGTCGTAGACAGTCCGATAAAAAGTTTGGAGAGAAGTACCCACTATGAACAGAACGACGTTGTTGCGGAACAAACATGCAAAGGGACTTTCTTGGTATGTACTACAGCAGGGACTACAGCCGCATCGGCTCCTTCCGGGTATTCCAGTGTGGCAGAAGGCGGTTCTGTAACTGATGGGACCGCTGTATTTACTGCACATCGTTTTAATAACTTGGCAAATATAGCGGCTATTATTGCGCATAATACTCTTGAAACTGCTCACCAATCCCTTGATTTTATTAAGTCTCTGTCTGCTGCATCCGATGGTATCCACTACCGCACAAGAAATGGAAAATCGGATCAGGTTCTTGATCTTATCAACAAGCTCCAGGCAACACTTTCTCAGGGAACAGTACCGAGCGGCAATACCGGATCTTTGGCTGCTCTGCTTTCCGGTATTGTGCATCAGATCAAGGCGCTTTCCGGTAAATCTAACTGGTGGGAAACACCAAAAGATAGCTTTGAAACACTGTCTGCCGGCGTAGTTGCCGGTGACGTTTCCAATCCGAACTCGTGGTGGGTGAAGCTGGGGGGGACGATCCCGATAATTATACAGGGTG
>ULVA01055799.1_pt1 | contig 24941 bp, 20 predicted proteins | sample 1958811 | NCBI WGS metagenome assembly ULVA01 (sample SAMEA4835768, study PRJEB28245) | human gut metagenome | biome: gut microbiome; material: fecal sample | place: Denmark | collected 2008
CACTTTGCCATGAACACCAAGGACAATGGTATCATCCACGTGGTAGGTCCTGAGAAGGGGCTTTCTCTTCCAGGTATGACCATCGTCTGCGGTGACTCTCACACTTCTACCCATGGTGCCATGGGCGCGGTAGCCTTCGGTATCGGCACTTCAGAGGTCGAGATGGTGATGGCTTCACAATGTATTCTTCAGAGCAAGCCAAAGTCAATGCGCATCAGCATCAACGGCAAGCTCAGCAAGGGTGTTACTGCCAAGGACGTTGCCCTCTACCTCATGAGTCAACTCACTACTTCGGGTGCCACTGGTTACTTCGTAGAGTACAGTGGTGATGTAGTGAAAGATATGTCTATGGAAGGTCGTCTCACTCTCTGCAATCTCTCTATCGAGATGGGTGCCCGTGGTGGCTTCGTAGCTCCTGATGAGACCACATTCGAGTACATCAAGGGCCGTGAATATGCACCTAAGGGTGAAGAGTGGGACAAGGCTGTGGCTTACTGGAAGACCTTGAAGAGTGGTGATGACGCAGTCTTCGACAAAGAGTTGACTTTCGAGGCAAAGGATATCGAACCACGTATCACCTACGGTACTAACCCAGGTATGGGTATCGGCATTACCGAGAGCATCCCAACACTCGATGAGATTCCAGAGGAAGAGCAGGCTGGTTTCAAGAAGAGCCTCAACTACATGGGCTTCCAGCCAGGCGAGAAACTGGAGGGTCATCCTATCGATTATGTATTCCTGGGTGCATGCACCAATGGTCGTATTGAAGACTTCCGTGCCTTTGCCTCATTGGTTAAAGGAAAGAAGAAGGCTGATGGCGTAACAGCTTGGCTTGTACCGGGTTCATGGTTGGTTGATAAACAAATTCGTGAAGAGGGAATCGACAAGATAGTAGAGGCTGCAGGCTTCGAGATTCGTCAGCCAGGTTGTTCTGCCTGCCTGGCAATGAACGATGATAAGATTCCTGCAGGCAAGTACTCTGTAAGTACATCCAACCGCAATTTCGAGGGTCGTCAGGGACCAGGTTCCCGCACCATCCTTGCCAGTCCATATGTAGCAGCGGCTGCCGCTATTACTGGTAAGATTACTGACCCAAGAGAGTTTATGTAATGTTAAGTGTTCAATGTTAAATGAAAAATTGAAATGAAACAGAAATTCAATGTTATCACATCCAGCTGCATTCCTCTCCCCTTGGAGAATGTAGATACCGACCAGATCATACCAGCCCGTTTCCTCAAGGCCATCGATAAAGAGGGCATGGGCGACAACCTTTTCCGCGACTGGCGCTATAATGCCGACGGAACTCCAAAACCCGACTTCGTGATGAACGACCCTTCCTACAGTGGCGTCATCCTCGTGGCTGGCAAGAACTTCGGTTCGGGTTCTTCCCGTGAGCATGCTGCCTGGGCTATCGCAGGCGCTGGCTTCCGTGTGGTTATCAGCTCTTTCTTCGCTGATATTCACAAGAACAACGAGTTGAACAACCTCGTATTGCCTGTTGTGGTAAGCGAGGAATTCCTGAAAGAACTCTTCGAGAGCATCGACAAGGATCACAAGACAGAGGTGAAGGTGGATCTTCCTAACCAGACCGTGACTAATCTTGCTACCGGCAAGAGTGAGCACTTTGAAATCAATGGCTACAAGAAGCATTGTCTGGAGAATGGTTTGGACGATGTAGACTTCCTCGTTCAGAACCGTGACAAGGTTGAGGCTTGGGAAGCTAAAAACAAGTAATTATGGACGTCAACGCAAAGAGAGATAATTCCCGCATCAAGGAGATTGAAATCATGGACTGCACGCTGCGCGACGGCGAGCAGACCAATGGTGTCAGTTTCCTTCCTCACGAGAAATTGATGATAGCAAGAATGCTGTTGCACGACATCAATGTTGATCGCATTGAGGTAGCTTCAGCGCGTGTGTCGGAAGGAGAAAAGGATGCTGTCGCTCGTATTTGCCGTTATGCTAAGACCATAGGTAAGCTGGATTCCGTTGAGGTATTGGGATTCGTGGATAACAACAAGAGCGTGGATTGGATTGCCGAATGCGGCGGTCACGTCATCAACCTCCTGGCGAAGGGTAGCTACAAGCACTGCACTCAGCAACTCAAGATGTCGCCTGAAGAACATCTCGCTCACATCAAGCAGACTATCGACTATGCTTTGAGCAGGGATTTTACCGTAAATCTCTATTTAGAGGATTGGTCGAGCGGAATGCGCGACAGTCGTGACTATCTCTTCATGATGATGGACGAGCTGGTGAAGTTGCCTATCAAGCGCTTCCTGCTTCCTGATACGCTGGGCATTCTGAACCCGTTGCAGTGTGTGGAATACATGCGACAGATGGTTCGCCGTTATCCGAACTCTCACTTCGATTTCCATGCCCACAACGACTACGATTTGGCTGTGAGCAACTCTTTGGCAGCCGTATTGAGCGGAGCCAAGGGTCTTCACGTTACCGTGAATGGTTTGGGCGAACGCTGCGGAAATGCACCATTAGCGAGTGTTCAGGTGATTCTGAAGGACATGTTCGAGGCAAAGACCAATATCAAGGAAGACCGATTGAACGATATTTCCCGATTGGTTGAAGGTTACAGCGGCATTGCCGTGGCTCCGAATACACCGGTTGTTGGAGACAATGTCTTCACCCAGGTGGCTGGCGTACATGCTGATGGCGACAACAAGGACAAGCTTTATTGCAACGACCTGGTGCCTGAGCGTTTCGGCAGACATCGCGAGTATGCATTGGGCAAGAATTCCGGTAAGGCAAACATCATCCAGAACCTCAATGAGCTGGGATTGGAGTTGACTCCGGAACAGACCAAGGCGGTGACCAAGCGAATCACCGAACTCGGTGACCGCAAGGAGCTGGTAACTCAGGATGACCTGCCCTATATCGTGAGCGATGTACTGAAGCATAGTGCTCCGGAGGATAAAGTGAAACTGGTAAGTTACATGGTATCCACCTCATACGGTTTGAAGCCTATAGCAAGCCTTAAGGTGGAAATCGATGGCAAGGAGTATGAAGACCAGAGCTCTGGCGATGGTCAGTATGATGCCTTCGTGAAAGCGCTGCGCAACATTTACAAGGTGAAGCTCGGCAAGACTTTCCCCAAGCTCGACAACTATCAGGTAACCATTCCTCCAGGTGGTCGTACCGATGCTCTCGTTCAGACCGTCATCACCTGGCGTGAAGGCGACCGTATCTGGCGCACCCGAGGCTTGGATGCCGACCAGACAGAAGCTGCTATCAAGGCTACGCTGAAAATGATCAATATGTACGAGGCTGATAAGAGCGACGAACAGGCTGTCTCGCCTCGAAATCTTGATATGGAATAATATCTCCGAAGATTAATAAATTATCTCCGAAGATTACAGAATTATCTCCGAAGGTTATGCAAATATCTCCGAAGGTTATGCAAACATCTCCGAAGGTTTCTATTCAGCAGCACGCCCTGAAGGGGCAGAAGCTCCTAGCCCAGGGTAACACCCTGGGTATAAGATAGCATTTAGCAATGCGCCCTGTAAGGGCAAAAGCTTTAATCAATCAAAAAATAAACAATAAAAAATCAAATAAGATGAAATTAAACATTGCAGTTCTCGCCGGTGATGGTATCGGACCAGAGATTATGAAGCAGGGTGTAGCAGTAATGCAGGCCATTGCAGAGAAGTTCAACCATGAGTTTACTTACAATGAGGCTATCTGCGGTGCTCATGCTATCGACGAGGTAGGCGATCCATTCCCAGAGGCTACCTTCAAGACCTGTATGGATGCTGATGCTGTACTCTTCGCAGCTGTCGGTGATCCACGTTTCGACAACAACCCTACAGCCAAGGTACGTCCTGAGCAGGGCTTGCTCGCCATGCGTAAGAAGTTGGGTCTTTTCGCTAATGTCCGCCCGGTAGCTACTTTCGACTGCCTGCTCCACAAGTCTCCATTGAAGGATGAACTCTTGAAGGGTGCGGACTTCGTTGTTATCCGTGAGTTGACTGGTGGTATGTACTTTGGTGAGAAGTATCAGGACAATGACAAGGCTTACGATACTGATATCTACACCCGTCCAGAGATTGAGCGCATCCTGAAGGTGGCTTTCGAGTTCGCCATGAAGCGCAACAAGCACCTCACCGTAGTCGACAAGGCCAACGTATTGGCATCTTCTCGTCTCTGGCGTCAGATTGCCAAGGAGATGGAGCCACAGTATCCTGAGGTAAACACCGACTATATGTTCATCGACAACGCTTCTATGCGTGTGTTGACAGAGCCTACCTTCTTCGATGTCATCGTTACAGAGAACACCTTCGGTGATATCCTTACCGATGAGACTTCTTGCATCACCGGTTCTATGGGCTTGCAGCCATCCAGCTCGTTAGGCGAGCACACTCCACTCTTTGAGCCTGTACACGGCTCATGGCCACAGGCAGCTGGCAAGAACCTGGCTAACCCTGTAGCTCAGATTCTTTCTGCAGCCATGTTGCTCGAGCACTTCGGTTTGAACGAGGAGGGTGCTTTGATCCGCAAGGCAGTAGATGCTTCTCTCGATGCCAATGTCCGCACTCCTGAGATTCAGGTTGAGGGCGGTGCTCAGTATGGCACAACAGAGGTTGGCGAGTGGATCGTTAACTGGATAAAGAACGCATAATGAGAGGACACCGTCCTTTTGTGCTTGCTGCTATGCTTGCCCTGTTGCTTGGCGGCAGAGGCGAGGCGTTGGCTCAGCAGGGAGGTGCAGCCTTGCGCGACTCCTTGGCACATGCCACAGATGTTCTGGCGTATCATCCTGACAGTGTAGACCTGCGCCTGAAAAAGGCTGCATGGAACATACAGTTGGAGCAATGGAACTATGCCAAGGATGAGCTCGACAAGGTGCTCTTTCTCAATCAGACCAACATTGCGGGACTTTTCTACCGGGCTTTTGTCAACGAGAAACTGAAGCGTTACAACTTTGCGCGTCTCGACTATCAGAACCTTCTTGTTTTGGTACCTGGCAACTTCCAGGCACAGTTGGGACTGGCGCTTCTCAACGAGAAAGACCAACATCTCACCGAGGCTTACGATGGCATCAACAGTCTGATAGAGCAATATCCCGACAGCGCTGTAGCTTATGCAGCCCGTGGTGGAATGGAGAAAGAGAGGGGCATGCTCGACCTGGCGGTTTATGACTATGGCGAGGCAATGCGCCTTGACAGTACCTGTCAGGACTATGTGGTCAATCATGCCGACTTGCTCATCAGTTTAGGTCGCAAGAGCGAGGCATACGATGACCTTCGCCGTTTGCAGACGATGGGTGTCAAGTCAGGACAGTTGCAGGATTTCTTTGCACGTTTGCGACGGAAGAAGTAGCGGCACATTTCATAAGTATTTTAAAACTTCCAAGTTTACACGTATAAAAAAAGGAGATTTTCCATATACGGAAAATCTCCTTTTTTATCGTATGTTTTTTTGCTGAACTCTAACTTTCCCATTTGTGAAAGTTAAGTCCTTTTACTTCTTGGGAAGGTTGCGGAGAACCTCCAGCAAGTGATCCCAAACCATCTGAACAGTAGGGATGAGCAGAGCCTCTTCAGGAGTATGTACATTGCGAAGGGTAGGACCGAAGCTTACCATGTCGAGGTTGGGATATTTCTCAGAGAAGAGACCACACTCCAGACCGGCGTGAATTCCTTTTACCAAAGGCTCTTTGCCGAATAGTTTTTCGTAACTCTTGACTGTCAGGTCGGTCAGGGCGCTGTTGGCACGCATCTTCCATGCAGGATATTTGTCGCCTACACTTATCTTGGCACCAGCCAACTGGAAGGCAGCCTTCACCGTATTGGTCATATTGTCGAGGTTGCTCATCACATTGCTGCGCTGAGAAGCAACAATTTCGATGCTGTCCTCGGTAGTTGCCACACTTGCCACATTGCTCGAAGTCTCAACCATTTCGGCAATGGCCTCGTCCTGGCAGTGGGTGAGAGGCCCATTGTCAACAGCCTGCAGTGCCATGATGAATCTGTCAGCCACCTGGCTTTCGATAACGTCCACAGCATCAGTGCTCTCCATGCTGAAGTGCATGCTCTGCTCCGTAACATGGAACTCGTCTTCCACCTCAGAGGCAAAGATGTTCCAGTCAGCACGAACCTGCTCTTTGGCCTCGTTCTTTACCGCAAACACAACCTGTCCGTCGCGAGGAATGGCGTTGTGCATCTTTCCGCTGTTGAAGCTTGCCAAGAGGATGCCATCTTCTTGTTTCTCCATTTCCATATAGAGGAAACGGACCAGAATCTTGATGGCATTGGCGCGCTTCTTGTCGATATCGTCACCCGAGTGGCCTCCGTTCAGCCCCTTGATACTTAATTTGAGGAAAAAATATCCGGCAGGAGCCTTCTCGCGAGAGAAGTTGAAGGTGGCATGGATCGTCTGTCCACCGGCACAAGAAACGAAGATAAGTCCTTCGTCCTCTGAGTCGAGGTTGATGAGCATGTTGCCTTTCATGAAACCAGCCTCCATGCCGTGTGCACCAGTAAGTCCAGTTTCCTCGTCACGTGTGAAGACACACTCCACAGGTCCGTGCTCGATGTCATCAGAGTCGAGGATAGCCAGCTCAATGGCGCAGCCTATTCCGTCGTCGGCGCCTAAGGTTGTGCCCTTGGCTTTCATCCATTCTCCGTCCACGTAGGTCTGTATGGCATCCTTGGTGAAGTCAACGTCTACATCCACCAGCTTGTCGCACACCATGTCCATGTGGCTCTGCAGGATAATCGTCTCTCGGTCCTCATAGCCAGAAGTGGCGGGTTTGCGGATAATCACGTTGCCGGTTTTGTCGACAACAGTCTCCAAGTTGCGGCTTTTACCAAACTCTTTCAGGTACTCAATCATCTGTTCCTCGTGCTTTGATGGACGTGGAATCTGATTGATTTTAGCAAACTGCTCGAAAACACGAGCAGGTTTCAACTCATTTTTAGTCATTTTATGTATTTTTATTTTGAACTTTGCTTGAAAAATATTACCTTTGCATCCAAATGTGCAATCTAATGCACTGCAAAAGTAATAAAAATGATAAAGATATTGCTATTTAGCGTGTTAATAATTGCTATATCTGTAGCTTTATTATCCGTGAAGTTGATTTTTCGCAAGAACGGCAAGTTCTCCTCGCAGCATGTCCACGACAATCCTGGACTTCGCAAGCAGGGTATTCATTGTGTGGTAGACCAGGACCGCGAGGCACGACAAGCGGGAAAGGCCTGTTGAGGAAGTGGAGAGTGAAGAACGAAGACGGATTCTCTCTTTAATAAATCTTATGTAAGATATAAAATAATAAAAAACTAAAATAACAAGAAAATGAAAAAGAACATTTTTGGCTTCATGGCTATCGCAGCAGTTGCTGCCTTGTCATTGGCATCATGCAACAAGTCGCAGCCACAGGTTGAGGCTAAGTCTGAGAGCAAGGCTCCTGCTGAGTTGAAGATTGCGTATGTAGAGGTCGACTCTATCATGACACAGTATACATTTGCCAAAGAGTATTCTGCTCTCTTGGAGAAGAAGGGTCAGAACATTCAGGCTACACTTGCACAGAAGCAGCAGAACTTGCAGGCAGCAGCAGCCAACTTCCAGCAGAAGATTCAGCAGAATGCACTCACACGCGAGCAGGCAGAGGCTATACAGGCTGGTTTGCAGAAGCAGAGCAACGACGTACAGGGTTTGCAGCAGCGTCTGAGCAACGAGTTTGCTGCCGAGCAGGCAAAGTACAACAAAGCTCTCCACGACAGTATTGCTCACTATCTGGCTGCCTACAACAAGGATAAGAAGTACAGCATCATCTTGTCTAAGAGTGGCGATAACCTTCTTTATGCCGACAAGGCTTACGATATCACTAACGAGGTGATCAATGGCTTGAACAAGGCTTACAAGGGAAAGTTGAAGAGCGAGACTGCTGCACCTGCTAAGAAATAATCCTTCGGGTGTAAGTCTTAAAACACGTACAATAACGATTCTATTTTTTATAGAGAAATTTTTACTGATAGCCATACAGCTCCTTTCTGGTTTGCTGTATGGCTATATATATAATAAGGTGTAAAGAACAATGCTTCGCAAAGACAGATACCAATATGTGTTGGATCATTTCCGACAGGAGATGCCCCGTGTCACTACCGAGTTGGAGTTTGGCAGTGCTTTCCAGTTGCTGGTAGCCACCTTGCTGTCGGCTCAGTGTACCGACAAGCGCATCAACATGGTTACGCCAGCTCTTTTTGCCCGTTATCCTGATGCCCGTTCCATGGAGGCGGCTACGGTGGATGAAGTGTACGAACTCATTCGTTCGGTGAGTTATCCCAATGCCAAGGCGAAGCATCTCGTAGAGATGTCGTGTCAGTTGGTGGAGCGGTTCAATGGCGAGGTGCCAGAGTCGGCTGCCGATCTGACGAGCCTTGCCGGAGTAGGGCGCAAGACCGCCAATGTGATTCGTGCCGTTTGGTTTGGCAAAGCCACCATGGCAGTAGATACGCATGTCTATCGTGTCAGCCATCGCATGGGGTTGGTGCCTGCCACGGCCGACAGTCCGCGAAAGGTAGAAGACTATCTGATGGCTAACATTCCCGAAGCCGATATTCCCAACGCGCACCATTGGCTCCTGTTGCATGGCCGCTATATATGTAAGAGTGCCAAACCGCTATGCGAGCAGTGCTTCTTTAACGACCATTGTCCCAAACGTTTGAAAAACAGTAAACTATAGCAATACAGATAAGATGAATGTCAAGAAGATCAATCATTTTTTGCAGGATGTGGCTGCTCACAACAACCGTGAGTGGTTCCAGGAACACAAGGTAGAGTATTTGGCAGCCAAGTCTGATTTCGAGGAAGGCATCAGGAAGGCCATCGACCACTATGCCTGTTTCGATGACGAAATAGCCCACTTGCAGGTGAAAGACTGTACGTATCGTTTCTATCGTGACATACGTTTTTCTTCCGATAAGTCGCCCTATAAGCGCCATTTCGGAGCCTACATTTGTGCTCACGGCAAGAAGTCGCTTCGTGGTGGCTACTATATTCATGTAGAGCCTGGTCATTGCCTTTTGGCAGTCGGTGCCTACTGTCTACCAACGAATATCCTTACCTCGTGCCGCAACGAGATTATGGGTAACATTGACGAATGGCGACGTGCTGTGGAGAATGGCAGGTTTGTCAAGACTTTCGGTTATCCAGGTGAGGGTGTATGGAAGGACGATGACGAGATAAGCGCAAAGGGCTTCGGAGTCAATATGTTGAAGAAAGCTCCCAAGGATTTTCCCAAGGATTATGAGTTTCTCGACTATCTGAAGATGAAGGACTACTGTGCCTGGGTCCGTGTGCCCGATGATTTCTTTGCCGATGAAGCTTGGCTCAGCAAGTCGGCAGACGTCTTCCGTGTGGCAAAGCCCATGATGGATTTCGTCAATTCCGTGATTGATGACTATGAATAGCTCAGCTATTCCTTTTTTGAGGGAAAAAGAATTCAAATATACACATTAAATGAAAACAATGCATTTCAGTCAGAAAGCCTTATCGCTTGTTGTCTTTCTGATGTTGGTCGTTTCTTCAGCGGCACAAGCCAAGCGAGTTGTTGAGCGTCCTTACTTCTTCGCCTCCAACAATCATAAATTAGAAATCGAGCGTGTGACACTCGGCAAGAAGGCTACAGTTCTTGACGTAAAAATTTATCAGGCCAGTGGCAAGGTTAGTATCGATTCCCATGCCGCTCTTATAGCCAATGGTGTGACGTATGCTTATTTGGGTAGTCAGCAGTTGCCTAAAGGTGTTTTTGTGAAAGTGCCTGAGTGTGGGTACGTTTCTGCTACTTTGCGTTTTAAGCCAATGCCCGAGACCACGACGGAGTTTGATTTCCGTGAAGTATCCGACAACTCTGGTTGGAACATTTACGGAGTGCGCCTCGACGGCAGACGGCCACAGGCTGACATTCCGCAGCACTTGCAAGCATTTGACAAAAAGGTAGAATTGCCATCTACCGATCTCAACCTTGGCAAGACTGTTGTGAATGTGCGCTTGGTAGGGTATAAACCTGAATACGGTACCACACTTGATGTTCTCGTGGAAAATTGGTTCTCACCATACCGTATGCCGTTCGACCACGATTCTATCAGCGTGGATGGAACATGCAGCATAAGTGCCAATGCTATTTTACCGACAATAGCAACCATTCGGGTTAACCGAATGGAGATTCCGTTTCTTGCAGTGCCTCACGACACGACTACTGTAATTATTGACCTCACGACACAGACACTTGCCGCTACACATCTTTTTGCAGATGATGCAAGCGTCAAGAAATATGTTTGGTTTGAAGGAAAATATGCTGCTGTCGATACAGAGTTGCAGAGTGTAAAGGAAAAGCTTGATGTCTATGGCAAAACTTTCTTTGATGACATTTGTGGTATGACACCATTGCAATATCGTGATTATGTGCAGAAGGTTTATGAGCAAAAACTACATGCTATTGATGCTGATGCAACCATCAGCATTGCCACCCGAACTTTGGCGCATAGTAATCTTTCTATGAATTATGCTTCGGCGTTGTTTGGCTTTAAGAACAATATAGCCATGGCTCCCATGGTTGTAGGCAAGAAAGGAGTACGACGTGCCGACCTGAGTGTTGACACATTGTCGTATTTCAAAACATTGGAGCAACTCCCAATCCTTCATTCCAAGAATCAGCGTTATTGTTCTTTTCTTGCAGACTTTACGTCAAGTTTCTGTCGCCAATATATGGCGGAAGACCCATTGTTGGATGATATAGCTGTCGGAAAGCGTCTCAGCCGTTCTTTAGGACGCAAGCATCTTCTCACTGAACAGCAGATGGCGGCAGCTCGCGATAGTATTGCCAATGATATGGTGAGGGAATTGCTTTTTGCCGACAATGAAGACTTGAAGTCTCAGCAAAAGTCTTCCGACGAAAAGATGGCTGCGATGATAAAGACAGCCAATTCCAGTTCTGTATACAGCATTATAGACATAGACCCCAAGATGTCTGCCAAACAGATTTTTCCCTTAATCATAAATAAGTATAAAGGCAAAACTCTGCTCCTTGATTTCTGGAACACGTGGTGTATGCCATGCAGGGCTGCCATGTCGGCCATTCGTCCTTTGAAAGAACAGCTCACCGATGTGGTGTATGTTTATATTGCAGATGCTTCATCGCCTGTTGGCAAATGGGGCGAGATGATAAAGACGATAAGTGGTGTGCATGTGCGGTTGACAGAGGAGCAGGCTGATGCTCTTAGTGACCTATATCATTTCTCAGGTATTCCTACTTATTTTGTTGTAAACAAGGAAGGAAAAATTACTTATCAGACAACAAGTTTTCCTGGAGTAGATAAGTTGAGAGAGGTGTTGAAGTCTGAATAACATAAATGTGAAACTTCAGGAGGAAATTCTCTTTTGAAAAACGCAAGTGCTTTCATTGACTATTGAAAGCACCTGCGTTTAATATCGAAGCCTATTGCGTTTAATATCGAAGCCTATTGCATTTAATATCGAAGCCTATTGCGTTTAATATCAAAGCCTATTGCGTTTTTTATGAGTTTCGGGCCTGTTAGAACAAGCTGAGGATTTTGTCTACTATCTTGTCGATATTAGAGGAGTCGTTGAGTTCTTCCAACTTTTCGTTGAGTTTGTCTTCCACCTTTTTGCTGACCTTGTCGGACAGTTTGTCAATAGCCTCGTTGGTCTTGTTTTCGAGCTGTGACTGCAGGTTGGTGTTGTCTGAAGAGTTGTTTGCCGACTGATAGTCATCAGTATTTTCAGATGAGTCGTTGCTGTTGAGCAGTTCCGCATTTTCCATTGCCTTGATGGCATCATCGGCATTGATGGTGTATACCTTGCCCAGGATTCCGAAGCTTACGTTGTGACTTTTGCCATTGAAGCTGACGGTGCCTTTCGAGAAGATGATGTAGTTGTGGTACTCGAAAAGCTGGTCGAAGGCAACATCTATCATGTTGTTCGAGATCATCTTGGCAAATGAGCGCAGGCCCTCGGCGAAGATGAAGTCGTCACTGATGTTTGTAGTCTTGTCTATCACCTTGCCGACTTCCTCCTTTACGGCTTGCTTATGAGTGTCTCTGCCGGGGTTGGTGAATGCCAGGATGAGCAGAATCACAACCAAGAGTCCTACGAAGAATTTCCAGTAAGATTTCTTTTTCTTAGGCTTCTTGTCGCTGTCATTCCCGTTCTCATTTTCCTCTGTTTCTGCTGCAGGCTGACTCATCTCTTCCGCCTGATTGGCTGTAGGAGGAACAGGAGGCACTGCAGTTCCTGTTTGCTGACTGCCTTCGGCGAGAATGTATTTCAGTTCGGCTATTTTCCAGGCTGGAGTCCAGTCTGCCATACCTTCTTTCCATACCAAAGTCTCAGGCTTGATATGTTTTTCTGCCAGCTGGGCTATGCTGAATGGTCCGGCTTGCTTTCCGTTTTCTACGATGAAGTATTCCATTGTTTCTGTCTGTTTGTTTTTTGTTTTTCTTTAACTTCCTCCTAACTTCTTTGCTCTTCACTTTCCCTCATGCGTCGCTTTCCACCATTTGGTCTGTTTCTTGGTTCTGAGAGCCACGGGATGCGAACTGGGGTCGCTGATGGTAAGACCCGAGAAGTCTTTGACGGTGATGGTTGTCGCATTGATGTTGCTGTACACTTCTGCGGTGCTTTGTGCGGCTTTTACCGTGGCTTTCAGCTGAGTGGCAAACTGATCCTTCATCGAGGCGTTGGGCTTCAGACTGTCTACATAGTTGCCCAAGTCGTAATACAGGTTGGGTGTGTATCCGTCTTCTGTCTGCACGCCAGCCAGGCGTTCTGTGGTAATGGTGTACTTGCTGTTCAGTTCCTTCATGATGGCAGCCAACTTGTCCATCTGTCGGCAGTCGATGGCAGCAAGGCTTGCGTATGGGGTAGAGGTGCTGTTGTAATGAGAGTAGTACGACGAGATGATGCTTGCGTAGTTGGGAGTTGTCGTGTTGAGATAGCTCCAGATATCCTCGTAGGGCAGTCCCTTTGCCATAATCTCATTGGGCGAAGCCAAGAGGAAGTTGGTGGCATCCTTCAGCTCGTAAGCCGTCTCCACATTACTCATATAGCAGGCATCGAAGAGGATGTACTGCATCTTGATGCCGTTGGTCTCGATGGCTTGTGCCAGCGATGATACGTTGATGGCATAGGTGTTGTCGAGTCCGCCAAAAGAGCGGGTCTTGAGTGCAGCTTTTCTCTTGGCCTGGTTGGGATAGTCGGTCCAGTCGGAAATGTTGTTCCATCCTGTTCCGTGTCCTCCGATAATCAGGGCATAGTTGAGTGCCTCTGCCTGCTGTTTCACCTCACCGATGATGTCTGTCAGTCCTTCCGTAGTGGTGTAGGCAGTGCCGGTATAGTTTTCCAGCATCTGATGCTCTACAGTAAAGGTGCTTGAGTTGTAAGTCAGCTCAAAGAGCGAACTCTCTGTGGCAGATGTGCTCATAAACACAAATACCCTTGTGCTTTTTAGTCCCTTGTTCTTCTTGATGGCATACTCTATCTGGTTCAGGTTGTTGACCATATCGCTGTAGAGTCCTGCCGAGTTTTCGGTTCCCGACCATGGATACATGATGAGCAAGGTCTGCTTGTTGACACTGTCGATGTCGAAAGCCTCGTCGTTGCAGCCCGTCAGTCCCATCAGGGCGAAGGATACGTATATAAATAAGGTGAAAAGCTTTTTTCTTGTCATGATACGAAAAATGTTAAATGTTAAGTGTTAAATGTTAAGTCGTGGCGCCCTTGTAAAGTCTTGTTCTTAAGATGGCAAGAGCAGCCTCGTCTAACACTTAACATTCAACATTTAACATTGAAAAAAATAGTCTGTTACTTCTTCTTGAGTTCTTCGATAGTAGCCTTGAGGGCTGCGATCTTCTCTACAGAGTCGCTTTCTTTCTTGCGCTCAAGAGCCACCACCTTCTCAGGAGCGTGAGCCACGAAGTTCTCGTTGCCGAGCTTCTTGCGCACACCCATCAGGAAGCCTTCAAGGTGCTTGAGCTGTGCCTCAGCCTTCTCTATCTCGGCAGCCACGTCGATAAGGTCGCCCAATGGTACGGCAAACTCGTCGGTACCTACCATGAAACTGGATGCGTCGGCGCTCTTATCGGCGATGACCTCTATCTTGTCGAGGTTGGCCATCTTCAGAGTTACGTCGTTGTAAGCCTCGAAGTCGTTCTTGCCCACTGCCTGGAGTGAGAGCTGCTCCTTCTGAGCGATGTTCTTCTGGTTGCGAACGGTACGTACACCGGCGATAATCTGCTTCACAGCCTCGATGTCGGCTGCCAACTTCTGTTCCTCGGCTGTAGGTGCAGGAATCTCCAGCTTCTCGCGCATGATGCTCTCGCCCTCCTTGCGGTCGTAGATGTGCTGCCACAACTCCTCGGTGATGAATGGCATGAATGGGTGCAGCATCTTAAGTAGTGCGTCGAAGAAACGCAGGGTAGCGTCGTAGCTCTTCTGGTCGATAGGCTGACCGTAGGCTGGCTTCACCATCTCCAAGTACCAAGATGAGAACTCATCCCAGAACAACTTATATACAGTCATCAAAGCCTCAGAGATACGGTAGTCCTTAAACTGCTTCTGCATCTCCTCGTTCACCTCCTTGAGCTTGGCGTCAAACCATTTCACTGCGATTTCTGCGCTCTTAGGCTGTTCGATATCTGCTGTCTCCCAACCCTTAACGAGGCGGAAGGCGTTCCATATCTTGTTGTTGAAGTTACGTCCCTGCTCGCAAAGGCTCTCGTCGAAGAGGATGTCATTGCCTGCAGGCGCAGAGAGCATCATACCCATGCGTACACCGTCTGCACCAAACTTATCGATCAGGTCGATAGGGTCAGGAGAGTTGCCGAGGCTCTTGCTCATCTTACGGCCGAGCTTGTCGCGAACGATACCTGTGAAGTACACGTGCTTGAAAGGCATCTTGCCACGATATTCGTAGCCAGCCATGATCATACGTGCCACCCAGAAGAAGATGATGTCCGGACCTGTTACGAGGTCGCTGGTGGGGTAGTAGTAGTTGATCTCCTCATTGTCTGGGTGCTCGATGCCGTCGAAGAGAGAGATAGGCCACAGCCATGAAGAGAACCATGTGTCGAGGCAGTCGCTCTCTTGTTCCAGGTCTTCGGCCTTGATGTTGGCATTCTTCTCCTGTGCGAGCTTCAAAGCCTCCTCTGCGGTTTCAGCCACTACGAAGTCCTTCTTGCCCTCGTTGTCGAAGTAGTAGGCTGGTATGCGATGACCCCACCACAGCTGACGGCTGATACACCAGTCTTTGATATTCTCCAACCAGTGGCGATAGGTGTTCTTATATTTCTTGGGGTAGAACTCGATGTCGTCGTCCATGACCGGTGCGAGGGCGATGTCAGCAAAGTGCTGCATCTTGAGGAACCACTGTGTAGAGAGCTTAGGCTCGATAGGCACATTGGTGCGCTCGGAGAAGCCCACCTTATTATTATAGTCCTCAATTTTCTCCATCAATCCGGCGTTCTGAAGGTCGATGGAAATCTGCTTGCGCACGTCCATGCGGTCCATGCCCACATACATGCCGGCAGCCTCACTGATGGTTCCGTTGTCGTTGAAGATATCGATGGTTGCCAGTCCGTGCTTCAAGCCGAGTGCATGGTCGTTGATGTCGTGAGCTGGAGTCACCTTCAGACAACCTGTACCGAACTCGATGTCTACGTATGAGTCCTCGATGACAGGAATCTCACGGCCTACGAGAGGCACGATGACGTGCTTACCCTTCAGCCAGGTGTTCTTCTTGTCCTCTGGGTTGATACACATGGCTGTATCGCCCATGATGGTCTCAGGACGTGTGGTTGCCACTACTGCATAGTAGCCCTTCTCGTCCTTGTGCATCACGTTCTCCTCGTCCACCTGCTGGCAGTCTTGCTCCACTACGTAATACTTCAGATGGTAGAGCTTAGAGTGCTCGTCCTTGTAGATAACCTCCTCGTCGGAGAGCGCAGTCTGCGCCTTAGGATCCCAGTTCACCATGCGCACGCCGCGATAGATAAGTCCCTTCTGGTAGAGGTCGCAGAACACATGGATCACGGCACGCGAACGGGTCTCGTCCATAGTGAATGCTGTGCGGTCCCAGTCGCAGCTGGCACCCAAGCGACGCAACTGCTTGAGGATGATGCCTCCATGCTCGTGAGTCCAGTCCCATGCATGCTTGAGGAACTCCTCACGGGTGAGGTCGGTCTTCTTGATGCCCTGCTGAGCGAGGCGGTTCACCACCTTGGCCTCGGTAGCGATACTGGCATGGTCGGTACCTGGCACCCAGCATGCGTTCTTTCCCTCCATTCGTGCACGGCGCACGAGGATGTCCTGGATTGTATTGTTGAGCATGTGTCCCATGTGGAGCACACCTGTTACGTTAGGTGGTGGGATTACCACTGTATAGGGGTCACGACCGTCTGGCTTCGAGCTGAAGAGTTTGTTGTCGAGCCAGTACTGATACCATTTTCCTTCCACGTCTTGTGGATCGTACTTACTTGCTAATTCCATTTTTTATTATCTTTTGTTGTTTTTTCTTCAATAAAATCGGTGCAAAGTTACTAAATTCTGCCGAAATAAGCGAGGTCTTTACTTATTATTTTCCTTCATTTATGTTTTTCATCTTCATTTGGAGCTTTAAATTTGTAGAATACTTCTTTTATATGTTTTGTTCTATTCATAAGTCTTGGGATTTTTATGGATAGTAGTGATGAACGACAGGCCACTTTGTGCCACTTGTGCCAATGTGCCAAGTGGCACAAATATAGAAAAATATAGAAAAAACCAGTATTTATGGTACTTTTAGTACTGAAATGCCACATGGCACTTTGGCACAAGTGGCACAAACTTATGCTACTGGTTACTCTACATGACCTCTTCTCAGCCGATGAGCGGACCTTGGTGTGTCTGGGGCGTAAGTACCATCTTTTCATCTGTTGGTATGTCACTTGGCAGTGCCAAGTATGATACTTATGCCCTGTAATGTCAGGCTGCAATATTTATTTCGTATGACAATATTTAAATACTGTGTACTCAAGTTAGAAGTTATTTATTACCAAAAAAAACATGAAAATAACGATGGGTTTCCAAGAAAAGCATTATCTTTGCACTATAGTTTCATTAAAATAATATCAACAAGTGCATAGCAAGGAAGAAAAATTAGCCGCTTTCGGGAGATTGCTGGATGTGCAGGACCGCCTGCGTATACAATGTCCATGGGACAGGAAACAGACCTTCGAGAGTCTTCGACCCAATACCATTGAGGAGACTTTCGAGTTGTGTGACGCTCTGATGAAGCGCGACTATAAGAATATCAAGAAAGAGTTGGGCGATGTGCTCGAGCATGTGATGTTCTACAGCATCATAGGGCGTGAGGACGAGGAGTTCGACATCTGTGATGTCTGCAACCAGGAAGCCGACAAGCTCATGTTCCGCCATCCGTTCATCAACTGGCGTGAGGAGGGTAACTGGACGGTTGACAACCCCGACATGTGTATCAACGAAGCAGGACAGGTGGTGTATAAGGAAACCCAGCAGGAGGAGCCCGATGACGCCTCACGTCCCTCTACCGCCTCGGCTGTGGAGAAGACCTGGGAACAGATTAAGCAGCAGGAGAAAGACGGCAACGAGCGGGTGCTGAGTGGAGTGCCCGATGCCTTGCCCTCGCTCATCAAGGCTTATCGCATACAGGACAAGGCACGCAACGTGGGCTTCGACTGGAAAGAGAAGGAGGATGTGTGGGACAAGGTGTACGAGGAACTGGAAGAGCTGAAGGCCGAACTGGCTAAGGGTGACAAGGAAAACTCCACCCGCGAGTTGGGCGATTTCCTCTTCTCTGTCATCAATGCCGCCCGGCTGTATAAGCTCAATCCCGACAATGCTCTGGAGATGACCAACCAGAAGTTTATCCGCAGGTTCAACTATGTGGAAGACCATTCGGTGAAGCAGGGTAAGAGTCTGAAAGACATGACCTTGGAGGAAATGGATAAACTATGGGATGAGGCTAAACGTCAAGAGTAAGGAGTTTAATATAATACATATAAAAAAGATGAGACGATTATTTTTTTTTACAGTGGCTGTCGTGGGGCTGATGCTCATGGCAGGTTGCCACGACCGTAAGGCGGCAAAGGTAATGGGTATGAACGATTCTGTAGATGTGGAGGCGGATAACGATTCCACCATTTATGGCGTTTGTGGCGAAGGGACCTCCATGCACTCGCTGCAACTCATTGCTGACAATGGCGATACACTCGATGTCTTTGTTGACGACGAGGAACCGGGAGTGGTACAGGGCGGGCTCCTGGCTGGCGACCGCATAGCCCTGATAGCTTACAAGTCTGCCGACGGCGAGATGGTGGCGCAGCGCGTCATTAATCTTACCTCACTCTTGGGCAAGTGGACCAGTATAGACAAGAACTTCGAGATCGTGGAAGGTGGCGACATCGTCAACAACGTCAAAGCAGAGGTCAACCCCTGGACCTCGTGGAAAATCGTCAACGGCAAACTGCTGCTCAATACCGATACCTTCGCCATCGACAACCTGGGTCCCGACAGTCTGCTGCTCGAGAACCATAAAGGCATCTATGTATTCAAACGCCAGCAGTAGGAGAAGCTGGAGAGACAGATTATGGAACCATTCAGAATTCATATCTTAGGGTGCGGCAGCGCTTTGCCCACCCTCAAGCACAGTGCTTCCGCGCAGCTCATCGAGATGCGTGGCAAGTGCTTCATGATGGATTGTGGCGAGGGAGCACAGATGCAGTTCAGGCGCTCGCATGTCCACTTTGCCAAGGTGAGCGCCATCTTTATTTCTCATCTTCATGGCGACCATTGCTTTGGATTGTTAGGACTGCTCTCCACCTTTGGTATGTTGGGACGTACATCTCGGTTAAAGGTTTTCGCACCAGAGTGTTACACCAGCCTGTTTGAGCAACAGATGAACTTCTTTATGCAGGGCATGACCTATGAAATAGAGTTTGTTCCCGTAGATACAACCCAGCAAAAAGTGGTTTACGAAGACCATTCCGTCACCGTAGAGACGGTGCCTTTGCGCCATCGTGTACCCTGCTGTGGCTACATCTTCCGCGAGAAGCCCACCTTGCCTCACATCCGTCGCGACATGATAGACTATTACGGTATTCCGCTCTCGCAGATCAACAACATCAAGAACGGCGCTGACTGGACGACACCCGAGGGTGACATCGTGCCCAACAGCAGGTTGGTGGAGCCAGCCGACGCACCCCGCAGTTATGCCTACTGCAGCGATACGTGCTATCTGCCCGACCTGTATGAAAGAGTAAAAGACGTGACGGTGCTCTATCACGAAAGCACCTATACCTCGGAGAATGAGGACCGTGCCAAGATCTATTATCACAGCACAGCGCGCCAGGCAGCCCTTGTCGCCCAGAAGGCCGGGGCAGGGCGCTTGTTGCTCGGTCATTACAGCGCCCGATACAACAATGAGAATGTGCTGCTCGAAGAGGCGAAGGCGGTCTTCCCGGAGAGTTATCTCGCGCAAGAGGGAATGGTGTTTGAGGTGAAGTAGTTCTCGGGAGTTCTCTCAGAAGTTAAGGAAATTTCAAAGGAGTTAAAGAAGTAAAAGGAGTTAAGACAAATGCTTTTGTGGACTTAAATTAACACTAAGCATTAACTCAAGTTTCGCTTGTGGTTCAAGCACGCCCTTTCTGGGCGTGTGGCGCTAACTTGCGAAAGTTGAAACATATAATGTTTCCTCCAAGGCATTTGTCTTCACTCCTCAGCGACCGGAGGGAGCGATAACTCCTTAACTCCTTAACTCCTTTAAAAAAACTCCTGCAGAAAAAAGTTCATTTTTAGATGCAAGGTTTTTGTATCTCGTAGTTTAATAAATAAATTTAGGAGAATTTGGAATCAGAAAAGCAACTCCTCGACGACATTTTGAGTGGTAGTCGCGATGCGATGCATCGACTCTACGACCGCTACATCGGGTATGTGATGGCCGTAGGGCTCAGGTACGTACCCGACAGGGACGAGGTGCGCGATGTCGTACAGGACAGCTTTGTGAAGATCTTCTCCTCCATCTCCCGCTTCGAGTATCGGGGCGAGGGCTCGCTCAAGGGCTGGATGCTGCGTATTGTAGCCAACGAGGCCATCAGCTACGCCAAGGCAAAGACGAAGTTCGTATTTACCGACGAGGTGCCCGACGAACCCGAGGCCGACAGCCCTGAGGTGGAACGTGTGCCGCCTGATGTGCTGACGCGGCTCATAGGCACGCTTCCCGATGGATACAGGCTCGTGCTCAATATGTATGTGTTTGAGCAGAAAAGCCATAAGGAGATAGCCGCAGAGTTGGGCATCAAGGAAAGCACCTCTGCATCTCAGTATCTGAGAGCCAAGAAACTGTTGGCAACGAGAATAAAAAACTATTTAAAGAATACGGAAAATGAACAAGACTGATTGGACAGACAAACTACGAGACAGGCTGGAGAACTATGAGGCTCCGGTCGGCGGTGACTTGTGGGCAGACATCGAGCAATCGCTTGTTCATCGCCCTGCCGTTCTTCGTCCTCTTGACGCCAAGCCAGCCCGTCGCATGGGTTTGCGTTGGTGGGGAATGGCTGCAGCCCTGGCTGCCCTCGTGGTGGGAGGCAGTTATGTGTATTTACAGCAACCTCTTTCGCCTGCCGATACGCCAGTAGTGTCTTCTGTGATGAACCGTCAGGGGGCTTTGTCGTCTGGTAGTTCCAAGGATGATGCGCATGGCAATGCTGCTGAAAATCAAATAGCAGCCCTTGATACAGATGCCAGTCTTTCTGCTGCTCAAAGCGGCCAACCTGTTCTGCTGGCAGATAATATAGTGGACAACAGTCGTGCAGCCCGAAAGTCGCAAGGAAATGAGGCCTCAGAGCCCCTTCTTCTCTCAGCCGACGGAGGTGAAGAGCCTGTCTGCGACCTGTCGCCAGCATTGACAGAGCCTGCCGGTTCTGCTGCCCGTTCGGCTCAAGAATCTTCGGATTCCCGAGAGGCATCTTCCGTCCGTTCCTCTTCATCATCAGAATCTCATCAGAAAAAGCATGCTGCTTTGTCTGGCAGTCAGACGAGAAAGTCTGTCCGTCCGGTGTCCCTTTCTACAGCCGATCCACAGATTGTTGCAGCCAAGTCGGCCGCTTCCGAGGGCTGGTCGGTGAAACTCTATGCCGAGAATGGCATTCCTCGCAGTTACAGCAACGGCGAGTCTTCGGGCTCTTGGGTGATGAGCGACGCTATGATGGGACCTGCTGTCGACAACACACTGCAGTTTATGGTCGTCAAGCTCAACAACAAGGAGACTCTTATCGACTCCAAGCATCATTTCCCCGTCTCGGTGGGTTTGCAGGTAGGGGTGCCACTTCTTCCACGTCTCTCGCTTACCACGGGCGTTGTCTATACACAGACCAGTTCTGATTTTACTTATCAGTATGGCTCCGGTCAGATGGTTGTCAACCAGTCGCTCCACTATGTAGGTATTCCTGTAGGACTTTCCTATGAGGTCTGGGGTATCAGCCATTTGCATACCTATGTCAATGTAGGAGGTGAAGGGGCAGTAAATGTGAAAAACAAGACCTTGATGGATGGCAACCGTGAAGATGTGGGGCGCGACAAGATGCAATGGTCTGCCAATGCATCCCTGGGCATTCAGTTTGACGTGATTCCTCAGTTGGGCATTTATGCCGAGCCGGGTGCGAAGTATTATTTTGACAACGGCAGCCATATAGACAATGTGTTCAAGGACAAGAAACTGAACTTCAATTTCCAGTTTGGCTTGCGTTGGAACATCGGAAAGTAACGCTTCTTTGTGGGAATGTTTAATTCAACTTTCCCAATTGAGAAAGTTGAATTAAATATTAAACAAAGTTAAAACCTGGCATTTGCTGTTATATTTTGAGGCTTAATAACGTTTATTAGGATGAAGACGTATTTAAGTAGGTCTAAAACATAAAATAATCATCCTAAAGAATTTGGAGAAATGGTAAAAGTTCTGGCAAGTATAGGCATGCTGCTGACCTATACTGCTGCAATTTCGGCAGCAAATACACCCCGTTGTGCAGACAATGGCACCAAGACAGCTCCCATAGAAGTGACCGACACGATGGCATACGACAGCGTGAAGTGGTCGGAAAACCTGGACGCAGTGACCGTTGTTGCAAAGAAACCCCTGGTAAAGAGCGAGCTCGACAAAATGACCTACGATGTAGAGTCTGACCCCGAGGCACAGGCCAACAGCGTATTGGAGATGCTTCGTAAGGTGCCGATGGTGACAGTCGACGGGCAGGACAACATCATGGTGAACAACAGTTCGTCGTTCAAGGTCTATGTCAACGGCAAACCCAACAACATGATGTCGAACAATCCCTCCGAGGTGCTCAAGAACATGCCTGCCAACAGCGTGAAGAAGATAGAAATCATCACCAATCCCGGGCCTAAGTACGATGCCGAGGGAGTGGGAGGCATCATTAATATCATCACCACAGGCAAGGGCATGGAGGGATATTCACTCACCGTAGGTACCAACTATAACACCCAGGGCCGCATAGGTGCTAACATGTTTGGCACCGTACAGAGTGGCAAGTTCACCGTCAGCGGACGCTACAGCTATACGCACAGCGATGCGAAGCGCTACTGGGGCGGCAACCGTCGCGAGGTGACAGGCAACATCGACGAAACCTCCGCCAATGTGGAGAGCTATTCCACAAGCAATGGCTGGTACAACTACCATTCGGGCAGTTTCGAGGCCAGTTACGAGATCGACAGTTTGCGCCTCGTGTCAGCCTCGTTTGGCTTATGGGCTGGCGGAGGCCACACACCCAATGAGCGACAGGTAGTGGCAACATCGCCCCTCGACGAAAGTCCCCTTTACCATTATTCCAACTTAGACCGTTCCCGCAACAGATGGTCTTCCATCGACGGAGGCATCGACTATCAGCGCTCCTTCCCGGTGAAAAACCGCTTGCTCACCCTGTCTTACAAGATCAACAGCAACCCCAGCGATGACGAAGACGAATACGTGTATCATGACATAGACGGCGTGGCTGCATGGCAAGATTATCTGCACATGCTGAAAGACCAGCGTCACGAACAGGACGGCAATTCATTGGAGCAGACCTTCCAAATAGACTATACCACGCCCTTTGCCAAGATACACACCTTGGAGGCAGGCCTGAAGTACATCATGCGCGACAACCACAGCAACGACGACCGCTACACCCGTGAGGCACTGAGTGCAGCCGACTACGCCTACGACGAAGCCAACAGCTCGCACTACAAGCATACCAATGACATCTTTGCTGGCTATATGGGCTATGGAGTGAAATGGAAGCTGCTGTCGGGTCGTCTCGGTCTGCGCTATGAGCACACCCTGCAAGACGTGAAGTACCGTTTAGGCCGTGGAGAAGACTTCCGCAAGAACTTCGACGACCTTGTGCCCTCTGCAAGCTTCGGTGTGCGTGTGTCCGACTACGTCAATTTCAGCCTTGCCTACAACATGCGCATCTTCCGTCCAGGCATCTGGTATCTCAATCCCTATATCGATGACAGCAATCCTGCTTCCCTCAGCCAGGGCAACAGCGACCTCGTGAGCGAGAAGAAACATCAGATCACGTTGGGCTTCAACCTCAACACCAGCAAACTGAGTCTGAACGTGAAGGCCGCTACGGCTTTTGTCAACAACAGCATCGAGGAAGTCACCTCACTCGTCGACGACCGCACCATCGCAGGGTTGAGCCATCCTACAGGCAAGCAGGTCATCTACACCACCTATGAGAACATCGGCAAGATGAAGGGGTCGGCTCTGAGTGCCTATGTCAGCTGGAACATCTTCAGCAAGACACGCATCTACTCCAATCTGTATGGATTGTACAGCGACTACTCCAATGGGCAGACCATGCACAACCACGGATGGTTTGGCTACACCTTCACCGGCATCGAGCAGACGTTGCCCAAGGATTGGTTCATCTCCTTAGATTATTTCGGCCGTACGAAGAGTGTTTCCCTTCAGGGCAAGGGCAGTTCTTATTTCGACTATGGCATCACGGTCAAGAAGTCATTCCTCAACAAGCGTCTCAACGTGAGCGTCTATGCGGGCAGTCTGTTTAATAAGTACACGCGCCAGGACGACGTGACCGAAAGCACCAATTTCCGTCAGAGCTCCTGGTCGAAAACCAGCAGTCGCCGCTTCTACATCTCTGTCACCTATCGCTTCGGTTCGCTCAAGGCGAGTGTGAAGAAAGCTGAGCGTGGCATCGAGAACGACGACGTGAAAAGTGGAGGGGGCAGCAAGGAATAACTTGCATCCCCGGAAATCTCAATTCTCTCTCTTTAATATTCCCAGGTATTGCCGGCAAGTGAGCCACATACCTGGGCTTTTTATGTTTATGAATCCCGGTTTCGGGGGATTTGTCCCTGGTCTTGGATATTCTGCCGTGGGGTGAGAAGAGGAACTTGTCGGTAATACACCCTCGCGCACACGCGCAGCCCGCGCTCCCGTGTGTATATTATAATGAGAGTGGGGCAGGAAAGTCTCTTATTCTTTACTCTAACTGTTAAATAACTGTTAATTTTCAAACTTTTTCGTCGAAACTCTTGCGTGTTTGGAAAATAGTTTGTACTTTTGCACTCGCTTTTGAGAAATACACTTCTCCCAAGCGACAAAAGAAAAGAGTTCTTTGAAAGATTTCACATAAACAGACAAGTAGTACAAGAAGCGGTCTTGATTACACCTTATTATATTATAGGGCTGTTGATTGAGACTGGGTAAAAGAAACAAGCCGTCAAGAAATTGACATTCAGGTTTTCTTAGACTACAATAAATTTAGTTAAGGATATTCGTCCTAAGACAGACAACAAACGCCGATTGTCCTGGAAACAAGACATGAAGTAAAAATGATATTTTACAATGGAGAGTTTGATCCTGG
>ULVA01002310.1_pt1 | contig 24428 bp, 27 predicted proteins | sample 1958811 | NCBI WGS metagenome assembly ULVA01 (sample SAMEA4835768, study PRJEB28245) | human gut metagenome | biome: gut microbiome; material: fecal sample | place: Denmark | collected 2008
GAGCCGGAGGGATTTTTGGAAACTCCCAGGAACGGGCAGATACCCATGAACTTCGACAGCACGAAGTTATCGGTGAGAATACCCGTCAGGAGGATTATCATCATGCTCTTTGCAAGTGCCATTTACTTTTCCTCCTTCTTGTCAGCTTCTCCGGAGGGACAGCCTCCGCACGCCTCGCAGCCACCGCATGCAGCGCAGCCGGTGACTTTCTTCGGCTCTCTGTTGGATATCTTGTTGACCAGCGCGATAACGCAGCCCAGCACGAAAAATCCGCCTGCAGGGAGAATGAACAGCGTCATCGGCTGTATCGTCCCCTCGGGAATGAGCTGAATGCCGAACCATGTTCCCCCGCCGATTATCTCGCGCACGGAACCAACAGCCAGCAGCGCCATCGTGAAGCCTACGCCCATGCCTGCGCCGTCCAGCGCGGAAGCCAGCACATTGTGCTTGCTCGCGAACATCTCGGCTCTGCCGAGGATAATGCAGTTGACCGTGATGAGCGGGAGGTAAATTCCCAGCGCGTCATAAAGCGCAGGCATGTAAGCCTGCATCACAAATCCGACAAGGGTAACGAAGCCCGCGATGATAACGATGAACGAGGGCAGGCGCACCTGATCGGGGATTATCTTTCGTATCAGGGAGATAACGACGTTGGAGCAGATGAGCACGAATGTGGCTGCAGCGCCCATTCCGATAGCGTTTGAAGCCATCGTGGTAATTGCGAGCGTGGGGCACATGCCGAGCAGTGTGACCAGCGTGGGGTTCTCCTTTATAAGACCTTTGGTGAATTCCTTCATGTAGCTCACTTCTGCTCACCTCCTGTGTACATATCATAAGCCGTGAGAGCTATGTTGACTGCCTTTGCGACGCCTTTTGACGAGAATGTTGCGGAAGTCACTGCCTGCACCTCGTTGTCAGCTGCCGGCGCGGATTTCACGATAACGGCTTCGCCTGCAATTCCCTTAAAGTTGTCAAGAAATGCCGGATCGTTGGTCTTGGTGCCCAGACCGGGGGTTTCCTCGCCGACGGATACAACAGCCACGCCTGCAACCTTGCCGTCCTGTACGCCGACAAGGATATCAAATCCGTCCTTGTAGCCCTTGGACTTTATGTCGAATGCCAGACTTCCGTCGTTCTTTTCAATGACCTTGATTATGCGGTCGATGTCCTCAAAGCCGTCAAGCTTTGACTGCCACTCTTCCGCGGGGACTACGCTGTAATCCTCCGCAGCGCCGCCATAAACAGCCACCGCAGCAGCCGACTGCTTGTCGGTAAGTATCCCGGAAGTATCAACGTAAGTCACGTTGTACATGATTATCACGAGCGCTGAAATAAGTGCCACAACAGCGGCAAGGGTCAGCGCAGGTCTTGGTGAAATGCTCATTTCTGCTTGACCTCCTTCGGCTCTTTCTTTGCGCCCAGGGGCTTAGGCATCGTTATCTTGTCGATATACGGCGTCAGAATGTTCATCAGCAGTATAGAGTAGGAAACGCCCTCCGGCAGGCTCGCAAACTGTCTTATCAGGAATGTGAACACACCGCAGCCGATACCGAATATCAGCTTGCCTTTCTGTGTGAGCGGAGTGGTCGCGTAGTCGGTCGCCATGAATACAGCGCCCAGCACCAGACCACCTGACATCAGCTGATACAGCATTCCGGTGAAATCGAAGCCGTTTTTCAGGAGCGTCAGCACAGCCACAGTGCCGATGAAAGCAAGGGGCGTCGTGGGCTGAATGAGCTTTCTGACGCACAGATATACGCCTCCGAGGAGCAGCGCTGCGATACATGTTTCACCAAGGCAGCCCCCGCGAATTCCGAGGAACATATCCAGCAGGGACGGCAGCTCGTCAGCCACCAGCGGGGTCGCGCAGGAAACAGCGTCAGCGCCCTCCAGGTAAGCAAACGGAGCGGTCCACGTAGTCATGGAAGCCGTAAACGACAGCATGAGAATGATACGTCCGGTGATGGCAGGGTTCGCGAAATTCTGACCGATGCCGCCGAACAGCATTTTAACAACGACTATTGAAGCAAAACAGCCTATCACCGCCATATAAACAGGCAGGTCAACGGGCAGGTTGAACGCCAGCAGCATTCCCGTCACCACTGCGGACAGGTCGTGTATCGTGCTCTCTTTCTTAGTGACCTTGCAGAAAAGCCACTCGAAAAGCACGCAGCAGGCGCAGCAGATGACAGTAAGCACCAGCGCCTTTATGCCGAAGATTATCGTTGAAGCCACCAGCGCGGGCAGCATCGCGATAATTACATTCAGCATCACTTTCTGGGTGGACATGGCGCCCCGGATATGAGGCGACGGCTCCACGATGAGTTTATTCATAGTTCTACCTCACTTCCCTTTCTTTGCGGCGTCCTGCTGCCTGAGGAAATCCTTTGCAAGCTGGTTCTTCTCAGCGAGATTTCTTCTTGCAGGGCATACGAAGCTGCATGCGCCGCAGTTCATGCACAGATTTACCTTGAGTTTTCTCAGCGCCTCCGCGTCGCGCGCGTCGTACGCGTGCTCAAGTTCAGTGGGCATGAGGTTCAGCGAGCAGGCGCGTATGCACTTTCCGCAGCGAATGCAGGGCGACGGCTCGTATTTCGGCGCTTCGCTGAAAAGCAGCACCGCGTTGTTCGTCTTTCCAAGGGGAGTGTCCGGGTCGAACGCGCACATTCCCATCATAGGGCCGCCGAGCACTATCTTGTCCGGCTGCTTTCTGAGGGAAGCAAATCCCACCACGCTGTGCAGCAGCGTTCCCACAGGAATAAAGAAGTTGCAGGGGGAATTCACGATGTTGCCGTCAACGGTTATGCGGCGCTTTACCAGCGGCATTCCGGTGCGGACGTAGCTGTGAATGAACCCGGCTGTTGAAACGTTCATGACAACGCAGCCGCAGTCCGACGGGAGCATTCCCTCGCCGACGATACGGCCGGTGAGGTTGTGCACCAGCACCTTTTCAGCGCCCTGCGGATAGCTGCTCGGGAGCTTCCTGACGGTTATTTCAGGAATGGCTGCCGTGAGTTTCGTCAGCTTTGAGATAGCCTCGGGCTTGTCGGCTTCAATTCCGATTATCGCATGCGGTATCTCCAGCCATTTCAGCACAAGCTTTATTCCACCGATGACCGCGTCGGTGTTCTCCATTATCTCGCGGTAATCCGAGGTTATGTAAGGCTCGCACTCAGCACCGTTTATCAGCAGATACTCTATATTTACCTTTGCGCGGTCGTAGGCAAGCTTGACATGCGTGGGAAATCCCGCGCCGCCAAGTCCTATCGCGCCGCTTTCTCTCACTGCCCTGAGGAAATCCTCGCGGCTCTCTATCTTAGGCGGCTTGATGTCGGGACATACTTCCATACGGTTGTCCGATTTTATGGTGACGGTCTTGCACAGACGTCCCCCGACATTCATCACGTCCTTGATCTCAGTGACTTCACCGCTGACAGAAGCATGTACCGGCGCCGACATGAACGCGCTGGTATCGCCTATCTTCTGCCCGACGAGCACCTTATCCCCGACTTTCACCAGCGGCTCGCACGGTGCGCCGATATGCTGCGCCATGCTGATGGTTACTTCCTCGGGAACAGGCACCTTTCTGGTCAGCTGCTCTGCAGAATCACTGAAATGCGGCAGATGTACCGAATGCAGCTTTGACAATAAAAACACCCCTTTTTTTTAATACAGAACGGTATCTCACCGAACTTTTTTCTATGTGACAGCATCACTCTCAAGCTATAATTGCTATATGAATGCATACATATCTTTATTCTACATTATTACAAAGAATTTGTCAATAAGTTTTTATTGCCCGGAATATAATAATGCGATATTTCCACAGATATACAGCGCGCTTCAGCACAAGTTCATTGCCATGAAACCGCCCATATCCGCTGTTGGGTCTGTGATTTGCTATTGACAATACTGCGATAAAATATTATAATGTTACTGATACCCCTATATGTTCAAAGCGTAGGAATAACTATGAAATGCCGTCGCCCGGTTGTTTCGCTCTGCAACATCGTGTTGCATCTCCTCGTAAGGCATACAGCCTTTCTTCGTCGGCTTTCATCGAATTCGGCGCACTCTCCCAATTTTCTCTTTTCAAACAGGTTTTTAGAGGTTACCTTATATTAAAATCGACATTTTTCATTTTTGTCGCCCTGCTCAATTATACTACAGATATGATATAAATACAACATTTATGTTATTATTATTTTCGGTTTTGTGATATATTTAAATCAACAAAAACAGTAGAGAGGTGTTCCTATGAAAAAAACACTTACAGCATTGCTGATATCCGCGATTTTGTGCGTTACAGCCTGCTCCGGTCAGCCGCAGGAAAGCACGGTGAATTCCGCTGGAACGGCAGAAGCAGTTTCTGAAGAACCGCAGCGCCCCGACATTTCCGGGCTGACGTCGCAGGAGATAGTCAGCAGCATGACCATCGGCTGGAACCTCGGGAATACCCTTGACGCCTGCCAGGCAGACCGCGACGGCGACGGGGTTATAAACGAACACGTCCCCGACGGCGAAGAGCCGGACGAAACGCTGTGGGGAAATCCCATGGCAACGCCGGAGCTGTTTCAGGCTCTGTGGGACAGCGGAGTAAACGCCGTGCGCATTCCCGTGACCTGGAGGGATCACATTGACGACGCCGGCAACATTTCCGCTGCATGGCTGGACCGCGTGCAGGAGGTCGTTGACTATGCGTACGATATCGGTATGTACGTCATCATAAACGTCCACCACGACGGTGGAGGCGACCCGCAGTTCGGTGCGTGGATATGCAACGCTGCAACGGACTACGACAGTACCCTTGCGCGTTACACGAACCTCTGGACGCAGATAGCGGACAGGTTCCAGGATTACGACGAACACCTGATATTTGAAAGCATGAACGAAGTCGGCTTCGACAGCCTTTCAGTCCCGAAAGCGTACAAAACGCTGAACCGGCTCAACCAGGCGTTTGTTGACCTGATACGTTCCACCGGAGGAAAGAACCCGACGCGCCACCTGCTCATCGCAGGCTACTGGACAGATATCAAGAAAACCTGCAACTCGCTCTATCAGATGCCTGATGACCCGGCAGGGCGCTGTATCGTTTCCGTCCACTACTATACTCCCTGGGATTTCTGCACCACCAATATAAAGAACGAATGGGGAACGGAAGCCGAGCAGCAGGAAATGGAAAACCTCATAGGAATGATGAAAACGAACTTCACCGATAAGGGCGTTCCCGTCATCGTGGGTGAATATGCCGCCAGCGGAAACGACTTCAACAGCTGCGTTTTCTTCTGCGAGAAGCTGGTGAAGATGTGCCACGATTACGGCATCGCGACATTCCTGTGGGATAACGGAAACGGGCAGTTCGACCGCGGCACTGATACATGGCGAAGCGAGCAGATGCATTCTGCGCTGCAGCGTGCAGTCAGCGGCGAGGATTACACTCCCGAAAAGGCGCAGTAACCAGATTATACGAAAGCGGAGACCGAAAGATCTCCGCTTTTTGTGTTAACTCTGCCGGACATGAAGCCGCCTGGAAATATCGGCGCGTGCCACTATGGCATTCACTTTTCCACAACGACTTCCCCGTCGGCAATGTCACGGTCGGAACCCACAACGATCTTGTCAAACGAGGACACGCCCCCCAGCACTTCAATATATCCGTCGCATTCCGCACCGGGTACGATTTTCACGCGCCGCACGAAATCGCGCACCTCGCCGTTTTTCCCGGCAGTGTAGAGGACGTACACACCCTGCTCCAGCTGTTCTTTTGTCACCGCAGGAGCCTGCCGTGTTCCGGTCATGAGTTCGCCGTTTTCGTCCGTGAATTCAATCGGGAACTCCGCTTCTGCCAGCCTGCCAGCCTTAACATGCGGCAGCCCGGCTTCGTGAATACTCCGTGACGAGAACGTCAGCGCCAGCATAACTGCGAAGAACACAGCGGTAATAATTATGAGTATTTTCGTTTTCATGAAAGATCACCAAAAGTCAGACCTTTTTCAAGGTTTTCGCTGAAAAACAGGTAGATAAGCAGCACCGGAACCATGAACACCACCGCCGCCGGGAACATCACGCTTCCCGCATAATCAGCCGCATTCGAAATGAACACCGGTACCGTCTGCAGCGACGTATCCCTGAGGAACAGCATGGGCTGCTCCAGCATGTTCCAGCAATCTGCGAACACGAACAGCGCCACCGCAAATATGCACACCCGCAGCTGCGGAACCACCGAAACCAGCATTATTCTCACCACCGAATTGGTTTCCAGCCGCGCGGCTTCAATCACGGAGCCGTCGATATTCTTCATGTACTGGTTCATCACGACCACGCCGAACGGGCTGAATATCGCCGGCAGAATTATCGCAAACGGCGTGTTTATCAGCCCCATGTCCCGCAGTCCGATATAGTTCGGCAGGATAGTCACCTGCAGCGGCATCATCATAAGGATTATATAGAACACGAAAAGCGCGCTCTTTCCCCGGAACTTAGCCTGCGAAAATCCGAAGGCGCAGGGAATTATCACCACGAGCTGAACGAGCGTGATAACTACGGCGTAAATGACGCTGTTCCAGAACTGCGGATAGAACACGAAACAGTCGAAGAGCAGGTCGCCCCAGCCCTGGAGCGAAGCCGCTCCGTCCACGGAAAACGACAGCACGACGGTAGCCGCGACAGGCAGCAGGAATATCACAGCCAGCGCCGTAAAAAGCACAGCATTCAGGCGTTTCACTGACGATACCTCCTCTGCACCGCAAGCCCGCCCATGACGATAAGGAACACCAGGACTGACGTCAGCACCGCTGCCGAAGCCAGGCTCTGGTAATCCAGCTTGAGGAAATTGTTGTTCATGTAATATTGCAGGGTGTAGCTGTGGTCCGGGGGATAATTCGTGCCGAAGAACAGGTAGCTTTCCTTGAATATTCTGAAGCTGTTGACGATGGAAAGCAGCACCGTGAAGAAAATCGTCGGCATTATCATCGGGACAGTGATTTTCGTGTGGAGCGTAAATTTCCCGGCGCCGTCCAGCCGCGCGGCTTCGAATATGCTGCCGTCAATAGCGGTGAAAGCGGCGGTCAGCAGCACTATGCATATCCCGATGTTCTTCCAGATGAACAGGAGATACACCGGCAGCGGAGTTGACGTATCGGTGAATACGCTCTGCCAGATGAGAACTGCGGAAGCGGTCGGAATGACCATCGGCAGAACAAACGCGAACCTCGTTTTCCGCACGGCACGGATACCGAAGGAAAGCCCCAGGGATATCACCAGCGCCAGCGCCACCAGCACCGGCACGCAGATGACTATTATCAGCAGGGAGTTCCTCAGCGCAAGCAGGAAATACTCGTTCGTGAGCGTTTTCACGTAGTTATCGAACCACACGAAATTGCGCCGGAACTGGTTGTCGATGAGCGAATAATACAGCACCCGCAGGTATGGGATTACAAAGAACACCGCTGTTCCGACAAGGCTGGGGAGCATGCACAGCAGGCATCTGGCGTTCCATTTCTTAAGCAGTTTTTTCATGGCGTCACTCGTTGAGATAAGCGGAGAGCTTGCGGTCTGATTCGGTTATGAACTCGTCAAGCGTAAGCTCATCGGAAAAATATTTTTCAAGGTCGCTGCGGAATATCTCAGTCGAAACGTTGAATTCAACGCTGGCGTTTTCGTATATCGCTTTCAGGTCGGAAAGGCTCTGCGTTCCGTCGGAAAGCGCGTCTGTGAACAGTATCGAAGTATTGCTTTCGCCGAGGTGGCTGATAAGCGACTCAACGTAATCCACTGCCGAATCCAGATGCTTTGACGCAGGATTGATGCAGAGATATGTGCATACGGCGATGTTACGTTTATCCTGTGTGACTGACGGCATCGCGCATACTCTCATATTCTTTCCGGCTGAATAGTAAAGCTGGTCTGCGCTGTAATCCCGCATCGAAAACAGGAACTTATCCGGGTTTCCTCCCATTCCCTCAAGGGAATAGCTGATTGCGCCGGCGCTCAGCCGGAAACAGTCCTCACCGGCTTTATAATTGAATTTCTCCTTCATCATCTCTGCCACGCTGCGGAATTCCGGCGTATCAACTGTCGTATTCCCCCGGAGAAGCTGCAGGATAAAATTCGTGTCGATGAGATATGCATGGGCGTCATAGCCTGAACTCCTGTCGCTGGCATACGCCTTGTCGATATTATCGCGGAACTTTTCAGCGGTAAGGTCGGTGAAATCCAGCCCCAGTTCCGCGCAGGAATTCTCGTTGTACATTATCACATCGATATTCAGCGCTATGGGGAGCATCCATATCTCACCGTTTTCGGCGGTCGCGGCTTCCCTTGCATAAGGCAGGCAGCGGTCAAGGTACTCGTCTATGCCCTTTATGTCGTTCAGCGGGTAGTATGTTCCCTTATTGCGCAGATTTCCGGAAACCTCGTTCGATGAACTCAGCAGGCAGATATCATAATCCGGGTCGAGCGAGAGAACGCTCAGCGCAAATTCATCAGCGGTGAGCTGATCCGACTTTATGCTGTAACCGCAGCCGAACGGCGCTTCCGACACATAGGACGGCGATATCATGCGTATCGTGCCGTTTTCCTTTATCACTGAAGAATTACGCACGCGCTCTATCTTCTGCTCATCGGTGATATTTATGTAGAACGTAAATCCCCCGCAGTACTTCACGCCGTTGTCAAGAGCAAGTACATCAGATACCATTTCAGAATACTCGCCGTCGCCGCCTGCCGAGGAATAATTCAGAGTGTTGAGAACACTGTTGGAATAAAACACAAAATTATAGTCCTCGTCCACCGCTGAAATCGCCGATACAGTACCTAAGTCAACGTACTTGCGCTCTCCGCTTATTCCCCTGGTGAAATACAGCCCGTTTTCATCGGCGGCGTAAACCAGCAGCTTTCCGCCGGGGGTGGAAGCTATATTCACCGGGAACTCCACGTCCTGCTCCGAAATGGCGTTATCGCTCAGGTCAAGCTTGTACAGCGCCGTTCCGTCGTACGAGAACGAATTGCTTTCATATGGGCAGGCGTTGGAGTCCCTGGCTGTCCACGTCAGGTACAGCGAATCATCTGCGTAAACTGCCGTTTTGGGGGCGCCGTCAAGTTCCGCAAGCTTTTTCTGCTCGCCTGTTTCAAGGTCGTATGAATATGCGCAGATACCGTAGTCGCAGTCACCGGTAAGGTACAGCGTTTTTTCATGGGCAGTGATAGTGTAGATGTGAAACAGTTCAGTATCAAGGGAAGTCGCGAGGTTTCCGTCAAGGTCATATTGCAGTACCTGGTTTGCGGAATAAATCGTGCTGGCGCAGACCGTTCCGTCTTCAAGCACGTCAAAGCATAACGCAGCGGTCGTTTCATCATAGGTGAAACGGTCGCCATCGACGCTCAGTTCCTGAGTATCTTTCGCGCCATTTGAACACCCGGTTGTGAGAACCAGTATCCCTGCGGAAATAACTGCTGCTATTTTCTTTTTCATTGTCATTCTCCTTTAAGCACTGTCAGCGTCAGCGTTTCGTTGACCACATCGCCGCTTGGCAGAATAAGGTCATTCATGCCCGATGTGCTCACAGTGTACCATGTTATGCCGCCATTCAGCGCATATACCTGTCTGCCGTCATTATAAATGTCTCCAAAATGTTTTACAAGTTGATTCATCTCAAGTGAATACGGAAAATACTGGTCAAAGTCCTCACCATTCCATACGCATATATCTCCACCAGTGCTGACTATCAGCTTTCCGTTCATCACTGTGTATGCCCATATATATGATAAGTCACCAAACGCCTTGTCATATACCTCATAAGTTTCAGCTGTGATGTTATTAAGGTCAGTCAGGTCAAGAACCCGCAGACGTGCGCCATAGACGTAATAAAGTTTGTCACCATACACTGAAAACACATCAAGCCATTTATCCTCAGTGTATGTAACGGTTTCTCCCGTTTCCTTGTTTGTAATAGTTATAAATATTTTATAATTTTCACCTTCGCTCAAATAGTCAGTATATATTCTGTATTTTTCGCTTACCGCAAATGGGGATCTTTCTGCAATAAGTTCCTTTTCTCCAGTGCTTATGTCCATCTCATATGCTGTCCAGGGTAGCATTACGCCTGGTCCATCTGCAGTTTTTAATTCTTCCATGAGAGTATAATAAAGCTTACCATCAACCACATAAGCGTTAACAATGTTATCTTCTTCTAATACCTGAGTTATCTCTCCATTCGACATATCCATAACGCACAATATGCCCCATCTTTTAGTCGGGTCATATTTTATATCTCGATAAAGCGGATAGACAAAATACAATTTGCCTTTATACAGGCTCATTGAAAGCATGGGGAAATCTGCAATAGCTATAGTTCCGCTGTCGTTCTGCTGATAGGTATTATCACCGCGCACATAGAACAGCGTGCCGGTTTCTTCCACCCAGAGTATTCTGCCGGGGTGATCTGATTTCATGTTCATTGAATTATCCAGAACCGTTGAACTGCTGTTCAGCTTCATCTGGGTCAGTTCCGCTTCGGTGTATTCCTTTAAAGGAATGTCCTGAAACGGCGACGCTTCGCTGTTTTCTGAACTGCTAACCGAATCTGTACTGCCGACAGACGAAGACAGATCAGACGATTCACTGACAGAAGAATTCCCATTGGCGCATGATGTCAGCAACAGTATAGAAACGAAGATGGAAAGATACCGCTTTTTCATAATAATTACCTGCTTTCTGCTTAATCAGATAAAACCCAGCACATACGCTGGTTATGCGCAGCATATGTGCTGAGTAAAATGCTAGATATTAGTGCTTTATACTGTGAATTTCGCCACCGATTGTAGTACTATTCTTGCTTACTACAGTACCGCATTTGGTGCATCTTTCAACAATAAACCCAATTTTCTGTGTTATAGTGCATGTTCGGTTATCACCATATGGGTTATGGGTACCAAGGAACGAATACTGATACGGACCTTCGATAGAACCCACCTGGGTCGTGTGTCCGCATGTGCTGCATACACTGATGTCATTTGCTGCCAACGATGTAGCTGCCATTGTAGTTGTCATAACAACAGCCATAGCCGCAGCAGAAATTGCCCTTGCCAACTTTGTCATCCTGACGTCCTCCTCTGATTAAAGTTTTACCTCTCCACTGTAAACCGTGATGGTTTCAGTTTCGCCGTTGGTCGCTGTCAGCGTGAAAACAGTCTTGAGCCGATATGTACCGCTTTCAAGATTGTATTTCTTGTTAGACATAGTTATGGTGCTGGAGTTCACAACCTTTGTCCAGTTTGCGTTATCGACCTCATTCCATATCCACAGTCCCCAGAACTTTTCAAGGGTCTGTTCAGCCGTAATGGATTTTACAGACGGACCGCTGACCTTGCTCGAGCAGTAAGCTGTTGTGCCGCTTATCGACAATTGAGATACAGGATTACTTGCAATTGCATAACAGGGTGCAACTATACTCATGTTAGCTGAGCTCAACTCTTTTGCAGACGCAACCGCAGTCATACTGGTACCCATAATTGTTGCTGCAAGAACTGCAGATATGATTTTTGAGTGTTTCATTTTTATTCCTCCTTCCTTTTATACTTCAGAGAGTTCACCCTCTCTATATATGTAAATCAGAATAAAAATTTTTTGTGAGCAAAAAAATCAAGAATTATAAAATTCAGTACTTTCTGCCAAATTTATAAGTTCTTTTTTAGGCAACATTCCATCAATCGTTAAAATATAATCGCCATTATCCCAAACTACTTCGCTCCAATATCTTTCATCGCAAGCCCAACTGATGAACAAGCCTTCATGCCCGTTTATCTCAACCTCTTCAAAGGAATATCCCTCTGTGTTGAAATGATGGTCAAAGCCTTTCTTCACGGTTTGCGTGAGTATTATAGTATTATTGGCGTAGTCGCCGTGTTGATATGTTGTCCATATGCTGATAGGGTCAGCCATTCTATCAGCTTCAAAATACCCATCCGGCAATGCAGAGATATAATACTCCCGCCTGATAGTATCCGGCGCCCCGGAAACATCAAATGCAAACAGCTGCGTGTTGTCCCTGTGCTCTTTCATGATAAATATGCTGATATAATACGCCGCGCCCGACACCGTGAGCAGCGCGAGAAAAATTGCCGCGATGAGAATACACATCGTCCTGCGGTCAGGTTTCAGTTTCCTGACGGGTTCAGGGCAGGAAAACGGCATATCAAGGATACGCCGCATGTTTTTCCTGTGCCGAAAAGAAAAATGATGAACCAGAACCTTATCCGGAACGGCATATTCTTCCATGCACACCTGTTCAAGTATCTGTGAAAATTCAGTATTGCTCATCGTTCTCCCCTTCTGGCAAAATAGATTATCCTGCCGTATGCGTCGGCTATTCTCCTGCGTACGGCTGATTCGGTTATGCCGAGCACGTCGGCGATCTCGCGATTATTCAGGCCGTATACGCCTTTCAGGATAACTGCCTGCTTTTTTGCTTCTGACAGGGTTTGGATAAATTCCACCAGTTCGCTTCGGGCAACATTTCCTATCGATATATCCTCAATGGACAAATTGCTGTCAGGGATACCCTCCGGCAGTTCCTCAAAACTATATCTCCCCTGCTTCTCAAGCATTTGCAGAACAACGTTCCTAATTATAATAATCGAATAAGGCAGTCTTTTGTGAGGTTCGATAGAAAAAAATTTTTCAGGATATTTGACAATGCGCAGGAAAGCCTCCTGCACTGCGTCCTCTGACTCTTCGGAATTATGCAATTTAGCGTAAGCCAGCGAAAAGAATTTGTTTTTGTTTTCTTCATAAAACTCAGAAAGGATATTCCGTTGCTCATCGGTTTGAAGAACGGCTAAAGCGGCATTAATCATAATTTGACCTCGGCTATATATTAATGATTACAGTATATCACATTTATGACAAAAGCGCAAGGAGTGTCATTATGCAGGAAGTTCTGCCGTAATAATAAACAGGGATACCTGAAAGCAACCCCTGCATTATATTTCAGAATATAAACAGCTTCTAAACCTGACTGCTGGCGCTTATGCCGAACCAAAGTGAGTTTTGATGTTGTATAATAAAATTTGACGCATATCCGTCTATATTGATTTTACCTCTTGATTTTTTTTGCAATTTATGTTATACTTTATACAAATTAATTGCTTTCTGTAATTTTCAAGCATTAAATATATAGCTGCAAGACTTGTAGTGCGTGTTCACAATAAGCATTGTTTATTATAGAATGCGGAAAATAAAAGGCAGACTTATTTCCCGCATGGCTTACCTCATACCGATCTGAATGGCATAACAGCACTGAAGCGTATTGATTCAGCAGACGCTCAGGAAACGTGCGCTATTGCTTTGGAAGATAAGTCCATTATGACTTCCGTCGAAGGTGGATTTATCTGCCCGGCATTTGCTCACATGAGAATTTCAGAGGTGACTAAGCATGAAAAAGAACTACAAATGCAGGGTGACAATAATTATGGCGATTCTATCACTACTTTTCGGGTGCAGCGGAAATAAAAAATACAATGCCGACGACATCATCGGTGCCAGCACTTCGTATTACGGCACGGAGTGCGATCCGGTATATGCATTCTCCCTGCAAAAGCAGCACGAAAACTGGCTTTTTTCCGCGAGCTGCTATGTACAGAGTAAGGAAAGCCGGTATACATCTTTCGATTCATTCCCTATTCCGGCTGAAGACGCTGAAGGATTCCTTGAGATCATCAGAGAGGAAGACGAGATCAGCCGGCTGAGCAGATACCGCACGCTGAATATTCTCCATGCAGCCGACGCACCGACGCACAGCTCCGGAATGACTTTTCCCGACGGAAACAGCATAGAAAAGGAAACCGCTTTCTGCGACAAGGCGCTCAGATATCTCTATTCCCTTGCAGAAAAGCACTATGAAGCGGCAGAAAACGTTAAAATAACGTCTGTCTTTGCGAGCTGCAGCAGCATGGATAATTCTTCTTCCTACTCATATACGCTTGAAAAGGATGAAAACACCTGGTATTTTTCGTTCGACGCGGTTATCGACAGCAGCGGCGCACATACGCAAGTCGAAAGACAAAAGATAAATGAAAACGACGCGGAGGAAATACTCCGGATCATAAAAGAGACGCAGCTCGTAACAATGGTCAGGCAGTATGAGAAGCCAGACGACGACGGCTTGATCGCTCTGGATGAAACCACATACGGACTCTCGTTCGACTTTACGGACGGCACATCAAAATCCGCACCGATAGAAGCAGGAGAAGAACTCATCAGCGCTTTCCATGCACTTGCAGCAGTAAATATTCATCAGAACTGATCGAACCTAGGGATACGCTGATTAAAGCGCAGCGTATCAAATTCAGCCGCGTGAGTATGCTCGTTTGAGCGAGGCGAATTTGATTTAATCAGCGTTTTCCTAATTATGCAGAAAAGCCCCATGGAATTCTCCGAATCAAGCACAGCATAACACAAACAGGCGCGTGAACGCTCGTTTGAACAGGTCGGCTGTATTTCAGCCAGCAGCTGCCTGAACGTTTCTCCGCGTATCCCATAACTTTCGCACTTTTCCGACAAAACGAATACTCTCTGAAAACCGCCCCGAAACGGGGAGAAAGGAAAGCTTTCGCTCGTCGAAAGCTATGGTAAGGATCATGGACAAAATCACTTCTCTCATCTCAGCAATATCCATCTTTATTTCCTGCATAGCCGGATGCAGAACCGAAAACACTGAATTTAACGACCTGGAAGATCTCGCAATATCTGCCGCCCTGGCCTACCGCACGCTGGCATGGAACGGCAGCATTGATACGGACACGCCGGAGTTCGCATGGAATACAGCGGGCTGGTATGCGGCATACAAGGCGAATCTCGAATTTTCAGACGACGCCGTGCTGTCCGGGGATCAGCTGAAGGAAATTCAGAGCGTCATACTGAGCGGAAAGACTGCCGCAGCTCCTCCGGATACAGTCAGCACGAAATGCGTGGTCAACGACGGCAAAATCTGCTGGGAATTCCCCGAAATCAACGAATATTTTCACTCGTATCTCGGAGTCTCCTCTGAGGTGGACTGCAAGAAAAACGGAGACAGCACGTTTGTAGTCACGATACGCGAGCACCTGCGCTTCAACGCAGTCGAGGAGACCGTATTCAACATCGGATTCAATAAGGAGAACGACGGCTATTCACTCTCTGAGTTCAGCCGCAACGAATTCTACGACCTTGATTTTACGCCGGAACTTCTCCACGACGCAAATCTCCTTTCAAACCTGCTCCCGATATACGGGAATATTACCATTACCGAGGATTATTCAAACGGATTCGGGGCGATCTCCTATTCAGTCAAGACTGACAACGGATATGCTTTCTGGGTCGATGGAGGGTCAGTTGGACACTATGACGAGTACAGCTTCTACACCGACGATAACGGCAAGGTCAGCGTAATGCCTGCCGACACTTCGCCCGAATGGCTCGATGATTATGTCGTCAACATGATGCTTCCGGGCGATGGCGTGGAATTTATCCGCCTCACCTGCACTCAGGAAGAAGAAATATTCTTCATAGATTATGGTTCTTCAAGCACCGTATATACTGTTGACCGCGGAACCCTCGCACTGAAGGAAGTCGAGGCGTTCGATGAAAACGACGTGTCGTACTACACGGCAAAGTTTGACTATGGCAAGAAAGTTACCGAGCCGGATACGATCACAGCGTGGAAAAAGCCGCTGCGCACCGTGACGCTCAACCTGCTCTACTCCGATGGCAGAACGGTAAGACAATCTTTCAGGGTTCCCCCGGACTGGGAGTTTGATGCGGCTGAGTACTGCCGGTGGGGCACGGTGTACATGGATAAAGGCTGCACTAAACCGTATAAATATCCTGGGAACGGGATAAACTACACACTTTACGTCTGCGAAGGCGCAGGCTGAAGTCATAATTCATTCTGAAAGGAGTTTAACAATGGGAATCTTCGACAAACTTAAAAGCACGGCCAATCAGGCGATCAACACAGCCGCAAACTCGGCAGCGTCTGCAATAGGCTCAAAACGTGAGACTTTCACGTTCACCGCACTTCCCGAAAGCCTGGCGGAGATGCAGGCGCTTCCGGAGGCTTGCATGGATTCGCCGTTCAAGACGGCCGCCCTGACTGTCCTCGCACTTTGCGCTTATGCGGCTGACAAGAATATCGGCACTGAGATGCTGAATTTCCTGCGTGGACCGCGCCCCCTGAACGGACAGGAGATATCTTTCCTGAATGACCGGTTCCGTGATGGAAAGACATATCTGCCATTCACTTACTTCGCTGGCTCGACGCCTGAGAACAACTATACTCCTGCACAGCCATACACGATCGTTATAGAATCGAATCACGTATCAGGTCAGGAGCCTGGCTACATGAAGCTCTTTATTCCCTGCGGAGGGGCGGATTCACCACGGCCGATAAAGCTGCGTCAGCGTGGTTCTGATGGCAAATGGTTCCTGTGGGAACAGTATCTGCTGACCGGCGTCCGCACGCCGAAATCTGAGGACCCATGGGCATAACTCGTTTAATGGATCAATGAGCTATATACTAATTGACAAAGGAGGCGTCACAATGAACATTATCGGGAAATGGAAAGTCAGGGAATTACTGTTCCCAGCTGACGGCGGTACGGTGTCCTACACGCCGGACAATCTGCCTGAGGGAGATTGCGCTGACGAGATCATCATGATGCTCACGAACAGGATCGAATTTACCGAAGACGGCCTGATGAACACGCTTATGCGCGTTCCTGAGGATAAGCTCGAATTGGCAAAGTCGCAGGGCGCCGTGATCGACGAGGACGGATTCGCGCCGATAGAACAAACCACGTGGAAAGAGGAGAACGGAAAGTTCTTCTATGACACCAAGGTCGAGGGCGAAGTTCTGGGAGAGACTGTTGACCCGTTCGCCGAAATACCGGTGGATGAGAACGGATGTCTGACCATCGCATATGGCACGATGATCCTTGAGCGTGTGTAAGACGGATCTGGTTCAGACAGACCGTTATCAGAGGTGTGCTCACAGCGCCCGGACTGGCTGCTTTCAGCACATACGGAAAACACATCTTTGATGGCACAGTAAGATTCACAAAGCAGGCATAATACAAAAGAGAGCGGACATTGTAAGTCAGCTCTCTTTTCTGTGTGCACGGAATATAAGACGGCGCTTGGCAAGCGTTATTTATCGAGGCTGAATATTTCATGCTTGAATAATATCGCCGCCGTTTTGCGCGCCTGCATTTTCGCGTCAATTATCCTGATTTGCTTTGCTGATAGTATCAAGAAGAGTGTTGAGGTTTTCCTCGCTGTCTATGCCGCCGAGAAGAGGCTCGCCGACTATGTTCCCGTTTTTATCGATCACATATGTGGTCGGGAACGCCATTATTCCGAGTGAGAACTTGCCTGCGTCGCTTGTGGAATCAAAATAGATATTGCGGTATGAAGCACCCTTTGTTTCAAGTATCTGCTTAGCGGTTTCGATGTTCTGTTCGTTTCCGTCCAGGGTTTCAACGTTTATTCCGATAACCTCGCCGCCCTGTTCGCTTATTTTCTTGTTCAGCTTGTCAAGCTCGCCAAGTTCCGCAACGCAGGGCTTGCAGCCGTTGAACCAGAAGTTCACGACTGTAAATTCATTTTCAGAAAACAGGCTGCTGTCAACCTTGTTTCCGTCAAGATCGTATCCGTCAAATTTCGGAAAAGTGTTTTCCGAAGCTGTATCCGATGCTGTATCCGATGCTGTATCGCCCTGCGGAAGCTGCGCTATCTGGTTTTCGATATCGCGTATTTTTTCCGCTCCCGTGCGCAGAGTTTCGTATTCCTCGTCAGTGAACTGATCCTTTGCCTTTTCAATGGCGTCGAGCAGTAACTCGCCGTAGTTTTTGCTCAGGACGCTGTCCGTTACGTTTTTGTCCATTGCGCCGAACACCTTTTCCCACAGCTCCTGGTTTTCAGAAAGGATCTTGTTTTCTTCGTCAAGCAGATCCTGCTCCGTTACAGCGCCGCTGTCCGCAGTCTGGGTATTCTGCGCCGGCTGCGAGGACTGGCCCTCCTGCCCCGGCTGTGAATTCTGGCTGCCGCAGGCAGTGAGCGAAAGCGCCATGATAAGGCAGGCTGTGATTGCTGTTATCTTTTTTCTGTTCATTTTGTTATCTCCTTTGTTTCATCTGAATTGCAGGCTTTATCGCCGGATTTATTTCCAAACCCGTATTTGTAGCATATTGCTCCGGTCGGGCAGGATTTCATGCACATTCCGCAGCGGATACACTCGGAATGGTTGGGGCTTTTGGTGATGTCAACGTCCATCTTGCAGGCTTTTGCGCAGGCGCCGCAGGAAACACACTTGCTCTTGTCAACTTTCATCTGGAAAAGCGACACATGGTTCATCAGCGCATAAACCGCTCCCAGAGGGCAGATCCATTTGCAGAACGGCCGGTAAATAAACATACTTGCCGTGACTACCGCCAGCAGAACGCCGGTTTTCCAGGAAAACAGCACTCCGAGAGCGTTGCGTATGCCCTCGTTTGCTATCGCCAGCGGGATAGCGCCCTCCACAACTCCCTGCGGGCAAATATACTTGCAGAAGAACGGGTCGCCCATTCCAAGCTCGTTTACAACGATCAGCGGAAGCATTATAACAAAAACCGCCAGTATTACGTATTTCAAATACCTCAGCGGCTTCAGCTTTCTGGTGGACAGCTTCGGCACCGGGATCTTGTGCAGAAGCTCCTGAAGCCAGCCGAATGGGCACAGAAAGCCGCAGATAAATCGTCCCAGAAGTACTCCCATAAGAATGAGAATACCTGTGATGTAGTAGGAAAACTTGAATTTCGACGAGCCTATGACCGCCTGAAATGCGCCGATGGGACAGGCTCCGGCAGCTCCGGGGCAGGAATAGCAGTTAAGTCCCGGGACGCAGGCGTATTTTCCTTTTCCCTGATATAACGTTCCCTTAAAGAAATTCGGCAGGTGGATATTTGTCAGTATTACGGCTGCCGCTTGTATCAGCCCGCGGAAACGGGCAAGGAAACATATCTTTTTCGTTTTTTTCTTCTTATCCAATTCCTACACACTCCATACACAGTCGTATTGCCTTTGACAGAACAGTTTCCGCCTCTCCGCGCCATATCCCGAAACATATCATCATTATTCCGGCAAGCAGCAGAAGCGACTGTACAAGCGCTTTTTTTCTTGTCATGATTTTATCCTCCGTTCTTTGATGATATGATTATACCACAGGGAGTATAAATTTTCTGTTAAGCATAAATTAACACAAATTTTATCAGAATGTGCTATAATATAAATACTATTATAATGGAGGGTAAAAATGCGCTTACTTGTTGTTGAAGATGAAAAATCCCTGCGGGACGATATCATGAAAAAGCTGCGTCTGGACGGCTATGAAGCAGACGCATGCGGCGATGGCAATGAAGCCCGTGAGCTGCTTGCCGTCGAGCGTTACGACCTGGTCCTGCTTGATATCAACCTGCCAGGTGTGGACGGAATGACCCTACTGCGGGAATTTCGGACAGTGAACTATGAAACTCCCGTGCTTATCCTTTCCGCACGCAGTGAGATAACCGACAAGGTTGAGGGGCTGGACGCAGGCGCGAACGACTACCTGTCCAAGCCGTTCCATCTGGCTGAGCTTGAGGCGCGCATACGCAGCCTGACGCGCCGTCAGTTCATTCAGCACAATGTCTGCCTGAAATGCGGACGGCTCGTATACGATACTAGGACAAGGATCGCTTCAGTTGACGGCGCATCGGTCTCACTTACACGAAAGGAGACCGGAGTTCTTGAATATCTCATGCTCCACGAAGGGCGCCCTGTAAGCCAGGAAGAGCTTATTGAACACGTCTGGGATGGAAGTGTGGACAGCTTCAGTAATTCGATACGGGTTCACATTTCGGCTCTGCGCAGGAAACTACGTGCTGCGCTTGGGTACGACCCGGTCGTGAACCGTGTTGGAGAGGGCTATGTGATAGGGGGAGACGACAAATGAAAAGACTGTCCCTGCAATGGAGGATAACCCTGCTGACAGCGCTGCTGATCGCAGGGACCTGCATATGCCTTAATCTTCTGCTTTATCATTCAGGAGCTGTCAGCATTGACTCGCTCAATGGGTTTGTATTTGAATATACGCCGGAATTTTCCGATGATCCGGACGGTCTCGCTATTGAAATATCAGACAGTCAGATGACGGAATTTATCAGCCGGTTTTCAGACGAAGCATATGATGTAAAGGCTGATTTCGGGCGGAAAGGCTGGCTGATAACGGTTGCAGTGACTATTGTCAGCGCCGCAATAGCCTACTTCGTCAGCGGACAGGCGCTGAAACCGCTGAGAAAGCTTTCTCAGCAGGCTGAAAAGATAGACCAGGACAGTATCTCGGACATACGGCTCAATGAAGACACTGTAAAGGAATTCCGGCAGCTCAGCGTTTCGGTGAACCTGATGCTAGACCGTCTTTCGGAATCGTTCGCAACACAGCGCCAGTTTTCCGGGAATGCCGCGCATGAACTTCGCACGCCGCTCGCAATAATGCAGACAAAGCTGGAGCTTTTTGCCGCAGAGCATAAAAATATGGAAGGCGATACGGCTGAACTTGTCCGATCGCAGGCAGAACAGCTTGACAGGCTTTCCAAGCTGGTGCATACGCTTCTTGAAATGAGCAATCTCAGTTCGGCGCCGCGCTCTGAACGCATTGAACTTGCGCCTCTCGTAGAAGAGATCATTACTGACATTACTCCTCTTGCCAGCCAGAATGATATCACAATGGAACAGGACTGCGACAACGTCATTATAACAGGCAGCGACGCACTGATATATCGGCTGGTGTTCAATCTTATTGAAAATGCAGTCAAGTATAACCGGCGGGGCGGTTCTGTCAGCGTTTCGGTGCATAAGGAGAACAACGATGTGGTCGTCAGAGTTTCCGATACCGGCTGCGGGATACCGGAGGAGTACCGGGAAAGCATATTTCAGCCTTTTTTCCGCGTGGATAAATCAAGAAGCCGGCAGATGGGCGGCGTTGGACTCGGGCTTGCGCTCGTGCATGAAATTGCGGTACTTCACGGCGGCTCCGTCCGCGCAGAGTCTGGAAATAAACCCGGTACCGTGTTCATTGTTACATTGCCTGCCGGAGACGATCCCTGTTGATAAATTCTGATTTTTGCTTTTCACAACGGTTTTCAGAGGTTCACATAATAAAGGCAACACCGCGCAAAAACCATTTATTGGATTTTGCGCGGTGTTGCCTAAAGAAAATGCACTTGCGGCTTTTAGGAGCGCCCTTTATTCAGTTTGCCCCTGTGGGTCGGGACCCTTGATAAAATTCACCCAGAACAAAATGCCAGCGGAACCCAGGGCGCAGCCAAGACCCGTATAGAACACTGCAATAAAAACTTCAGGCGCCAGTCCGGAATTTCTGAGCCATATACCGCCGCTCATCATGAATGCCATAATGAGATAGGATTTCAGGTCGAAAAAGTTCCAGACGGGTCTTGTTTCCTGCGGATAAGAGCGTATCCTTTTCGTATGCCTGACGCTCATTCTGTAGAACATAAACCCGAACACGCAGAATACCACAATCGACAGCAGTATGTGGACTGCCGAAATCTCATCAAGCCTGATATAAGATAACACCCCAAGGCGTGCAACGTTGAATCCTGCCGCCAGCCATACGGACCCGGCAATTGCCAGCAGGGCGCGTTTTTTTACATGGTAGAAAGGACGATTCATCTGGCTGCCTCGCTTTCGTTTCTATCGGCATTCCTCAGGGAGTTGAACCCTATCAGTACAGTCCAGACGTAGGCGCAGGTCTTGGGGATCATCAGCATGCCTATCAGCGGAACCGCGTCCGCCCAGAGCACCACCGGAATGTAGAAGCCGAAACTGAGCACTATTGTGAGCCACAGAAACCGGAATTCACGATCGCCGTTCTGTCTGGCGCTTCTGAATGTCAGAATTATTATCAGCAATCCAAGGAGCGCAAACGGAATATTGCGGAAGATGCCCCAGGAAAGCGGGGCGTCGGGGCTTGTCCATTCGTTCTGCGGCATAAGGCAGAGGATGACCCGCAGAGCCGAAAGTCCCCATACTGCCGCTGTTATTCCGCGCTTTCCGGTGATTTTGTATCGGCAGCGCCAGACGTAGTACAGAAGCACATAGAATGCAGTCATCGTCACGGAGGTAATAAGTTTTCCGATACCAAGAGCGGCGGTGTAGCTTTCAAGACCGGTGGTGCAGAGCGCAGCCGCCCTCGGCACCAGGTGGAACGAGTCCCCTGCGCCAAGCGTCACCGCCATAATTCCGTAGAGGAGATACTGCTTTCTCCCCTTGCTTTTACAGATCATGATTACTCCGAGAGTTATCACGGTGCAAAGATAAATGATATCGAATGCGGTTTCAAATATAGCCTGCATATTAATTCTCCTTTGGTTCAGCGGTATAATAAACGGTCAAGGATTTCCGTCAGGGTGGCGCAGTCCGGCTTGCCCTTTATTATCAGAATTATGATGTTGTCAAGTACGTGCTCAATAAGGTTTTCTTCGCAGAATATATCCGAAAACACGCCGCGGTCAACGTTTTTGTCATTCTGCAGAACTTCATGGAGTTCACTGCGGATTTTACCAAAGAAGCGCTCCATCATGCCGCGCGCCTTTCCCTTCACAGAACCTGCGACCGATATTGAGTGCGCCGCCAGAAAATCCGGATAGTCTTTCAGTTTCTCGACGATATGCGCATAGGTCTGCGTTACATACTGCGAAAAGCTGACCCCGCTGTCCGGCGCGCTTTTTTCCAGAATGTCCTGCCACACGCTTTCTATTGCGGCAACGACCAGTTCGTCCTTGTCTGAATAGTAATTGTACAGCGTTCCCAGCGCAATTCCGCACTCCTTTGCCAGAGCCCGCATATTCAGCGCCGGAAGTCCTTTTTCAGAGACAATTTTCCGGCTGGCTCTCATAATATCCTCTCTTGATGTATTGGGTGGATTCATCAGCGTTACCTCCAAAGTGAACATTGTTCATTTTGGATTATATCACTTTTTTTCCCGAATGTCAAGAGGAAATACCTGAATTGATAAGGATATGTCAGAAGAAAAGAAATACGACAGGAACTACAGGAAGCCGTCAGTAAAGCTGACGCTGAAAACAGGAATAAAGAGAGCGAGCCAGCCAGGAACAAAGGACGCGCACTGCACATTTTCACTCACATGGGGTTTTCAGAGGTTTCCTTTATATGGTCCGGAAATTTTCGGCAAACAAAAAGGCGCTGTCAATCAGGCAGCACCTTTTGGTCACCTCTAAAAACCGGTTTGAAAAGGGAAAATGGATAGAGTGCGCCGAATGCGATGAAAGCCGACGAAGTAAGGCTGTATGCCTTACGAGGAGGTTTTCTGAAGCAGTCGGTGTGCTATACACATTTTCACTCAAACAAGGTTTTTAGAGGTGACCTTTTATTATTTCACGTTTGCTTTATTCAACAAGAGCCGAATAGGCACCAGGCTTTCTGTCCTTGATATAGTTCAGACCTGAGAATTGTTCTCTTCCCCAGAAGATATCGCGCTTCAGATCGTTTATCTCATAGTATGCGATACCCTCAGCGTTATCTGTGGTTGCGAGTATTCTGCCAGCAGGAGAAATTATGTTGCTGTGTCCGAAATAATCGCAGTCCCCGCACACGCCTGTCTGATTTGCCGAAATGAAGTATACGCTGTTCTGAAGCGCGCTGGCACGTTCGCAGAGATCATAGCTGTAGTATGCATGGTCCGTTTCATAGTCATGCGGCTGCGTGGTGAAGCAGGTAGCAGTTGGCTTCAGAATGATCTCCGCGCCGCCAAGGGTCAGCGCACGCGAGCTTTCCGGGAACCACGCGTCATAGCATATCAGCATGCCTATCCTGCCTATCGGAGTATCGAAAACCGGGAATTCGTCCCCCGGATAATAAACATGCACTTCATCGCCGGGTTGGTGTACCTTGCGGTATTTTCCGATAAATCCGTCGGGGCCGACGAGCACTGCGGTATTGTAAAGCTTACAGTAATCTTCGCTGTCCTTTTCCGTCATTCCGAAAGCAACGTATACGCCAAGCTCATGCGCCTTTGCCATGACCGCCTGTACAGACGGTCCGTCCGGCACTGTCTCTGCGTTCTCATACTGGTAGATGAATTCGTTTTTCGACTGGTCGGTGCCGCAGTCCATCGCCGAGAGATTCCTCAGATATCCCTGGAGGCTCTGCTCCGGAAGAAGTATCAGCTCCGCACCGTTGTCCGCAGCCTCGTCTATGAATTTAAGGTACTTCGCGAGGTTCGCGCTCTTGTCATAGCAGCAGTTCATGCATACAGTAGCTATTTTCAGCATAGTTAATTCCTCCTTATTATTGTCACCTCTAAAAACCTTGTTTGAGTGAAAATGTGTATAGC
>ULVA01016100.1_pt1 | contig 24410 bp, 21 predicted proteins | sample 1958811 | NCBI WGS metagenome assembly ULVA01 (sample SAMEA4835768, study PRJEB28245) | human gut metagenome | biome: gut microbiome; material: fecal sample | place: Denmark | collected 2008
AAAAGATAAATTTAAAAATATGCATACTAATAATATTATAAATTCCATTTCGAAATGTAGTTTAGGAATGTATGCTATACATGCTTTAATTGTAACAATTATGTATAGGATTATAGAAAAAGTCAATATTGATTTCGCTTTAATTAATATTCCTGTAGTATTTATAGTATCAGTTGTTTTTGCATACTTAATTTCTTTTATACTTAGTAAGATTCCGGTTTTAAAGAAAGTTGTATAAATAGTCTTGATAAATAATAGATTATATGATAAATTATAATTAAGTTTGAGTGATTATTTAATCAATCGTCAAGAGAGCCAGCGAGTTGTAAATGTCTACGTTGTTGGCACCATAATAACAGCCCAAATAAAAAACGACTGCATTCTAACCGAAAGGTAGGAATGCAGTCGTTTTTGTGATATAATTTACTATCAATGAAAAACCACATCAACAAGGTGCATTATACACAGTATCAATTAAAATTATAACCGGAAATTGAAAAAATAATAGAAATTTCTGATCTGGTATATACATTTAACGAGGTTTTTCATCATATTGCTCTAAATAAACACCTTGCTGTCAAGGAAAGCAGGATATGTCGCATATCTACATAGACGGAACAAAGATAACTGCCAATGCAAATAAGGGTAACGACCGATTATTGCCCGGATACAATATTCAGCAATGCAAGTAAAAAAACACCGAGACTCACTTTTTCGTGAATCTCGGCTTTTTAATATGCTGTTTCTTTACAGCACCTTTTGTGGAGCGGATGATGGGAATCGAACCCACACGATCAGCTTGGAAGGCTGAAGTTCTACCACTAAACTACATCCGCTTATCTCTGCAACAAATAGTATTATATCATTACAGATAATATTTGTCAAGCGTTAATTTCAGATTATAAAATTTTTAAGAAAATTTTAACTGTTTTATATTAAGCTCTAAGTTTAACGATGATTATAATTTTAACATACATCAAGATATATAATATCATTTATACAAATTACTTACTTATAATTTTTACCGAAGGATAACTTATTATATCTTTGATAATCAATTATAAAATGTTGGTAACACAGAAAAACAGCAGAAAATGCCAAATATTGAAGTTAGTGAATATTAACTTTGATTTAAAACCACATTTATAATATAATATCTTAAATAGTATTATATATACAAGCGGCTAATTTTTAATTGTAATAATATACTAAAAATACATCTGTATATTTAAATAAATGCATTTATTATGTTAGAATGTTCAAAGAAATATATCTCAAATTGTGCAAGTGTACAGATGTAAACTTTTCACTCGGTGTAAGTATGATTTTAATGTGGATATTCAGAATAGTTTGCAGTTATATACTTGTTATGGTTCTTGATATGGGCGTTTTAGGTGTATGGATCGGTATGTTTGTTGATTGGTATGCTCGTGCTGCAGCATATCTTGTAAGGTATTTGTCAGGCAGATGGAAAAAGCATAGAATGATTTAAATATTTAAAAATGGAGATAAATTTTGTTTACCCTACCGTCACAATTATAAAAGTTTGACCAAACTTTTATAATTGCCGTGCAAAATATTCCGGTAAATCATAATTTATAATCATTACTCCAAAACATATAACGAAATATGATTTTAAAAATCAAAGGCCCTCGAATTTTTATCGAGAGCCTTTTATCTTTTTTATAAATCAAATTCAAAGTACGGATTATGGTACAGTGAAAATGTTATAATATGGTAAAGACAAACCTAAATTGCCAAAGTGAAGTTCGGATTTTTGAGGAAAAAACGAGAAATACCACGGGTTCACCTTGACAAAAGAGTATGGTAAAGACAAAATCCAATTTGGATAGATTAAAAAGGTGGTGTAAATAAATATTATTTAAAATCCATTTTGGAAAGATTTATTAAATTATATCATAATTAATTGTAAATATCAAATGTACTAAATTTATAAAAATAAATGTATTTATAAGCTTATTTATAAAAATTTTTCTTAGAAAATATATATTAGGTATTGACAAACAAAATTGTGAACGCTATACTGTAATTAGAGTTGTGAAATATCATAACTCTAATAACAAAATCTAATACTATTAAAATAATAAATGGAGGTAAATATGAAAATCTTATTGCGATTTTATTTGCAAAACAATAAGCTGCCGATTGATTATCGACGAATTATGCTTTCGTTTTTTAAACGGTCACTGTCAGATATTGCCGAGGGAAAATATTATGAAAAATATTATTTTACACCGGAACGCAGAAATTTTACTTTTGCGGTGAATCTGCCTATGCCGAAGTTTTCTAAAACGGAAATTCAACTCGGGAAAAATCAACTAAACATTACTTTTTCAACAGCTGACTATAATACGGGATGTATTTTTATGTCTGCTTTTATAAAGCAAAAGGACAAGCCGATTCCCGCTCCGCTCGGCAACGAAATGAAACTTGTCAGTGTTAATCTTGTGCCGGAAAAAAATGTTACTTCATCATCCGCTGTTGTGAAAATGCTTAGCCCTTTGTGTATCAGATTACATAAAGCCGAGAATAATTCGGATAGGTATATTTCGGTTGCAAATCCGGATTTTACGGAGATTGCAAAACAGGTAATTAAAGAGCAGCTTGTTGAAAGCGGTTTTGACGATAAGTTAATTTCAAACTTTGAAATTAAACCGTTAAACGCAAAAAAAACAGTGGTTTATCACTACAAAAACTACATTGAATGCAGTTTAGGCAGTTTTAGTATTAATGCCGATAAATCGGTTATTAATTATCTGCTGAAAAGCGGTATAGGTTCACGAAAATCCGCAGGATTTGGCTTTGCCGAGCTTTTATCGGAGGGAGGTGAACCGAATTAATGAAAACAAAGATTGATTACTTTGATTATGACACTTTGCTGCAGCCTACCGATTGGAGGTTTGCAGCAGCCGTTGTCGGTTTATGTAAATATTTTGATTACTTTGGAATTGTTTACAAAGTCCTCTATGATGTTGAAGAAAAGCCCGATAATTATATCCACGGCTTTGACGGTATTATTTACAAAAGTGAAGATATAACAGAAGAAAAATATCTTGAGTTTGCAGAGAACTATTTTGAAAAATATATGACTCACAAAAATATTTTAAATATTCTCGAAAGTCAAGAATTCAGTGAAGAAAAAATTAAATTGGTAAACGACCTTGTTAAGAGCAAAACAGTTCTTAAAGGGCTATTTGACAAAATAAAATTTGATGGAACAAATAAAGATATTTTTATTTCAACCATTGAAGAAAACAGGGCGGAAATTATAAAGAATATCTTTAAAAACGGCAATAACCTTTATAAGAATTACTGCAATGAACGACTTATTTTTACCGAAGATAACAGCACTTGCAGACTTAGAGGCTACAATGTTGACAAAGACAGAAAAACAAGTAATCTCGGCTTTTGTTTTTCAAAGGAAAGTTTTGAGAGCAATGATATTTTAGAATTTGATTTTATACCGTTTGCTTTTTCAAATTCTGATATGAGAGAAACTTATTTTGTGAATAACAATTTTTCTGTTAAGTCTTTAACTCAAACAAACTATGCTTTTTCAAATCAACTTAGCAATACAGAAAATAAAGACGACAAAAACAAACTAATGCTTGTCTTGCAAAATTCAAAGGATTATATAAGCTATGATGTTGAAATTATATCAAAATCTCAAGATAAGGCTTATTACGAAACATTCTTTGTACGACTTGAAAGATTAAAAAAGTTAAGAGAATTATCGGGGAAATCATTAAACTTTGTCAAAAAAATCAATGATGATTATTGGTTTAATCTTGAGAAAGAAGTTTATATGCGTTGTCTTAACAATGTGTTGCTTGACGATGTAATTTTAATGATGCTTAAGTTTTATTTTGATGATAATGCCGGTAAAGGCTATATAAAAAGCAGAACCGATATGCTAATAGACATAAATGTATCTTGGAAAGGAAATGAAATTATGGATGAAATTAAGTCAGCAAAAAGTTGTGGATTTTTAACTTCCAAAAAACTAATTGAAATGAAAAGCAGTAATAAAATTAATTCATATAAGCAAAAAATAATCAGTGCTCTTTGCGCACATGATTACGACAGAGCAAAAGAGATTATACTTAGCTTGTCTGCTTATGTCGGAATGGAATTTTCATTTTTCTATACATTTCTTGAAAATGCGGAAGAAAATAAAGATCTTGCATTTGCTTTTGCAAGCGCATTAATTGAAGTAAGCTCAAAAAATAACTAATATAAAGGAGATTTTATTATGAAAAATAAAGCATTAACATTAACTGTAATCGCAAATATGACAAGCAACTACGGCGAAAGCCTCGGTAATATTTCAAGTGTACAAAAGGTATTCAGAGGCGGAAAAGAGTACGCCACAAGAAGTCGTGAGAGCCTTAAAAACGCTATCTGTGTTCAGTCGGGTTTTTATGATGATTTACAGACATCAATCGACGGAGCAATGCAGAAACTTGTTAATGAAGATGTAAATGCCGCAACATGCCGTGCGCTTGAGGGTGGATATATGTCAACAAAAGATGTTACATACATCCGTAACAGTTCTTTCTATCTTACAGACGCTGTTGCTACAGAGCCGTTTATTAATGATGCCCGTTTTCACAATAACCTTTACCTTGCAACCAATTATGCTATGGCACACGGTTTAAATGTTCAGAACAATGCAAAGGATTGCGGTCTTATGCCTTATCAGTATGAATATGACAAATCATCTAAAATTTACAGTCTTACAATTGACCTCGAAAAAATCGGTAAGGACGAAAACTTTGGTGCAGAGGCTGATAACGCAGAAAAGTGCGAAAGAGTAATTGCTCTTATTGACGCAGTAGAAAATCTTTCACTTGTTGTTAAGGGAAATCTTGATAACGCAGAGCCGATTTTTGTGGTAGGCGGTCTTTCGCCGAGAAAAACTCATATTTTTGAAAATGCTGTTTCTGTTTCAGGCAAAAGACTTATTATAGAGCCGATTAAGGAAAAACTTGCTCAAGGTTACAGCTGCGCACTTATGCGTAACGGCGAGCTTTCAAACGAGGACGAAATTGTAAGAGAACTTAATCCTGTAAGTATGACAGAATTTTTTGAAAATCTCAGAGGTCAGGTTAAAGAGTATTTTTCGGAGTAAGGCGGAATTAATATGAAAGCAATTAGACTTCATATAAAACAAAACAGTGCAAATTACAAAAAAGAAGAAACTGTACAAAACCGTATGACATTTCCTTTACCGCCGTATTCAACTGTTATCGGAGCAATTCACAAGGCTTGCGGTTATACATCTTATCATCCTATGCAAGTAAGCGTACAGGGAAAGTACGGTTCTCTAAAAACAAAAATGTATAAGGATGATTGTTTTCTTAACAGTCTTAATGATGACAGAAATTTGCTTGTAAAAATGAAAAATCCCGATATGCTTTCAAGTGCATATCAGGTTGTGGCTACTGCACAAAAGGCTCAAGGAAACAGCTTTGAAAAAGGCATTACAATTAATGCAATTAATGAAAAATTGCTTGAAGAATACCGCTTTTTAAAGCGTACAAAACGCAGAATTGACAAGCATAAAAAAATCATTAATAAAATGAAAACTCGGCTCAAAGAAATGAAAGCCGATGAAAATATTTCTGCCGAAGAAGTAAAAGAATTTGATAAGCGTATTAAGCATATAAAGGCTGTGTATGATGAGTACGAAAAGGTAAAGTATACTATTCCGTATTCCCATTTCAGAACGCTTGCAAAAGGCCCTAAGTATTATGAACTTCTCTGCGATATTGAACTTATCATTCATATAGTTGCAGATGAAAATACTATGAATGATATTATGGATAATATCGGAAATCTTACTGCAATCGGCAGAGGAGAGGATTTTGTAGAAGTTCTTGAGTGTGCTCAAACAGAGCTTTTTGATGTTGACGAAGATGTCGATTACGGAGAAGCTGATTTTGATGTTTATATGCCTGTCGAGTATCTCGAAATTAATAAAGACGATATGGATATAATCTCTAAAACGGAAGGCGGATACACAGGCGGTACAAAATATTTAATGCCTAAGGATTACAAAACAGTGCAGTTAAAGGGCGGTATGAGAAAACGAGTGTTTAATCGTGTACCTATTATTTTCTGTCAACTTAACTATATTGAAAACGGTTGTAAAGGCATAATGCTTGACAAAACCGAGAACGGCATATATTCAGTGTTTTTAGCTTGAGGTATTTGTAATGAATATAGAAGATAAACTTGCAAAACCAGACAAAACAATCGGACAACATTCAAATGAGCTTATAGAGCAGGCAAAACTGCTCTATAAGCTCGGCTATATAAAATCTGATGATTTATACTCTGATTTACTTGTTTCGTGTTTAAAACATGATAACGGTAAGGCAAATTCTCAATTTCAAAAAAGAATTACTAAAGGCGGAAATTTTCAACCTGAACAAGAAATTCCACACAGTATACTTTCGACTTTTTTTATTGATAAATCAGAATGTATAAAACCTATAAGTGTATATTTTGCTGTGCTTTATCATCACTATAACAAAGACTCTCCTGTTACAGTGTTTAAAGAAAACCGTGAGCTTATAGAAAAATTCCTTGCTGAATTTGGCTTTGATACAAACTCTTACAATAAAATGAAGAGAAATATTAAGAAAATCAAAGCTTTATTTGAAACCGAACTTTCTGATGAAGAAAAACAATACGCTGTTTTATTAAAAGGTCTTTTACATAAATGCGATTACAGTGCAAGTGCAGGTCTTGACTGCGAAAAGGTCAACGATTTTTTGACTGCTTCTTTAAACAATTGGAAAAATACCCGAAATATACATTACAATGAATTGCAAGAATTTTGCATTAAAAATACCGACAGCAATTTAATTGTAACCGCACCTACAGGTATGGGCAAAACCGAGGCGGGATTGCTTTGGTGCGGGGACAATAAATGCTTTTTCGTTTTGCCGTTAAAAACAGCTATCAATGCGATGTACGAAAGAATTAAAAAACTTTGCGGAGATAATTCTCAAGAAGATTACAAGGAAAGAGTGGCACTTGTTCACTCCGATATGAAATCCTATTATTTGGAAGATTCAATAATTAGCGGAAAAAATTATGATTTTGCGTATGCACAATGCAGTAAACAGCTTGCACTTCCGATTACAATTTGTACGCCTGATCAGATATTTGACTTTGCATTGAAATATGCAGGTTATGAATACAAACTTGCGGTAGCGTCATATTCAAAGTTTATTATTGATGAGATACAGATGTATTCACCTGATGTTTTGGCTGCAATTATTTATGCAATTGAGATGATTCATACTTTGGGTGGTAAAGTAGCTGTAATTACCGCAACTTTGCCTCCGTTTGTAAGGAACGAGATTGAAAAAATACTCGGAACAGATGTAAAAACATCCGATTTTTCTGATAAAGGAAAGCTAAGGCATAATGTAAAAGTATATGAAAAAAACTTGCAGTCTGACGATATTATAAAAATATTTGATGATACAATATGCGATAAAGTAAAAAAATATCTTGTCGTTTGCAATTCAATTGATATTGCAAATAAGATGTATACCGAAATAAAAAATTCGGATATTAACGCAAGTGTAAATCTGTTTCATTCCAATTTTACAAAAAATGACAGAAAAACTAAAGAAAATGCGATTTTGGCAGCCTCTGAAAAAACTAACGAAAGTATGAATATACCTGAAATATGGATTTCAACATCCGTAGTCGAAGCAAGTCTTGACATTGATTTTGATATTCTTATTACCGAGTTATCGGATTTATTTTCCCTGTTCCAACGCTTTGGCAGAGTAAACAGAAAGGGTAATAAAGACTTTTCATCTTACAATTGTTTTGTATTTACTGAAATTCAAGGTAATGCACATCGTTTTGTTGACGATGCTATTCATTCGTTGTCAAAACAGGCAATTTTAAGCGTTGACGGAATTATCTCTGAAGTTCTTAAAAAAGAACTTATAGATGAGTACCTTTCGGTTGAAAAAATCGAAAAATCAAAATATTATCAAGAATATCGTAAAATTTATAAATATTATAAAGAATATGTCGATTATCTCTCTCTTAAAAAAGATGGAATAAGAAGTATTGACAGAAGTGACGCTGTGCCTATTGATGTTTATAATCAAAATGAAAGTGCCATAGAAAAAGCTTTGGATGTTTTAAAATCAGATACTTATTCAAGAGATGATAAACTTAAGGCAAACGAAGAAATACTTGGCTTCACGGTTTCCGTACCTAAATTCAGAATTGACGATTACGAAATAAAAAAATTAAAAATGCCATATACTGAATTACCTGTTATTAACAGCAGTTATGATTCCGAATGCGGCATCAGATTTGATAAGGAAAAGAAAACCAAAAAGCAAGATAAATCTGATGATAACGGAGAACCTGATAATTTTATATGAGGTATGATTATGGACGAAAATAATATTTCGGGTATGCATATTTATTATTACTATGTTTGTAAAAGAAAGCTGTGGTATTTTTCAAACGGTTTGGCAATGGAAAGTGAAAACGAAAATGTCAAAATCGGAAAACTTATAGATGAAACCACTTATAAGCAAAAGAAAAAACATATTATGATCGACAACACAATCAATATTGATTTTATTACCGAGCATAAACTTTTACATGAGGTAAAGAAAAGCAGAAAGATAGAGGAAGCGGGTATTGCTCAACTTAAATACTATCTTTATTATCTGAAAAAGCGTGGGGTAGAGGGAATAAAAGGCAGAATTGATTATCCTTTGCTAAAGCAAAGTCTTAATGTTGAACTTAGCGAAGAAGATGAAAGAGAGCTTGAAAGTGCGGCAGCTGATATAGTAAAAATTATATCGGCTGCTTTGCCGCCAAAATTTAAAAGTAAAAGAATTTGCAAATCATGTGCTTACTATGATTTGTGCTGTATTTGAGGTGATAAAATGCAGGAAAGTTATTACATATATTCGTCAGGCAATTTAACTCAAAAAGACAACACATTAAGATTTACTGCAATCGACGGAAATGTAAAAGATCTTCCGATAGAAAATATTAAAGAAATTTATATTATGAATGAAATAACGGTTACATCTAAATTGCTGAACTTATTTTCAAAATACGGAATACTTGTACATTTCTTCAATTACTATCAATTTTACATAGGAAGTTTTTGCCCAAAGGAAACAAAACTTGCAGGTCAGCTTTTGGTTAAGCAAGTGCTTGCTTACGGCGACTATTCAAACAGATTATCAATAGCAAGAGAATTTATAGTTGCTGCGTCTTATAATATTTACAGAAACTTAAGATACTACAACGGCAGAGGCAAGAATGTGTCAGAGCAAATGGCTGCTATTGAAAATTTGAGGAGAAAACTTGCAGATGTAGAAACCATAGAAGAGTTGATGGGAATTGAAGGTAATATTCGTCAGGAATATTACAAAGCGTGGAATGTAATTATTGATCAGAATATTGAATTTGATAAAAGAGTTTATCATCCTGCCGACAATATGATTAACAGCCTTATTTCATATGTCAATTCTCTTGTATATACAAAAACTCTGGCGGAAATTTATAAAACCCAACTTAATCCTACAATAAGCTATCTTCATCAGCCGGGTACAAGGCGATATTCTCTTGCACTTGATGTTTCGGAAATTTTCAAACCGCTGATTGCGGATCGTCTGATCTTTTCTTTGCTTAATCGAAAACAAATAACAGAAAGCAGTTTTGTAGAAGGACTTAACGGTTTGCAGCTTACCGAAAGAGCGTCACGAATAATTACATCTGAATTTGACGAGAAATTAAAGACAACTATTTTTCACAAAGAACTTAATAAAAATGTATCTTATCAATTCTTAATCAGACTTGAACTTTATAAACTGATAAAGCACATTATAGGAGAAAAAGAATATAAAGGCTTTGAAATGTGGTGGTAAATATTGTATGTAATTCTTGTATATGATATAATATGTGATGAAAAGGGCAGAAAAATACTTCCAAAGGTATTTAAGATTTGCAAAAAATATCTTGTACATATTCAAAACTCTGTTTTTGAAGGAAACTTAAGTAAAGCAAACTCACTTGCTTTGCAAAAAGAACTTGATGTTTATATCAGAAAAGACAAGGATTCGGTAATAATGTTTCATACCCGTGAAGAACGGTGGATGAATAAAGATTTTCTTGGAAAAACGGATGATAAAACATCAAATTTTTTGTAACGCTTTTATTGTCGACCTGACATAGCACAAAACCCCCGGCAGGTTGACAGAACCTAAAAATCAAGTAATCATCGGTATAGTTGCTTTTGGTATATTGAAATGACAGTAATATTTGATAAATATTTGGTATATCGACAAAACAGCACAGAAAAATGCCGATGATTACTTATCATTTTATCCCACGGCTATAAATCTATCCATATTGGATTTTAAATACTTTTATGGAATTGTGATTATAATAATAATTGTCACTATAAATCTATCCATATTGGATTTTAAATGTGAGAAATCTCATCTTGTTTATTGCGTTCAGCTGCCTATAAATCTATCCATATTGGATTTTAAATTGTAGTGTCTGTTCCAATATATTCATTTCCAATTGCTATAAATCTATCCATATTGGATTTTAAATGTCGAAATGTTATTTCCAATTATCCGGTTAATTCACTATAAATCTATCCATATTGGATTTTAAATCAAATGGATGTAAAGTCTAATCTATGTAAATGTACTCTATAAATCTATCCATATTGGATTTTAAATAGAAAATGTTGCAGAAGCAATCGCTCTTATTAAGCCTATAAATCTATCCATATTGGATTTTAAATAAATGTCATTGTATGAACAAAGAGGAAGCAACCGAATCTATAAATCTATCCATATTGGATTTTAAATATGGCAGAACCGCCTAAGCCTATCAAAGCGACAATCTATAAATCTATCCATATTGGATTTTAAATTATTCTAAAATCGCTAAAATAGCAACGGGCACATTACTATAAATCTATCCATATTGGATTTTAAATTAATCAACCCTCCCAAACTGCCATAATAGCGTTGTACTATAAATCTATCCATATTGGATTTTAAATACATTTCACAGATGTTACAAGCTCTCGAACTATTTCTATAAATCTATCCATATTGGATTTTAAATCGCAGTACATATAATATGCAGATTAAATCAATGGCCTATAAATCTATCCATATTGGATTTTAAATCAATGTCGCTTTTTGCTATTGCAAATCCCTCGCCGTCTATAAATCTATCCATATTGGATTTTAAATATTGAGAACTACTCAATGACTGAAAATAGTGACGACTATAAATCTATCCATATTGGATTTTAAATGATAGAGCGATTACTTGTAATCCTTTGTGTTTTCTTCTATAAATCTATCCATATTGGATTTTAAATCTCATTCTCGCCGTTGTGCCAACTGCATATATAATCCTATAAATCTATCCATATTGGATTTTAAATTGCTGAGTATATGAATATTTAATTGTGCCGATTTGCTATAAATCTATCCATATTGGATTTTAAATCGCAAAAATGCCCTTTAAACGCCTCGTATTGGCTTCTATAAATCTATCCATATTGGATTTTAAATGCATAGCTGTATAACTGTATTGCTGCATATCTAAATCTATAAATCTATCCATATTGGATTTTAAATCCTTTTCTATGCTGTTCTCTTGGTATCTGTAAAAGCTATAAATCTATCCATATTGGATTTTAAATTTAAAAATCATTTGTCAATACAAAATTTCAATTTTTCTATAAATCTATCCATATTGGATTTTAAATATTTGTCCCAACGTTGGGACATTTTCGCTTTATCACTATAAATCTATCCATATTGGATTTTAAATCAGAGGCAGGCAAGCGTGATGTACTGCTTACAAACTATAAATCTATCCATATTGGATTTTAAATTAAGCCAAGCCTCACTTACATTTAAAGCCTTAGCTATCTATAAATCTATCCATATTGGATTTTAAATTTTGTAAAATTTATTTATACTGATTTTATACTCGGGCTATAAATCTATCCATATTGGATTTTAAATAATTTTGTGCGTGACGATTTACTTCCATTAAAAACTATAAATCTATCCATATTGGATTTTAAATACTTGTGATAAATTCGTCAAACAGAATATAATCAAAATCTATAAATCTATCCATATTGGATTTTAAATAACGAGTACTATATGCCAACGCAGTACATTATAGCTATAAATCTATCCATATTGGATTTTAAATCTTTAAATATAAAATCCGTTCTGCAAAATTCTTTTTCTATAAATCTATCCATATTGGATTTTAAATAATTTTGTGCGTGACGATTTACTTCCATTAAAAAATGCTATAAATCTATCCATATTGGATTTTAAATACGTTATCGACTTTAGGAGTTTTTAACAGATGTTACTATAAATCTATCCATATTGGATTTTAAATAATGTTTCTAATGTAGAAAATACACCCATTCAAAGCCTATAAATCTATCCATATTGGATTTTAAATCAGTGATGTATATTTGGCAATTCGGAGTGGGTGATGCTATAAATCTATCCATATTGGATTTTAAATTGGTAGTGTTCAAGGAAATCCACTTAAATTAAACGCTATAAATCTATCCATATTGGATTTTAAATTCAGGATAGACTTTTGAATGAATTTCGGGAGGAACACTATAAATCTATCCATATTGGATTTTAAATATAGTTAAATCATCACAATTAATAAGATTGTCATTACTATAAATCTATCCATATTGGATTTTAAATGTGATATAATGGTGGTACACCAGTTAAGGAAATATCTATAAATCTATCCATATTGGATTTTAAATAATTGTACATAATATGGATTTAAAATTGAAACAGGCTATAAATCTATCCATATTGGATTTTAAATAAAACTAAAAATGTTAATAATCAAAAACTAAATTTCTATAAATCTATCCATATTGGATTTTAAATAGTTGATATATTTTAAATAAGGTTGAATAGGTGTACCTATAAATCTATCCATATTGGATTTTAAATTTATACCTATAACAAACATAATAATTTCTTCAACACTATAAATCTATCCATATTGGATTTTAAATTGCTCCTGATGAGCTCTGCTATAAATCTATCCATATTGGATTTTAAATATAAGAACAGTGCTTGAGTATCTAAAAACCGTACAAGCTATAAATCTATCCATATTGGATTTTAAATTAAAGAAAAATAGTAATAAATAAATGTGCTATTGAACTATAAATCTATCCATATTGGATTTTAAATGAAAAATTTTATTAAGTAAAATAAATTCTTCTGTTTCTATAAATCTATCCATATTGGATTTTAAATAAAGCTAAACGCTCTTCCTAACGATATTCCGATAACCTATAAATCTATCCATATTGGATTTTAAATTTTAGTAACAGCAACAACTACACCGAAAATTGCGAGCTATAAATCTATCCATATTGGATTTTAAATTGTTTTTTAATCAGGTAGTTGCATAAGAGCATTAAGCTATAAATCTATCCATATTGGATTTTAAATATAGGACAGGACGGAAACCACTACACGGGTGTAACTATAAATCTATCCATATTGGATTTTAAATTTACTTCGCTTACCGATTATGACATTATAATCGGCTCTATAAATCTATCTATATTGGATTTTAAATTCGGCAGGCTGTGGAAATTCAAAATAAGCGAAGTCTATAAATCTATCCATATTGGATTTTAAATACTTATTATATCTGCGGTTGCGTGGTAACTTTTGTACTATAAATCTATCCATATTGGATTTTAAATTCCATAGATTTTATGTATTAAGCCATTTTTATGACTATAAATCTATCCATATTGGATTTTAAATTTTAAATCCGATAGTTCATATTGAACTATTTTATTACTATAAATCTATCCATATTGGATTTTAAATTATATTTGGGTATATTTGGTATATAATTAATTTCGTACTATAAATCTATCCATATTGGATTTTAAATCTCTGCAATGCAGATTCGGGCGCTTTTCTTTATTTTCTATAAATCTATCCATATTGGATTTTAAATACTAATAACACGCAACGCAATTAAAACAGCAATAGACTATAAATCTATCCATATTGGATTTTAAATTTGCTTTATCCCGGAGCTAATACAATAAGCTGTAATCTATAAATCTATCCATATTGGATTTTAAACCTGGAATTAATTTTCGCGCTTAGTCTTACTATACCTATAAATCTATCCATATTGGATTTTAAAAGTTGATGCTAAAAAATATAATAGTAAAAGAAAACTTCTATAAATCTATCCATATTGGATTTTAAAATTGTTTTCTGAGCATCTTTAATCTTTTCGTCTTGCCTATAAATCTATCCATATTGGATTTTAAATTAATATCGGCACAACGCTTATGAATGTTTATAATGATCTATAAATCTATCCATATTGGATTTTAAATGCGACATTAAGTCTTTTGTACTTGTATCTTTTAACCTATAAATCTATCCATATTGGATTTTAAATTTCGCCGTATATGTCTGCAAAATCTTGCATAACATCTATAAATCTATCCATATTGGATTTTAAATCTTAATGAAATTGAAGGACAAGTGTATTATGAACAGCTATAAATCTATCCATATTGGATTTTAAATACAACTCCGCAGGAGCAAGTGTTTTATTGCTCGCTTTCTATAAATCTATCCATATTGGATTTTAAATATAAGGCAGTAGTAGCAGATAGCGATGGGAAGTTCGCTATAAATCTATCCATATTGGATTTTAAATCGATAACCCACAAGTCCCACATCAGACATTCCTGCACTATAAATCTATCCATATTGGATTTTAAATACATCAAAGTGTTTTCAGGTACAACAGGGGAGAGATCAATAAATCTATCCATATTGGATTTTAAACAATTACGAACGGCGGTTTAACATCTTCTGAATCGCTATAAATCTATCCAAGCTGGATTTTAAACGCAACAGTATCCGTTGTAACTGAATTCATCAAAGTAACATTACCTAATCTGCAGCAATTAAACCCGAGTATTTTATATTCTATTGTAAAATATATTTTCTTATTGGAATAATAGAGGGGGAAAGTTTTGTTATAATTAAAGAAATATATTTGAACGGAGGTATTTTCAATATGTTAAGTGATATTGAAATCGCTCAGGCTGCGACCTTACTCCCGATTAAAGAGGTTGCCGCACAGATCGGAATTAAAGAGGATGAGCTGGAGTTTTACGGCAAGTATAAGGCTAAACTTTCAGACGAACTTGCCAATCGTTTGGAAAATGAGCCGGACGGAAAACTTGTTCTTGTTACAGCTATCAATCCAACTCCCGCAGGTGAGGGTAAAACAACTACTTCTGCTGGTCTTGGTCAGGCTATGGCTAAGATTGGTAAAAAGGCTGTAATCGCTCTAAGAGAGCCTTCACTCGGCCCTGTATTTGGTATTAAGGGCGGCGCTGCAGGCGGCGGCTATTCTCAGGTACTTCCTATGGAAGATATTAATCTTCACTTTACAGGCGATATGCACGCTATTACTTCTGCAAACAATCTTTGCTGTGCAATGCTTGACAATCATATTCAGCAGGGTAATGTTCTCGGGATTGATCCTCGCCAGATTCTTATTAAGAGATGTCTTGATATGAACGACAGAGCTTTGAGAAATATTGTTGTCGGTCTTGGCGGCAGAGTGAACGGTATTCCTCGTGAGGACCACTTTATAATTACTGTTGCATCTGAAGTTATGGCTATCCTTTGCCTTGCTGACGATATTTCTGATTTAAAGAAAAGACTTGGTGATATTCTTATTGCTTATACATATGCAGGCGAGCCTGTTTTTGCAAAGGACATCAAGGCTGACGGTGCTATGACAGCTCTTCTTAAAGACGCTATCAAACCTAACCTTGTTCAGACACTCGAGGGTACCCCTGCTATTATGCACGGCGGTCCTTTTGCCAATATTGCTCACGGCTGTAACAGCATTCGTGCTACAAAGCTTGCGTTAAAACTTGCCGATTACTGTATTACAGAGGCAGGCTTCGGTTCAGATCTCGGTGCAGAGAAATTCTTTGACATCAAGTGCAGATATGCAGGCTTTAAGCCGTCTGCCGTAGTTATTGTTGCTACTTGCCGTGCGTTAAAGTACAACGGCGGTGTGCCTAAGACAGAGGTTTCTGCAGAGAATCTTGAGGCTCTTAAAAATGGTATTGAAAACCTTGGCGTTCACATCGATAACATGAGAAAGTACAATGTTCCCGTTGTAGTTGCTATCAACCAGTTTGGTACAGATACAGCAGAGGAGCTTGAATTTATTGAGAGCTACTGCAAGTCTAAGGGCGCAGACTTTGCCCTTTCAAATGTATTCTCTAAGGGCGGCGAAGGCGGTACAGAACTTGCCAAAAAGGTAGTAGAGGCTTGCGAAAAGCCGTCTGATTTTGCTCCTATTTATTCAGATGACCTTACAATCAAAGAAAAGGTTGACAAAATTGCAAAAACAATTTACGGCGCTTCAAGAGTAAACTATACAAAGGCTGCCGAAAAGGCATTGAAGCAGATTCAGGCTCTCGGCGGTGAAAAACTTCCTGTTTGTATTGCTAAAACACAATATTCGCTTTCTGATGACCCAACACTTCTTGGTGCTCCAAAGGATTTTGAAATCACAGTAAAGAATCTTACACTTTCAAACGGTGCAGGATTTGTAGTTGTATATACAGGTGATATTATGACAATGCCGGGTCTTCCGAAAGTTCCGTCGGCAGAGAAAATTGATGTTACCGAGGAAGGAAAAATTAACGGTTTATTCTGATGATTACTGTAAATACTCATAATGCCCGTGAAACAGAGGCACTCGGCGCAAAAATTGCCGAAAAGTTGTGCGGCACGGAAGTAATCGCTCTTTTTGGCGGTCTTGGTATGGGCAAGACTGCCTTTACAAGAGGACTTGCCGGTGCGCTCGGTGCAGGAGAAAATGTTTCAAGCCCTACATTCGCTCTTGTCAATGAATATTCGGGTAAGTATAATATTTTTCATTTTGATATGTACCGTGTAAATACATGGGATGATTTGTATTCCACAGGATTTTTTGATTATATTGATAACGGTATAATCATTATTGAGTGGAGTGAGAATATTGAAGAGGCTTTGCCTGCCGATTGTATTAAAATCAGAATCAGTAAGGGCGAAAATGATGATGACAGAATTTTTGAAATTGAAGGTGTTGATCCGCAATGAAAATTCTTGCGATAGATACAAGCGCCACAGCTGCGTCAACCGCAATTTGTGACGAAAACAAAATAATAGGTGAGTTCTTTATAAACACAAAACTTACTCACAGCAGAACACTTATGCCTATGGTTGAAAGTCTGCTTGCAAACACAAACCTAACGACAACAGATATTACCGCCGTTGCGGTAAACTGCGGTCCGGGTTCGTTTACGGGTGTAAGAATCGGTGTTGCAGCGGCTAAAGGACTTGCTTTTGCCGATGATTTGCCTTGCATAGAGGTATCGACGCTTGAAAGCCTTGCGTATAATTTGCAATCTGCAAATGGGATAATCTGTTCTGTTATGGACGCTCGCTGTTCGCAGGTTTATAATGCGCTTTTCAAATGTGACGGCATAAAGCCTGAAAGACTTTGCAAAGACAGAGCTTTGTCTGTTGCCGAGCTTTCAGAAGAACTTAAGAGTTATGACGAAAGAATTATACTTGTTGGTGACGGTGCGGAGCTTTGCTATAATGCTATGAAAGAATTATTACCAAATGTTGAACTCGCACCAATCAGTATAAGATTTCAAAGAGCGTCATCAACAGCAGAAATTGCTGTACAAAAATTTAATGACGGAGAAGTGCTTTCGGCTGCGGAACTTATGCCGATGTATTTAAGACTGCCGCAGGCTGAAAGAGAACTTAAAAAGAAAATGGAGGAAAAGAAATGTTAGCACTTGGATGTGACCACGGCGGATATAACCTTATCTGCGCAATTAAAAAATATCTTGACGAAAAGGGTATTGAATATAAAGATTTTGGTACTTACAGCACAGACAGCGTTGATTATCCTGTTTACGGCTATAAAGTTGCAAAAGCAGTAGCAAGCGGCGAATGTGAGCTTGGTATTCTTTGTTGCGGTACAGGTATCGGTATTTCAATGGCAGCAAACAAAGTTAAGGGTATTCGTGCGGCAGTTGTAAGCAATGAATTTTGCGCTGAAATGACACGCAGACACAACCACGCAAATATTCTTTGTATGGGCGGCAGAGTTACAAGCGAAGAAGATGCTGTTAAGTTTACAGAAATTTTCCTCAATACTCCCGAAGAGGGCGACAGACACTTAAAGCGTCTTGCTATGATTGATGAGATTGAGGCAGGTACTTTCAAGGTTGACTGATTTCGGGAGATTTTTATGCCCGACGAAGAATTAAAGGTGTTGAACGACATCAAATATATTTTTTATGTCTGTTATGCTTGAAAATAAACTTGATGATGTGAACGCAAAAATTGATGAAACCAATATGCTGTAAAACGAACTAAAGGGTTATGGTTTTGAAAACTCTTTTGTTTAAGTCGCCAAACAGCAGGCTGTTTGGTTATCGTCAGATTACATAAACGGAAAGTATTTGTGGGCTTTGCCCACACCCGCAACCTTTGAAAAGGTTGACCAAACTTTTATAATTTTTGTGATACACCGGAATTTCCAGACAAAGCAATGCATTAAACCGTCTAAATCTTAAAACCAAAGTAAAAAGCTCTCTTTACGCAAATAAAGAGAGCTTTAATGTTATGATAAATATAAAGTTTTAGCCGCAGAGCTTATTCAAGTTCAAGAGCCTCTTCAATAGCGTAAGAAAGCTGATCGGGGCAAGACGTACCTCTGCCACGGCAGTCAATGCCTTTTAATCTCTTTACAGCCTCTTCTGCGTCCATACCTTTTACAAGAGCGCAAATGCCTTGAGTGTTGCCTGCGCAACCGCCGATAAATTCGCAGGATTCTATAATTCCGTCATTTATCTCAAGATTAATCTGTCTTGAACAAACACCTTTTGGAATGTATGTATATTTCATAATATTACCTCCTTAAAACATTTCAACTGTATTTTAACATATTTCTTTAAAAAAATCTATAAAATTTAAAAATATGTGTCGATTTTTAAATTTAGTGTGATATAATAATGTGTACGATAAAGTTTGATTATATTATTTATTTTGGGTCAGAGGTATATGAAATGTCTATGAAAATTAATCTTGGTGCTTGGAATTCAATATTTGCTGTGCCTTCGTCTGTTGTAGACGAGGGACTTAAGTTTTCGGACGGCGTTAAACTTAAGGTATTGTTATATCTTTTGCGGCACAGTGGGGAAGATGTGAACGAAAGCGACATCAGTAAGGCAACAGGTGTAAATGAAACCGATATTCCGGAGGCAGTTGAATACTGGGTTATGAAAGGTATCTTTTGCCAAAATAACGGTGCTTTTGAGCCTGCACAGGCAGAACAGCAAACAACTGAACAGCCTGCGGTAAAACAAGTCGAAAGCAATAATACTGCCGCTCCGATTGAAAAGGAAGAACCTACAGTTCCGCATATGTTTGTAAGACCGCAGCGCCCCGATTATGTTTATGTGGCACAACAGCTTGCGGTTGACGAAGAATTTAAAATGCTTGTAAACGAGGCACAGACAGCCCTCGGCAAGCCTTTATCAAACTCCGATGCATCGTCGTTACTGTTACTTAAAAATACCTGCGGTTTGCCTGTAGAGGTAATTATAATGCTTATTCAGTATTGTATAAGCATCGGAAAATCTAACATAAGAGCCATTGAAACAATAGGTTTGAGATGGTCGGATGCGGGAGTTTTCTCGATTGAGGAAGCCGAAAATAAAATAAAACAAGCACATCGTGCAAGCCAGAGTTTTACGGTTGTAGCATCTGCGTTCGGTTTAAAAAATACGGGTTCTCCTACTAAAAAGCAGGTTGAATACGCCGATTTGTGGGTAAACGAGTGGAAATTTTCTCCCGAAATGCTAAGAGAGGCTTACGAAAGATGTGTTGACAGTAAGGGCAGTTGCGATTTCAGATACATAAACGGAATTTTAAAACGCTGGAATTCAAGCGGAATTTACAATGTTGACGATTTAAACAAATTTGACAGCAGACCCGATAAGTATAAGAATAAAGGCGGAAACAGGAATAACGCCAACACATCATATAATATAAATGATTTGCAGAGATTAGATACAATCGACAGTATTTAGTGTGGTGATATAAATGGGATACAGTAAAGAAATTTACAGAGCGACAAAAGCAAAAATGGAAGAAAGACGCACCAAAGCCGAGAGAAGAGCGGAGCAGGTTCGTGAAGAGGTTTACAGAAGAGTTCCGAGAATAGAGGAGCTTGAAAAAGAAATATCTTCATGCGGAATACTTGCGGTTCGTGCGGTTTTAAACGGCGGAGATGTAAAGTCTGCCACGCAGGATTTGCGTGCAAAAAGTCTTTCTATGCAAAATGAAGTCAAAAAGCTGCTTAAAGAAAACGGCTATGAAGAAAATTGCTTTGAACCGCATTACAACTGTAAATACTGCAAAGATACGGGATATATAGAAAAAGACGGAAGAACAGTGTATTGCCCTTGCTTTAAAAGATTGCTTGTAGCAACTGCGTGCGAGGAGCTTAACCGTACTGCGCCTTTAAGACTTTCCACTTTTGAGAGTTTTGACCTTAATATGTACAGTCATGAGGTTGATAAGGCGAGCGGAGTATCACCTTTTGATAAGATGCAAAAAATTTATAATTATTGCGTACAGTACGCAAGGACTTTTACGCCCGAGTCAAAGAGTATACTTATGAGAGGCGGCACAGGTCTTGGCAAAACCCACCTTTCGCTCGCTATTGCCAATGAGGTTACAAGGCGTGGTTTCGGTGTAATCTATGTGTCTGCACCTATGCTTATGTCAACGCTTAGCAATATGCATTTTTCCAAAGAGTCCAACGATTACGAATATTTTGAAATGCTCACAAAGTGCGATTTATTAATTATTGATGATTTAGGCACAGAGTTTTCAAATACTTTTTCAAATACACAGTTTTATAATTTGTGTAATTCAAGAATGCTTTTGAGAAAGCCTTTGATAATAAACACAAACCTTTCGATAACAGAACTTGAAAAAACTTATACTTCAAGATTTATTTCAAGAATATACGGAGAGGGTGTAAGGCTTAATTTTGTCGGCGACGATATAAGGCTCAAAAAAAGTTTTAGCTAAAATTCCGTATTTTTTGTATTTTTCAAATTTTAGAAAAAATTGAAAAAAAGATGTTGACAAAACACACTTTCCGCTATATAATAGCTATTGTTGATTGCGTGACAGTAAGCAACAAGTCAATGCTAAACGAAAGTTAAAAACTTCTAAAAAAGTTTTAAAAAATTTCAAAAAAATGTTGACAAAACGCACTTCATAATATATAATATATATCGTTGATTGCACGGCTTGCAGCAATGAGCAATAAACATTGAGGAATGGTGTAACGGTAGCACGACAGACTCTGACTCTGTTTGTTGGGGTTCGAATCCCTATTCCTCAGCCATTAAAAGCCCCGAGTAATCGGGGCTGTTTTTATCGAGGTGTAGCGCAGTTTGGTAGCGCACATCGTTCGGGACGATGGGGTCGCAAGTTCGAATCTTGTCACCTCGACCATCTGAATACGCCGGGTCACACTGATTCGGCGTAATTTTTTTATAAGACATTTTTGGAGGTTAATTATGAAAAAGGTAGTTTCTTTGGTAACAATATTTGTACTTTGTCTTACTGCGCTTGCAGGTTGTTCAGGCAGCAAAGAGGTTGATTTAAAAACAGTTCTTTCTGACATCAACTCTAAGTATTCATTGGACTTAAAAGAGCTTACAGATTCTAATGATCTTAAAAAATATTACAGCATAGACACAGAAGATGTTAAGCAGTTTGCGGCAGAAATCAATTCAGACAGCAATTCAAGAGTTGAAATCGTACTCGTTGAGGCTGTTGACGCTGACGCTGCATCAAGAGTAAACGATGCGCTTTCTAAGACATACACTTCAATCGTTACACAGTATTCAGGCTACAATGCCGAAAAACTTCCTATGGTTGAGGCTTGCAAGGTTACACAGGACGGCAACTATGTTACAATGATTGTTGCAGACCAGGGTCCTGAAATTCTTGAAACATTCTACGGCTACATAAAATAAAATCGTCAGATTATACGGGCGGACGCAGTTCGCCCGTTTTCTGTGTTATTAAACTTTTAACGGGAATATTGCTATGGTACAATCAGAATTAAAAAAACAGTTTTCACATATGAATAATATGCAGCAGCAGGCTGTATTTTGCACAGAAGGCCCTTTGCTTATACTTGCGGGTGCAGGTTCGGGCAAAACAACCGTTCTTGTAAACAGAATTGCGTATATTTTGCAGTCTGAACTTTGCAAACCGTGGCAGATACTTGCAATTACCTTTACAAATAAGGCGGCAGGGGAGCTTAAAGAAAGAATCTGCAACGCTGTTCCGGAAGGCGGTTCGGATATTTGGGCGGCTACATTTCACTCTACCTGTGCAAGAATTTTAAGAAGATACGGCGACAGAATCGGTTTTACAAGTCATTTTACCGTTTACGGTACTGACGATCAGAAAAAACTTGTAAAAGATATTTTAAAACAGCTTAATTATGACGAAAAAATGTTGCCGGTAAAAAGAGTGCTCAATGAAATTTCAAAAGCCAAGGATGAAATGCTTACTCCGCAGGAAATGCTCAAAAGAGCAGGTTACGATAACCTCAAGCAGTCCGTGGCAAAAGTATATGAAATTTACCAGTCAAGACTAAAAACCGCAGATGCAATGGACTTTGACGATATGCTCTGCAAGACTGTTGAGCTTTTTCAAAAATGTCCCGATATACTCGAATTCTATCAAAATCAGTTTAAATACATAATGGTTGATGAGTATCAGGATACAAACAAGGTGCAGTATAAATTTGTAAGTATGCTTGCCGCAAAATACGGCAACATCTGCGTTGTAGGTGATGACGACCAGAGTATTTACAAATTCAGAGGTGCTACAATTGAAAATATCCTTTCTTTTGAAAACACCTTTAAAGGCGCTAAGATGATAAGACTTGAGCAGAATTACCGCAGTACACAGAATATTCTTAATGCGGCAAACGGTGTTATTTCTAACAACACAATGCGTAAGGGCAAAACTTTGTGGACTGAAAATGCCGTTGGCGATAAAATTGAGGTGCATACTTCCGATTCCGAGCGTGACGAGGCTCAATTTATTGCAAAAACTATACTTGACGGTGTAGCAGACGGCAGAAAATTCTCTGATTTTGCAATTCTTTACAGAATGAATGCACAGTCAAACTCAATTGAGCAGGCTTTGTCAAGAAGCGGTATTCCGCACCGTGTAATCGGCGGCAGACGATTCTATGACAGAGAAGAAATCAGAGATATGGTTGCATATCTTCAGGTTATTAATAATCCGCACGACGATGTCAGACTGGGCAGAATTATTAATGTGCCAAAGCGTGGTATTGGCGCAACTACACTTGAAAAAGCCTCTGAAATTGCCGCAGGACTCGGCGAAAGCATATATTCCGTAATTAAAGATGCAGATGTATATCCACAGCTTTCAAGAGCCGCAACAAAGTTAAAGAGTTTTGTTGCGCTGATTGACGGTCTTATGGAGGCTGAACAAAGCGGAGATTATTCTCTTGCAGAATTATACAATCTCATTCTCGAACATACAGATTACGAAAAATATTTAAAAACAGAGAAAGACAACCCCGATGTAAGAATTGAGAACATCGAAGAGCTTTCTTCAAATATTATCAAATTTGAAGAGGATTACGCAGAAGAAGCGTCACTTTCAAACTTCCTTGAGGAAATTTCATTGCAGACAGATATTGATAACTATGATGCAGAAGCGGATTCATCGGTAATGATGACATTGCACAGCGCAAAAGGACTTGAATTTCCCGTAGTTTTCATTGCAGGTCTTGAAGAAGGTGTGTTCCCGTCAATTGCCACAATGATGAATCCCGATGAACTTAACGAGGAACGCAGACTTGCTTATGTAGGTATTACAAGAGCAAAAGAAAAGCTCTACATTACCAAGGCAAAGTCAAGAATGTTGATGGGTCATACAAGCTATAACAAAGTATCACGCTTTGTAAATGAAATCCCGCCCGAATTACTTAATTATACAGGCGAGAAAAAGACTTTTGCGTCAACAAACGGTTTTTCCGCATCCTCAAGTCATATCAGTATCGGTGCCGGTTCAAAATTCACACCTAACAAAAGTTTTAATACATTTACTAAACCTGCCGTT
>ULVA01018539.1_pt1 | contig 23086 bp, 20 predicted proteins | sample 1958811 | NCBI WGS metagenome assembly ULVA01 (sample SAMEA4835768, study PRJEB28245) | human gut metagenome | biome: gut microbiome; material: fecal sample | place: Denmark | collected 2008
TCTTTTGTTTCCATTGAATATTAAACCCTGTTTCCCTCTTTTGGGAAAACCACGGTTGGCTGGAAGGTCTTCGCCTCCTCAAAGTCCATCAGGGCATAAGCGATGATGATGACGGTATCGCCCACCTGCACCTTGCGGGCTGCTGCACCGTTCAGGCAGATACAACCGCTGCCACGCTCACCCTTGATAATATAGGTCTCCAAGCGCTCACCATTGTTGTTGTCTACAATCTGAACCTTCTCGCCTGCTATCAGATTGGCAGCGTCCATCAAGTCCTCATCGATGGTGATGCTACCCATATAATTCAGGTTAGCCTCAGTTACGGTCACACAATGGAGCTTACTCTTCAATACTTCTATCTGCATTGTTCTGTTATTACTTGATCTGTTACGGATTAAACTTAATAAAGAAATCTATCGAGGAATTATCCCTTATACTTGATATGGTCGATGAGACGGATAGGAGTCTTACCGCAATAAACGGTGATGCAACCTACCACGTATGCACTATCCTCCCATGAAGAAACATCCTGCAGGCTGTCGCCATCCACAATCTGGAAATACTCTACCTCCAGACCCTCTACAGCATTGATGTCGGCAACCACCTTATCGTGAGTTTCCTGTACGGTATGAGTCTTGGCATACTCCACACTCTCCTTCAGGGCCTTATAGATGTTTGGCGCAATGGCACGCTCATCAGGAGCCAGCAAAGTATTACGGCTGCTCTTAGCCAAACCATCCTCATCACGGACAATAGGACACTCCACAATCTGCACATCGCTGTTGATGTACTTCACGAGCTGCTTGATGACAGCAATCTGCTGCCAATCCTTCTCACCGAAATAAGCACGAGTTGGTCGAACGATATAGAAAAGACGGCTCACTACCTGACATACACCATTGAAATGACCCGGGCGCTTGGCACCCTCCATCACGGTAGAAACAGGTGGAAACTCAAAGTGGCGTGTATCTGGTGTAGGATACATCTCCTTCACCGATGGTGCAAACACATAGTCAGCACCACAAGCCTCCAAGAGCTTGCAGTCAGCATCGAGGGTACGAGGATAGCGATCCAAGTCACCCTGATCATTAAACTGTGTTGGATTCAGGAACACAGAAACCACAGTCACGCCATTTTCCTTTACACTGCGCTTAACAAGAGAGGCGTGACCCTCATGCAGCGCACCCATAGTTGGCACAAGGCCGATTTCCTTTCCCTCCTTACGACACATGAAGAGTTCGTTCTGGAGGTCAACAATCTTATTGAATACTTTCATCGTCATAATCTGTTTTCGGGTGCAAAATAACAACTTTTTTCTCAAATGAGAAAGAAAAAACCTAAAAATATGCGAATTATTGCCGAAAATAATGAATTTCGGAGAAAAAATGCCCCTATTTGAAGTTTTTTTTGTACCTTTGCACGTAATTCGTAAGAATAAAATTTAAATTTTATGGCAAAAAAAGTATTATTTATCAATCAGGAGATCGACCCATACGTAGCCGAGTCTCACATGTCAATCATGGGACGCGAACTGCCTCAGAAGATGCAGGAAGCAGGTTTTGAGATCCGCACCTTCATGCCTAAGTGGGGCACCATCAACGAGCGTCGCGGACAATTGCACGAGGTCATTCGCCTGTCTGGTATGAACCTTATCATAGATGATACAGACCATCCGCTGATCATCAAGGTTGCATCTATACCAACAACACGACAGCAGATTTATTTCATCGATAATGACGACTATTTCAAGAGCCGCCAGATGGGTACCGATGAAAACGGAAAGGAATATGCCGACAACGGAGAAAGAGCTATCTTCTTTGCACGTGGTGTATTGGAAACCGTAAAGAAGCTCCGCTGGCAGCCTGATGTAATCGTCTGCCAGGGTTGGGCTAGCGCAGTAGTGCCATTCTATGTAAAGACTGCCTACAGCGAAGAGCCTTCATTTGCAGAATCAAAGGTGATTACCGCTCTCTATACCAACGAACTCAAGGGTGAACTGGGTACCAACTTCAAACGTTGCGTTGCCTTCCGCGATGCCAAGTCTGAACTGCTCGACGGCTATCAGGACGACTTCAACTTCATTGAACTCGGCAAACTCGCCATCGACTATAGCGACGGTGTAGTAGAAGGTGAAGAAGAAGCTAACCAGATTCTCTTTGATTATGCGAAGGAGAAGAACAAGCCTGTACTGGCTTATCCGGGAGAAGATATCCAGGAGCCATACACAGACTTCATCAACAAGGTTTGTCCTGACGCAGAATAAAATTCCGACAACAGAGACACATACATACAAGGATAATGAAAATTTTAAGACTCTTAACAGTATTAGTAATAGCAGCGCTTACTTTCGCTGCATGTGATGATACCACCGAGGGAATCGGTGGTAGCATCACTAATAAGATAGACAACATTAACATTTCCAACTCAGCGTTCAATGTTACCACAAAGTCTATAGTAGCAGGTGCCGTATTGAGCCGCAACAACACGGGGCTCATCGGAAAGATGAAAGACCCGGAAACCGGCAACTATGTAAAGGGCGACTACATGACCCAGTTGAGCGTATTGCCAACTTTCTCTGTAGATACACTCGATTACATCAAGCAGGCAAACGGCGGTTCTATCGAAGCAGACTCATGCTACCTCCTGGTTTCATACAATGCCAGCTACGGTGATACCATCGCCCCTATGAAGGTGACAGCCTATGAGATGACAAAGCCGATGGAAGAAAATAAGGAGTATTACTCTAATTATGATGCCTTCGAGAAAGGCTGGGTAAGCGAAAACAACCAGCATTGGAGCAGTAATTACAACTTGAGCAATACGTCAGATGTCAAGAACTTCAAGATTTACTTGAATAAGAAGTACAAAAAAGATGGTAAGACATACAAGAACTATGGTTCTTACATCATGCAAACATACGCTGAACATCCTGAGTACTTCAAGACCAACTACAAGTTCCTGCACAACGTCTGCCCTGGCTTCTATATCAAGAACGTAGGCGGTACGGGTAACATGGCTAAGATCTGGAATACAGAGCTTATCTTCTACTGGACCCGCAAAAAGACCATCAATAAAGACAGTACTGCTGTAGGAATCGGATACAACCGTTTTGATGGTACAGAAGAGGTGTTGCAGCTCAACAAGATTGAGAACGATACCGAGAACTTGGAGGAGTTGGCAAGTCAGGATCAGAAGAAATGTACTTATCTCAAGTCACCGGCAGGTATCTTCACCGAGGTTACCCTCCCTATCGAAGATATCATGAAAGGTCATGAGAAGGATACGCTCAACACAGCTACCATTTCTTTCCCACGACTCAACAATGACAACGAAGACAACCCATACAACTTTGCTACACCAAGCACCATCCTGATGGTTCAGAAAGACAGTTTGCAGTCGTTCTTCGAAAAGAGCAAGTTGGCAGATAGCCGTACTTCTTATACGGCAAGCTACAGCAGTACCGGCACCTACAAGAATGCCTATACATTCCAGAATATCGCCAACCTGGTTTCTGCCATGTATAAGAACAAGGGCAAGGGGGAAAACTGGAATAAAGTAGTACTGGTTCCTGTAAACGTCATCACAACCACACAGGGCTATACTACCGTCATCTCCAAGATCAATCACGATATGTCACTCGCTTCCACCCGACTCATCGTGGGTACGGATGATCCTAACAAGGATTATACCACAGACGAGAAGACTGGTAAGAAGGTGGCATCTGGTCCGATCCGAATCAAAGTGATTTACAGTAAGTTTAAAGAAGAATAAGCATTCATAACGCAAAGTAAAAAAGGAAACGAAACATGGCAGATAATTTTTTGGAGCGTCATCGCGAAGAATACGAAATACGCAAGGCTGCATGGCTCAAGAAGAAGAAACTATTCATGAAGTCAGGCAAGAAACAGAAGCCCCAGACACAGATGCCACGTCCTGAAGACGAAGCGTTATAAACACGAAAAAATATTCAGAATCCTGAGAAAGAGGGTGTATCATAAAGCATTTGAATGTTTATGATACACCCTCTTAACTTTGCCGGTTAATCCTTAAAAACCGCCGCATAAGTACAATAAAAGCCACCTAACACAAAATAAAGCAAAATCAATTTGGAGTTTACCCATTTTTTTTATATCTTTGCATTGTGAACTTAAAAGTATTAAATATTAAACAGACAAAAAGCAATAAAATAAAAATAATCAAGATATTAGTAGAGATACTGGTCTATGGGTTTGACTTTTCTAAGAACTTGCATTTAAGGATACAAGATATTTGCAGGATACAAGTTACTTGCAATATATGAGATACTTGGTTTATGTTTATAGATAATGGAGAAATTACTCTCATAAAGAATTTGTTTTTAAGTTTAAACAAAAATGCTAAAGTTAGATGTTAGTAATATAAGTCCCCGTAGTGACCGTGAGGCTACTGCGGGGACGCTTTTTCAATTTATAGTATATAGAAACAAAAAGGGCAAGACCAGAGATGGTCTTGCCCAATCTATTTTTATAACTCTTTATCTATATTATAAGATTCTACCTGTAAGAGAGAACTTCAAAACAGGATAAACCTTCAAGTCTTTTACAAACTTAGAGAGATCATCCTCGCCAGCATCTTCCAATGCCTTATTGATATCTATCTCGTTACCATTCTGGTAAACCTTGAGCTTACCCATGAACTGGCAACCCAACTCAAAGCGGCAACCGATACGGTTCTTAGGAACCAGACGACCGAAACCTAAACCGAGGTATGGACGAACATTCTTGCAACGGATATCACCCTGAACGTTATAATTCTCATCGAGTTCCAAGTTGTAACCACCCAAGTTGGCATTAGCTTTTACAGCCTGGCGGAACTGATTCTTCAATTCAGGAGTAGGCAAGCTCTCAGAGAACTGACGAAGTCCATCACAAGAACCGGTAACCTCAGCAATCTTCTCACCACCAATAGACAAACCAGCAGCGATAAAGAACTTGCTGCCACCACCGAATGGATACAGATTAGCCTTTACATTAAAGGTGGTACGGTCGAATGAGCCTTCTGCATGAATGGTTTCACTGGTTGGGTACTGAACATTAGGTACTTGAGGCAAAGAACTGGTATTGACATCTACATCCAAATCACCAGACAGTTTGAAAGATGGCATGATGTTCACACCTGCTTCTACCTCAAGGAAGTTAGTAACAGGAGCAGCCACACCAACACTAATACCCTCGGTACCTGCACCCACGTTAAGACCTACATGGTTAAAGATACCGCGCTTGTAATCGCTCTGTGCCATTACACTTCCTACACCAGCAAGCAGAATTACTGCCATCATCATTAATTTCTTCATAATCGTTCTGTTTATAAGTTAAATATTAAACGCTTTTTTGCATATCGTTCGTAAATATGCTACAAATATAAATAAAAGTTACAAGAAGAACAAATAATTATTAAAAAATTAAGACTCTTTAGTACTTTAGCATACTAAAGAGCCCTAATATATTATTAAAAACGCAAAATCAGACTACTGAACTTAATCTACTACCGTAAACTTGGCATATTTCAGCAGAAGCTGTTTGGTGCCAGAATGAACGAACTCAACCGTAGCCTTCGTATTCTCACCAGTACCTTCAATCTTCAACACCGTTCCCCGTCCAAAACGCTGATGTTCTATCTTCATTCCCTCCTGCAAACCACAAGATGAACTGCCAGCAGATGAAGCTGTAGAAGAAGAAACTGATGCTGCAGAAGATCCAGTACCGCGAGAAGCAGGATGAGAAGAATGCGTCTCCATGTAACGTTTAGCTGCATTCAGCGCTCTAACAGACTTGAAATTACCTTCAGAGAGAGATGAGCGTCCGGAAACAGACGAGCGTCCGGAAGTACGTGAAGTCTCCGGTTCATCATCAAAGAGAGAAGGCTTAGGATCTGCCACAAACTGCGATGCTACCGGTTTGGAATTCTGATACCTGCTACTGTATCTAGGCTGCTCAGCATCCTCCCACGGTCTGCGAGGACGTTGCGCTCTCGCCCACTCCGGCTGGTCAGACATAGAGCCAAACAAGCTTCCACCAGCCTCTTCCAGGCTATCAATCAACTTGCCGTCAATCTCATCGATAAACCGACTCGGATTATCAAACTCCATCTTGCCATATCGCCAGCGATTCTTGGCGTTCGTCAGGATACAATGTTTCTCTGCTCGAGTAATGGCAACGTAAAGCAATCTCCGTTCCTCCTCCAGTTCTCGGAGCGAAGCAGCAGAAAGCGGACTTGGGAAGATATTCTCTTCCAAACCAACCACGAAAACCGTAGGAAACTCCAGACCTTTGGCTGCATGAACCGTCATCAGAGAAACACGAGGTTCATCCTTATCCCCATCGCTGTCAGCATCGGTAAGCAGCGCCACATCCTGCAGATAATCCTGCAGGAAGAGTTCATCAAACCTACCCTCTTCACGGCGTTCCTCCACAAAAGCCGACATACCGCTCAAGAATTCCTCCAGGTTCTCCTGACGTGCCAGACCATCGGCATCCTTGCCCGACATGATATCCTGACTGATACCACTCTCCTTGATAATGGCATCACCCAATTCATAGACATCCGTAGTTTGAGCCCGTTCGATAAACGAAGAAATCAGCAATCTGAAGGTTTCCAGCTTGTTCATCGTACCCTTGTTAACCGCCAGTCCATACTGCTCAGGGGCACCGATTACCTCCCAGAAACTCACCTGGTTCTGATGGGCACAGTCAGCAATCTTCAGCACCGTAGTAGCCCCTATTCCTCGTGCCGGATAGTTGATGATACGCTTGATAGCCTCTTCATCATCCGGATTCGCCACCAGACGGAAATAAGCAATAATATCCTTAATTTCCTTGCGCTGGTAGAAACTCAGTCCGCCATAAATGCGATAAGGAATACCCTGCTTTCTGAACTCCTCCTCGAAGCTGCGGCTCTGGGCATTGGTGCGGTAGAGAATGGCAAAATCACTATACTGGCATCCATCCTCGCGCCGGATACGCTTCACGTCCTTCGCCACAATCGCCGCCTCTTCCTTGTCGCTGTAAGCAGGCTTATACTGAATCTTCTCACCCTTCGCATTCTCGCTGAACACATCCTTAGGAATCTGGTTGCGGTTATGCTTGATCAGACTGTTAGCTGCCTCAACGATGATCTGGGTAGAACGGTAATTCTGCTCCAGTTTGAAGAGACGCGTGCCCTGAAACTGGCGCTGATAGTTGAGAATATTATCGATATTGGCACCACGGAAACTATAGATACTCTGCGAGTCATCACCCACGGCACAAACACGCTGCTTCTCCTGACAGAGTTGCATGACGATAGACATCTGAACGTGATTGGTATCCTGATACTCATCCACCAGGACATAATCGAAGCGGGCGGCATATTTGTGGCGAATATCCTCATGTTCTCTGAAGAGCTGATAGGTAAGCGTCAGCAAATCATCGAAATCCATGGCATTAGCCTGCTTGCAGCGCTGCACGTAAGCCACGAAAATCTTACCAACCTCAGGCATCTGCGCACGCTTGTTCTGCTCGAAGATAGCCGCATCGCTCTCATAAGCCGCAGCACTCATCAGGTTGTTCTTCGCCATCGAAATCTTGGCATGAACGGCAGCAGGCTTATACTTCTTATCATCCAGCCCCATCTCCTTCACTATCGCCTTGATCAGCGAGCGCGAGTCACTTTCGTCATAAATGGTAAAGTTGTTGTTGAAGCCGATATGCTCAGCCTCCGCTCTCAGGATTCGGGAGAAGATGCTGTGGAAGGTACCCATATAGAGATGCTGGGCGAGATCATTTCCCACCAGTTTTCCGATACGTTCCTTCATCTCCCTTGCCGCCTTATTGGTAAAGGTGAGCGCCATGATGCTCCAGGGTTTCATGCCCTGGCTAAGGAGATAAGCTATCTTATAAGTAAGTACACGCGTTTTACCCGAACCTGCACCGGCTATCACCAGCGAAGGTCCGTCAATATATTCTACCGCAGCACGCTGCGCTTCGTTCAAGTCGTTCAGTAAATCCATTAATCAATATTTAGCCAGAAAAATAATCACTAAAAACTAATCACTAATAACTAAAAACTAATCACTACTCACTCATTACTTTCCCCTATATCCTCCCACAGCCGTGCCCGGGTCGAAATCTTCGCCCTCACGAGGGAAGGTAGGGATAAATCTCATCTGATGTTCTATCTGTCGCTGGCGCTTTTTCATATAAGCGCTAGGATGCAGCGAACTGAATTTGCGCGGATTAGGAAGTGTAGCTGCTATCAGCGCACACTCGCCACGAAACAGATCTTTCGCTTTCTTGTCGAAATGATATTCTGCAACCGCATCCACACCATAGATACCCGGTCCCATCTCAATGCTGTTGAGATAAACCTCCATGATGCGCTGCTTGCTCCACATCATTTCGATGAGGAAGGTAAAGTAGACTTCAAATCCCTTGCGGGTCCATGAACGGCCAGGCCACAGGAAGACATTCTTAGCAGTCTGCTGACTGATGGTACTGGCTCCATGCACCTTTCCACCACGTGCATTATTCTTCGCCGCACTCTCGATGGCATTGAAGTCGAAACCGTGATGCTTCAGGAATCTCGCATCTTCGCTCGCCATTACCGCTACTGGCATGTGAGGCGAAATCTTATCCATCGAAACCCAATGATGATGCAGGGTAATACTCTCTCCATCAGCTACTTGCTGGAAGCATCGGATAAACATCAGAGGAGTAACATATACAGGAATGAACCTATATGCCACTACAGCAAGAATGGTGGTACTGAAAAACAGCACCACCACCCATTTTACTATATTCTTGATTTTCTTCAAAATCATCTATTTAGTTTTTCCCTTCCGGGAGCATGAAACTTATTACTTCAATGTACCGTTGTTGGCTGCGTTAACCATAGCCTGGCTAGCATACATGTAAACCTCTACACGACGGTTCTGGGCGCAAGCAGCAGTAGTATTAACAACAGGGTTAGCAGAACCAAAACCCTGAACATTCTTTACCTGACGGCTGGTAACACCGCAAGAAGCGAGATAGTTGTAAACTGCCTCAGCACGCTTCTGGCTCAATGGCAAGTTGATACCATCATTACCTGTAGCATCGGTATAACCCTGGATAGAAACCTCGCAGTCGGTATTGTTCTTCAATACACCGGCAAACTGAGCCAAATCAGTCTTTGCGCTGCTGCTGAGAGTAGAACCGTTAGTTGGGAAGAGGATACCAGAAGCAAATGTTACCTTAACGGCAGACAAGCCATTGGCATCTGTTACAGTCTCAACCTGTGCATTCTTCACCCGTTCAGCCTCAGCCTTCACCTTATCCATGTGCTTTCCGATGAGGTTACCAGCACCGCCACCAACAGCTGCACCGATAGCAGCACCAACAAGTGCACCTGTACCACGATGGCTATTGTTGAGCAATCCACCAACGAGAGCACCCAGAGCAGCACCAGAACCGGCACCTACAGCTGTACCAGTCTTCTGATTGGTTCCACAACTTGAGAAAAGCAAGCACAAAGAGAGGCCTGCAACTGCAAAATTAGTCTTTTTCATTTTAAAATCTCCTATATTTATGTTATTTAATTGCAAAGATAACTCTTTTTTCTCCATAATGGAGAGTTTTCTAATATTTTTTTGTATTTTTGCATGCAAATTTAAGGGTATTTGTCGAAATAGAGCTAGGAAATCACCTATTTGGGGGTGGAAAATCCCTAAAAGTAGGATTTCAGACACCTGCAGACAGATGAACTGCCGTCAGCAGATGATGAAGGCTCATGCTTATACCTTAATATATAAGTAACAGAAGAAATAAAAAACAAAATAAATAGAATAAAGCAATATGGCTAAAGAACTCAAGAATTTAACCAAGCGCGCTGACAACTACAGTCAGTGGTACAATGATTTGGTAGTAAAGGCTGATCTCGCTGAGTTGTCACCAGTTCGTGGTTGTATGATTATCAAACCATACGGTTACGCTATCTGGGAGAAGATGCAGCAGCAGCTCGACAAGATGTTTAAGCAGACAGGTGTACAGAACGCATACTTCCCTCTCCTCATCCCGAAGAGTTTCTTCTCTCGTGAGGCTGAGCACGTGGCTGGTTTCGCCAAGGAGTGTGCCGTAGTTACCCACTACCGCCTCCGTTCTACAGAGGATGGCAAAGAGGTTGAGGTTGATCCTAACGCAAAGCTCGATGAGGAGCTCATCATCCGTCCTACTTCTGAGACCATCATCTGGAACACCTATAAGAACTGGATCCATTCATGGCGTGATCTCCCTATCCTCTGCAACCAGTGGTGTAACGTAATGCGTTGGGAGATGCGTACCCGTCCGTTCCTCCGTACTTCTGAGTTCCTCTGGCAAGAGGGTCATACCGCTCATGCCACTAAGGAAGAGGCTGAGGCAAAGGCTCAGGAGATGCTCAAGGTTTACGCTGATTTTGCAGAGAACTACATGGGCGTTCCTGTATTGCAGGGTGTGAAGAGTGAGACTGAGCGTTTCGCCGGTGCTCTCAACACTTATACCATCGAGGCAATGATGCAGGATGGCAAGGCTCTCCAGAGTGGTACTTCTCACTTCCTGGGTCAGAACTTCGCCAAGAGTTTCGATGTAACCTATCTGAACAAGGAGAACAAGCCTGAGTATGTATGGGCTACTTCATGGGGTGTTTCTACCCGACTGATGGGTGCCCTCATCATGGTTCACAGCGATGATAACGGTCTGGTATTGCCTCCAAAGCTGGCTCCTATCCAGGTGGTTATCGTTCCTATCAACAAGGGCGACGAGCAGTTGGCTCAGATTACTGCTAAGTTGCAGCCTGTCATCGACCAGCTCCGCGAGTTGGGCATCACCGTGAAGTATGATGATAACCCTGCCAAGCGTCCTGGCTTCAAGTTCGCTGACTATGAGTTGAAGGGTGTTCCTGTACGTCTGGCTATGGGTGGCCGTGACTTGGAGAACAACACCATCGAGATTATGCGTCGTGATACCTTGGAGAAGGAGAACGTAAGCTTCGACGGCATCGTTGAGCGCGTAAAGAATATGTTGGAAGACATCCAGAAGAATATCTTCGAGAAGGCTCGTGCTTACCGTGATGCTCACGTTTACGAGTGCGACAACTACGAGGAGTTCAAGGAGCGTGTGAAGAACGGTGGTTTCTTCCTCTGCCATTGGGACGGTACAGCCGAGACCGAGGCTAAGATCAAGGAGGAGACTCAGGCTACCATCCGCTGCGTGCCTTTCGCTTACGAGCAGACTCCAGGTGTAGATATGGTAAGCGGCAAGCCAGCCGTAGCCCGTGTCATCATCGCAAGAAGCTATTAATCATCCCCGGTGTCGGGAGTTCATCCTGACACCATAATATATTTAATATGAGGCAGTTGATACTATACATCCTTTTTCTGGTGTCCATGGTCTTCTCAGGCTATGGAGAGGTATCTGCTGCCTCTATTTCTTTTACTCCCGAGGATTCTTATACCGAAGATGCAAGCCATAAGAAAGATGGTTTGACAAAGGTTGAGTATGACAAGAGCCAGCCTGAGGCACAGCTTGAAAACGCTTCACAGCTTGCTTACCGCATCTGTAGCAGCCGTCCGCAGCGCTTATTGCCAAGTGGCAACATGCACAACAGTCAGACTGCCAGTAGATTGCTTACAAACAGAATCCGTTATTTATCATCCCTTTTATCAGCTATAGAAGGTGGCATGGAGCCTTTCCGACAGGAAACTGCCCCAATCCACTTTGATGTCGCCAGCAAGTATTATGTCATTTGCCTGCGGCGTCTGCTCTGTTAGTGCTTATTCTTTTCTCTTTTTAAAATATCATATAGGTTTATCGCATCTTTCCTAAGATTTGCGATAAGACTGGCTACACCCCTATTCAAAACAAAAAACAGTTCAATATATATTATTTTTCAAGAATTAAGAATAAGCAAATAACAGTATAAAATTATGGCAAAGATTAATCATTTAGAGATGGGTGCTGATGTTTTGGCACTCCAGGATGTACAGGTAAAGAAAGGTTTCATGGGTTTGACTGTCAAGCTCATCTATCAACCTACCAACAGTGTGATTAAGATAAAAGAGAAGGAATATTCTGCAGAGGATGGAAGAAAGCTTGAGAACATCCTCAGTGCAGCCCCTAAGGATGTAGAAACAGCGATCAGCAACTTCCCTGTTTCTGCCATCAGCATGGGTAATATGAAGTTACAGGCTTGCATCTCTGATGACCACCAGTTTGTTGCCACACAGCTCCTTGCCTTCAAGGATTTCGGTTACAAGCCGGTTACAGAGATGAAGACCTATACAGGAAAGACAGCCGAAGCTTTCGCTCAGTTGTTTTAGTTATATCACAGTTTCGGGACAGGGGACAGCACAAATCCTCTGTCCCTTTTTTATTTTATAGGTATAGGATGAAATCTTTATTTGAAAGAAGGCGGTTCATTCCCCTCTTCCCAATTACGGTAATGCTTAGGCGACAGACCGGTATGTTTCTTGAAGAAGGTTCCGAAGGCTGAAGCATTGGGAAAACTGAGTTCATTGGCTATCTGCTGTATCGTCTTCGTGGTGTTCTTCATCAGATAGATACTGCGACGGATCATCGCCTTGAAAAGCAACTGCTGGACCGTCTGACCGCAAACCGACTTGACCAGTACCGACAGATATTTCGGTGTAAGACAGAGTTCGTCTGCATAGAAAGCCACACTGCGCTCACGCATATAGTTCTTCTCTATCAGCAGCACCAGCGACTCAAAGATGTCTATCTTCCGTTCCATCTCCTTGCCGGCAGCCTTGAACGATGCCGAGAAGATGCTGCACAAACGGTACGTAACAGCCATCAGCAACAGTTTCTGCTCATGCACACAATAGGCATCCAGTTCACCACTCTTCTCTTTTTCCAGCTCCAGTTTCCTCAGCATCAGGGCATAGGAAGTGAGCATATCCTCATAGCCCGTCGTCCTGACATGGCAGGGTTTGGGATAAATCGTAGCATAGAGACGCATGGTAACCACGGTATTGCCCAACATGTGACGAATCTGTTCAGCACGGTAAAAAAGAAGGGTATATTTAAGGTTCTTGCCCGCTTCCTGCACATGAAACATCACTCCTTTAGAGAGGAAAACGGTCTCACCCTCAGATGCAACAAAGGATGTTCCGTCTACACAGAAACGGAACATCCCCTGATGACAGATTACGATTCCGACATAGTCGGAGTAGAAAGGCTGCATCAACAGCTGAGGAAACTCATGAGCCTCATATATGATGATATTATCTGTTATTTTCATGATGAATATGGGTCTGTTATCTTCAGATTTAACTGCGAAGATAACAAAAATATCCATTCATCAGATGAGCAGCCTGTATCTTTTATGATATTTTAGCACTCCCTTACCTTCTTCCCAGGGATTTCACATCTACATTCTTCAGCAGATACTCACGCGTCAGTTCCCCGATATTGCGCTTGCGCCAAGGGAGAACGAGCATCAGTCCGGCACACAGCAGACAGCCGTAGAAGGTCCAGCCGGCCATCTCCTTGATACTCACCAGCGTGGCCTGTACCTGTACCTTTCCCTTCGTACTCATGGCAGCCATGTTCTGCGCCTCGGTTACACTCTTGCCCTGATATTGCATGCCTCTCACCGTCTGGTCGTAAGTCTTCGCCGTCTCGATGTTCGTGCGGTCGTAATCCTGGGCAAAGCGGGTTACATAATACTGCTGTCTGTGCTGAAGCACATTGGTATAGAGCGCAGAGCCGATGCAAGGGGCAATGACCATACGAACGGTAAGCATGATGCAAACCCAGGTTGACATAAAGCGGTAAGGCATGCGCTGGTTGGCTATCGTGGAGATGAGCGAATAGAGCAGCATCATTCCCGTAGAACGGATGATGATAGGCCATTTCATACGTTCATACATACCGTCGTTCTGTACCTCGAAATACATGTACAGCGCATAGGCTCCGATAAAGAGGAAGCCCAGACAGTACATCCACTTCAGGTGAACATTCTTGGCTCGGGCGATGACGGCGAATATCAGTCCCACGGTATAGCCCACCATCACCCAGTTGCCTAGCGTGGCGTTCTGCCAGTTGTCTATCTTCATGCTCACATTGGTGAACACGTTGACAAACATGGCACTCGAATTGCAGACCATCAGCAGGAAAAAAAGCAGAATGCCGTAGTTGATGACCCTGAGCTGGAACACCTCCATGATGAAATAAGGTGAACGCCTCGTCTTCTCCAGATAGATGAACAGAGCGGTAAAGATAAGACAGACCACCGAAGAGAAACGGATGGTAGGATCATCAAACCAGTCGAGCGTCTTACCGAAAACCATGACATAAGCAAACGAACAGAGCATGATGCTGAACACCGTAACATTGCCAAACTTCGACATCGTTATCGGGAACTTAGGCATCGGATACTTATGATAAGGCATGGTGAAGAACACGATGATGATGCCTGCCAACATGAATGCCATCATGAAATGATAAACATACTGCCATTCATAAGCATAGGCAAGCCATGCCGTAAGCCAGGTTCCCAACTGTCCGATAATCATGAAGAAGAGATAGATGACCGGCTGCGACACCATCTTCTCCGAATCTACCGCATCCCATGCTTCCTCGGTAGTAGGCTCGCATCCCGGCGTGATATTCCTCGTAGCCTCTATTCCGAAACCATATCTGATGAGCACGAAGAGATGCGCCATCAGCAGCGTCTGACGGACAAAACCCATCAGCAGACTGCACAGTCCGAGTATGAACAGCGAGTCGGTCTGGGCACATACGAAACTGAGGATAAAGAGAATGGAGAAACCCACGATACACATCATCTTCTCTCTCCGGATGCACACCAGATCATAGAAGAACGGCGAGAAAGCCGCCATTCCTATCGAGGTGCAGAAGCCCGCAAAGGCGATGTATTCCGACTGGATGCCGAGTCCGCTCATCATCTCGCCGCTGTTGGCAGAATAGACACCACTCATCGTAATCATCGGCACGAAGAGGATGATCATGAAGATGATGCCGAGCGGTTTGGGCACCCAATCATAAAACGGATAATTCTTATATTCTTCTTCCATATATTACTTCATTTCCATCTAGCTGTTTTTTACTTTCTCTCAGCCTTGACAACCACCATCATGCCGGCAGCAAGATGCTCATTATCCTCTTTGCTGAGGTTGTTGAAATCGATTCTTACAGGCACACGCTGCTGAATCTTGACAAAGTTGCCAGCCGAATTGTCGGTAGGTACCAGCGAATATTTCGAACCGGTAGCACCAGAAATGGCGGTCACCGTACCCTCAAACTCCTTGTTACTGATGGCATCTACGGTCATACGTACCTTCTGTCCTACATAGAGATTCTCTATCTGGGTTTCCTTATAGTTGGCAATCACCCATTTGTTGTTGGTTGGAATGATGTAGGTAATGGTGGTTCCTGCATTCACCATCTGTCCCTCCTCGATAGAGCGGCGACCCAGTTTACCATCACAAGGGGCCACAACCACACAGTAAGAGAGATTCAGCTTTGCCATCTCTACGGCAGCCTCGGCACGCTCGATGGAAGCAGCCACATTCTGCTTGCGGGTAGTTACCTCGTTTACGCCCTTATAGGCAGCCGCCTGCTGCTTCTTTACCCCTTCGAGTTTCTTCCTGGTGGCTGCATATTCCACTTCCAGCTGTTCGAGCTGGATAGGAGTAGCCGCCTTCTTTTCTACCAGGTTGCGATAGCGTTCGCAGTCCTTGGCAAGTTTGGCAAGTCGTACATTTATTTCATCGATAGATGCCTGATAGATAGAAGCTGATGTCTCGGTGGTCTGCTCTGTAGCGTTGATGACATTGGCTCCTGCCTTGGCATCCTTGAGGGCTGCTTCAGCCTCCATCAGACGGATACGATACTCCCGGTCGTCGAGCACAAGGAGGGTATCTCCCTTGTGTACTTCCTGATGTTCTCTGAAGTATACCTTGGCGATATAGCCGGATGCACGGAGATTAACCGGTGAGATATATTGCTCTATCTGAGCATCATTGCTCGTTTCGTTAGAGTTATAATCGAGGAAGAGGCATACGATTTTCCAGAGTCCGAAAGCCAGAATAGCAACACCTATCAGACTGGCAACAATCTGTCTTACGCGCTGCTTCTTGAGTTTCTTCCTGGTTTCTTCGTGAGATACCTGTGTAGCCTCTGCTGTTTCTACATTTTTATTTTCGTTCTGTTCCATAGTTTTATTGTAATTTGGAATCAGGGAATATGAAGTAAACTTTTTTACATCCCGTTTTCCTGTTTATATTTTATTTTTTAATGATTTATTCTTCTCCGTTATTTAGCAACCGAAATCTGGTTGAGCTGTCCAGTCAACTTGAGCAGCGAGAGATTGGCAACCTTGTAGCGATAGTAGGCTGTGAGATAATTGTTCATCGCCTCGCTCATACGCATCTCGTCCTGCAGCACCGCTGTCATCGAAGCCACACCCTCCTTATACTGGTCGGCTGTTACGTTGTAAACATCCTGCGCCATGGTATAATTATCAAACTGTTTCTTGTAGTTGCGCTGACTGTTGTTCACCTCGCTCACCGCATTCATATAGTTTGCCTGCAGTCCCTTCAGGGCGTCCTCGTAACCGATGCGTGCATTCTCCTCCTCTATCTTCGCCTTTCTGATTTTAGAACGCTTTTCAAAACCATCGAATACAGGCACTCGCAGCTGGATGCCCAGACCATTGGAACCATACCAGTGGTTTGATTCGCCCGAATGAATCCAGTGATCTATCCTATCGGTAAAGGCAGAATACATCAGGTTTCCGGTCAGCGAGAGCGATGGCAGATAGCCGTCCTTGGCAAGTTTGGTCTGCTTCTGGGTGAGCAGTTTCTTCTGTTCCAGCAACTGGAGTTCGTAGAGTCCCGTATCCAATCCGTCAGCCTTCACCATCTCAATCTTTCCCGGATCTACGGCTGTCACCTTCATCTCCTTCTCGGCAGGATAATCTATCACATACTTGAGCATGGTATACTGCTGTTCGAGCATGGCGATGGCGTTATCGCGCTGCACGGTGAGGTTCTCGATATTGAGATTCACACGCTTCAGATCTACCTCCAGACTCATCTGGTTATCATAGAAAGCCTGGGTGATGTTTCTGAGTTCTACCAGTCGCTTGATATTGTCATCCGTCAGACGAATCTGCTCAGATGTGTTCTGCGCCATGTAATACATCTTGGCAGTCTGCACGATGAGGTCTTCACGCGCCTTCTCATAAGAGAGTTGGTTGAGTTTATCGGCAATCTTGGTGATATCGATGGCGGTAAGAATCATCTGGTTATACAGCGGCATCTGCAATTGTACACCCGCCGAAGCATTATACTGCAACGTCTTGGTTACATTATAAGGCTTGCCGTAAGCCGAGCCGTCGGTAACCGAAACAGGCGGCGTAAAATTGTCGTTGAGCTGTGCCACCGCATTGATCTGCGGATAGAGTTTTGCCTGATTTTCGCTGATAGCGTACTTTCCCTTAGCTATTTCGTTTCGGCTGCTCTGGAGCGACAGGTTATTATCCACTGCCATCTGCAGGCACTGGCTGAGCGTAAGCGTCTCCTGTGCGCCAAGAGTATGGAAAGCTCCGAGCGCGAAACATAAGATGATTATTTTCTTCATTTCTTCTTAATGATTTCTATTGATTTACGTTTCATTTATTATCTGGGTGCAAAGGTACGGCTTTTCGGTGATAAATGACTATTCACATCTTATCACAATATGTTCAAAATTTCCGAAAATAACAGGATATGGTTCAGTATCAGCCTCATCGGCCTACTGGCTTTCAGCTATGCGCTTCTCCAGAACCTTCTTCAGGTTATCAGCTGAGCCCATTCCCAACTTCTTTCTGATGTTGGCCCGCTGGGTAGTGATGTTCGATTCCGACTTGTTGAGCAGCGTGCAAATCTCACTCAGCTTTCTGTTCTGCAGGATAAGGTAACAGATTTCCTGTTCAGAGGCACTCAACTCGGGAAAGACGCGTTCTATGTTCTGTTTGCTCAATTCGCGGGTCTGGAGATATTGCATCACATTGTCTATGACATTCTTCTGCGAAGCCTCACCCAGAAGATCCAGCAAATGCGCGGTAAGTTTAACATCATGCCTTTCCTTCGCCAGAGCCACGTATGCCTTAATCTGCTTTTTGTTTATCTTCAGCACCTGGAGCAGTTCTTCCTCATCACGCTGCAACGTTCTGTTCGCATTGACAAGATACTCACCGTTTCTGGCAACAGCCAGACTCAGCACGCTGATAAAAAGCAATATGAGCATCATCATGAAGAAATAATCCATGAGCGATTCATCCCCCGTTACAATCACACTCAATATATAAACCCAAAAAGCTATTCCCACCAGCCAGCGTGTGAGACGCGCCTGATAAGCCGCCAGCGAGAAAAACATGTTGCCTGAAAGGATAAGCATATTGATGAGAATCACCATTCTGTTATCTTTCAGCGTAGGCATAAAGGCACTGTAGAGGATATCGGCTCCGATAAAGCACTGGGTGGCGATAGCGATACAAACGATTGCCCTCACCATTGGGATTTTCCCGAAGAGATAAGCCATGAAGGAGGATAACACGACTATCAGAAAAACGATGTTAGACACGGTAAAAAACGGATCAAAGGCTCCAGAAAAGCCCAGGATATTTGACAGGATGCCCAAAGAGAGCATCACGGAGAAACACACAAGGATAGCTTGACGTTGGCGGTCCAAGTAATTAGATTCTCTCTTCAGGAAAGAGAACCCTAACTGATGTATCTTAGATTTCTTTGCGTTCTTTTCTTTCATTTTCATAATGGATAGATAAATTATTTCGTATTGACAGATGAGGCAGGTTTGCCCTGACTGACGAATCATTTTGCACAGACAGACGAATCGCTTTTTCTTCTTGCAAAAATAATAAAAAAGATTGGTTTTGATGTATTTTGAGGGATATTTTTTTATAATTCCAGAAAAATCAGCATTTTTCAGTGTACTTTTCTCCCTACCGAGAGTGGTTTTCCATTACTTTTGCATTTGAAAATTCAAATCATTTATCAATCATTTAATACTAATTACGTATGAAAAAGAATATCACTTTCAACAGTAAGCACATACAATGGTTTCTGTTTTTATGCTTAAGTTTCAGCATCACATTCTGTATGTTTCTGCTATCTTCATGCAGCGATGATGACAGCCCAGAAGTAAACAATAAGGCACACTATCAGGACGTACCAGCCAGTCTGCTGACCGATGCCAAGAAACTGGAGATGGTCCGGTCTATCCAGGACTTGAAAGACGGAAGATTCTTCTATCTTGACTATACGGAGGATTACAAACTCCCTACCATATCAGGCTATAATCTTACCGACAACACCCAACTGATTGGTGCCGTATTGAAAACCCTCTGCGACAAAACACCATCCTGGCTCAAGACAAGAGTCAAGCTGGATGCCGGCTGCAGTGCCTTTGCTGTTACGACACCAGATACTGGTGATTATCTGATGGGGCGCAACTTTGACTATTCTCACGATAATGAACCGATTGCAGCAGCCCTGGTTCGCACGGCTCCAGAAGGTGGACTGAAATCCATCAGCATGGTGGATGCCTACTGGATAGGTTACCGACAGGATCTCTGGCATTACATCCTATATAACAAGGAACAGTTTGAGAAACATAAGACGCAAGACCTTTCCTATATCATGGCATTCCCATATCTTCTGATGGACGGCATGAACGAGGCAGGCTTTGCCGTTTCCGTTCTTCATCTTGACGGCAAGCCAACCCAGCAGGCTAGCACAGGAAAGAAGTTGACAACAACAGTTGCCTTACGTATGATGCTGGATCATGCCAAGACGGTAGATGAAGCTCTCAAGATTCTGGACGGATATGACCTCTGGATACCGGATAATGACGGCAACTATCATTTCTACATGGCAGATGCCACGGGCCGTTATGCCATCGTAGAATTCGTATATGACAAGGATCACCAAAGCAAGATTTACATCGACGATGAATATACGGGTGAAGACGGAAAGACTCATTTCAAATATCCTGACGTATTGCCAAACACCCGCGAGGTGATAGAAAAGCGCTATGCCAGCAACTTCTATGTATCTGAAACCATGGCATGTTCAGATAAAGGTCCGAAACTCTCGAACCACGGCAAGACCCGCTACGACATGATGGAATTCGTCATCAAGCAGAACAGTAACCAGTTGTCAGAGGAAGGAGCCATGAATCTGCTCAATGGTGTGAGTCAGGCAGAAACTCCAGGCAATCCAACGAGCCATACCCAGTGGTCGGTGGTATACAATCTCTCCCAGCGCAAGGCAACCGTCTGCGTGAACAGAGATTACAAGAACAAGTTTACGTTCTATGCAAAATAATACATTTTATGCAAAAGAAGATTTTGCCGAGAAATAATATAAAAATAGGTCTAGCTACACCGCGCTAAGCGGGGTCGCTAGACCTATCTTCTAATCTATCAAGAACTTATATTCTTATTTTAGTCTTCATCAGCAAACTCATTCAGAGTATATGCGCTGCTGCCATCGAAGCAATGGGTACATACCTGGCACTTTGGAAGACCGATAGCCTCTACCAGCTGCTCGATGGTATTGAACTTCAGGGAAGTCAAGCCCAACTGGCTGGCAATCTCATCTACCATCTTCTGATACTCAGGAGAACCAGTGGTAGCGTATTTCTCAAGATTCTTGTTGGCATCGCCCTCAAACTTCTCGATGATGCGACGGGTAATCAGCTCCATATCACTCTTGGAAGAAGTGAAGTTGATGAACGGACAACCGTATACCAATGGAGGACACGCAATGCGCATGTGGCACTCCTTCAAGCCTGCCTGGTCGAAAAGCACCTTCACGTTGTCGCGAAGCTGGGTACCACGAACGATACTGTCATCGCAGAACAATACTCGCTTACCCTTCAGCATCGCCTTGTTAGGAATCAGCTTCATCTTGGCTACCAGTGAACGCATGCTCTGGTTGCTAGGAGTAAAACTGCGAGGCCATGTAGGCGTATACTTGGCAATGCAACGCTGGTAAGGCACACCTTTGCCGGCAGCATAACCCATCGCCATACCTGTACCTGAATCAGGAATACCGCTACAGCAGTCTACCTCCACATCATCGGTCTTGGCGAGATTGAAGCCGTTGGTAAAACGCGCCTCCTCTACATTCTTGCCCTCGTAGGTAGATGTAGGGAAACCATAGTAAACCCAGAGGAAAGAGCAAACCTGCATCTTCTTGTTGGCAGGACGGATCTGCTCCACGCCATCAGCTGTAATCTTCACGATTTCGCCTGGTCCTACCTCATATGCTGTTTCATAATCAAGGTTAGGGAACGAGGTGGTTTCGCTGGAAGCCGCATAGGCACCTTCCTTCTTGCCGATGATGATTGGAGTACGTCCCCAACTGTCACGCGCACAGATGATGCCATCCTCGGTAAGGATCATCATGGTGCAGGAACCTTTGATGTGATGGAAAACGTTTTCGATACCTTCTCTGAAGGTTTTACCCTGAATAATAAGCAGAGCCACCAACTCAGTAGGATTGGTACTACCCGAAGACATCTCTGCAAAGTGCATGTTCTTTTCGAGCAGAAGCTGAGTAAGTTCATCCTTGTTTACTATCTTAGCTACAGTGCAAATGGCAAAGCGGCCAAGATGAGAGTTCATGATGAGTGGCTGGGCATCTGTATCGCTAATCACGCCGATGCCCGATGTAGCTCCTTCAAACTTGTTGAGTGTAGGTTCAAACTTCGTTCTGAAGTATGAACTTTCCAGATTGTGGATAGAGCGCACGAAGCCCTTCTCACTACTGTAGGTTGCCAAACCGCCCCGGCGTGTGCCGAGATGTGAGTTGTAATCTGTGCCGTAGAAAAGGTCAGCGACACAGCTTTTCTTGGAAATAGTTCCGAAAATGCCTCCCATAAGAGTATAATTATATGTTATAATTTTGTAATATGGGTGCAAAGATAAATAAAAATCAGAAAATATGCAAGTCTTTTTGCTTTTTTTCTGTAAAAACATGATAATACGGATTATATGCTACCCTATTTCTGGCAGTAGAAACGGCTACTGAAACGAAAAGCGCTCCGGCAATAATTACCGGAGCGCCATGATATGATTTCCTATGAAATTAATCCAACTTCAGGCTCTTCTTGATAGCCTCAATCTTATCCATTGCAGCAGCTGTGCAGCGGTTGTAGCAGCCAGCGCACTTGAATGAAGGATCCTTAACCTCAATATAGAACTTGATCTTAGGCTCTGTACCTGATGGACGGACACTTACCTTAGTGTTGTCATCGCAGAACCACTGGAGTACATTGCTTGTAGCAGGCATATCGAGCTTCTCTACGCTGCCGTCAGCATGCTTAGCCTCCAGGCTCTGGTAGTCCTTCCAGGTTACCACCTTGCTGCCACCCAACTCCTTTGGAGGGTTAGCACGGAAGTCTGCCATCATCTGCTTAATCTCGTCAGCACCGGTCTTACCTGGGCGAACTACGTTTACAGTGAACTCCTTGCTGAAGCCATACTCTGCATAAATCTGCATCAGGAGGTCGTAGAGAGTCTTGCCCTGATCCTTAGCCCATGCTGCAATCTCGCAGATGAGGCAGATAGATGCAGGAGCATCCTTATCGCGTACCTTATCGTATGGCAAGAAACCGAAGCTCTCCTCACCACCACCGATGTACTGCTGCTTGCCCTCAGAGATAGCAATCTCGCGTGCAATCCACTTGAAACCGGTGTAGCAGTCGCGCAACTCTACGTTGTTCTTCTTGGCAATCTCAGCGATAACCTCTGTTGTTACGATGGTCTTCTCGAGGAAGTCTGTTGGCTTCAACTTGCCCAACTTCTTCTTGTTCTCGATGATGTAGTAGCAGAACATCATGGCTGTCTGGTTACCATTGATAATCATCCACTCGCCCTTGTCGTCACGGCAAACGATAGCCAGACGGTCAGCATCTGGGTCAGTAGCAACCACGAGGTCAGCGTTCAACTTGGTACCGAGCTTCATACCGAGGGTCATAGCCTCTGCATTCTCTGGGTTAGG
>ULVA01050462.1_pt1 | contig 22480 bp, 19 predicted proteins | sample 1958811 | NCBI WGS metagenome assembly ULVA01 (sample SAMEA4835768, study PRJEB28245) | human gut metagenome | biome: gut microbiome; material: fecal sample | place: Denmark | collected 2008
ATCAGAATTGCAGACGACACCGAAACGTTCAGCGAATCCATGCTGCCCAGCATCGGAATCTTCACATGGGCATCCGCATGCATTCTCCAGAACGTGGAAAGCCCGTCATGCTCCGTGCCCATCACCAATGCCGTGCCGCACTTCATGTCCGTGTCATAGTACCATGACGAATCCTGAAGCTGTGCAGTGTATATCTTTATATTGTTGTCCTTCAGCCATTTGAGAGTCTCGCCCGACGTGGCGGTCACCACCTGTCTGGTAAAGATGGAACCGAGACTGGCCCGGATGAGGTTCGGGTTGTACAAATCCGTAAGCGGGTCGCAGACCACCACGGCATCAGCATCGGCCGCATCCGCCGTCCGCAGCACCGCGCCGAGATTCCCCGGCTTCTCCACGGACTCCAGCACCACCACCAGGGGATTCTCACGGAGCCGCACATCTTTCAATGTCTTTTCAATGATTTCCACTTCGGCAATGATGCCCTCCGTTCCGCTCCGGTATGCTATTTTCTCGTAGACCGGCCTCGATACCTCGTATAAGGTGCAATGTTCTCCGCACAGTCCTGCGATGTCATCCAACTCGCGGCCGGATATGATGTCTGGGCAAGCGAAAAGTGCTTTGACATTGTAACCTGCTTCGATACAATGCCTTATCTCCAGTCGGCCTTCCACTATAAAAAGAGCGTTCTCGCGCCGGGTACGAGATTTTTCCCCAAGCGCGAGAAGCATCTTGATCTTAGGATTCTGAGCAGAAGTGATAGTCTCTCTCCTCATCCTGATTATGCGTTATTCTCTTCTGAATCTTTCTCTTCAGCCTGCTTTGACGGCATCTTCTCCGGACGCATCTGCGGGAAGAAGAGCACATCCTGGATGGTAGTGTTGCCTGTCATGAGCATTGTAAGACGGTCGATACCCATTCCGAGACCGGAAGTAGGAGGCATACCATATTCGAGAGCGCGGAGGAAGTCATAATCAATGAACATTGCCTCGTCATCTCCATTGCTCTTCAGCTTGGCCTGCTCCTCGAAGCGCTCCCTCTGGTCGATAGGGTCGTTCAACTCAGAATAAGCATTGGCAAGCTCATGGCCGCATACGAACAGCTCGAAACGCTCCGTAAGGGTAGGGTCGTTCCTGTGCCTCTTGGTGAGCGGCGACATTTCCACCGGATAATCGGTAACGAAAGTCGGCTGAACGAAATGCTTCTCGCAATATTCACCGAAGATGGCGTCAATCAACTTGCCCACGCCCATTGTCGGCTCGATTTCCACATTGAGCTTCTTGCAAGTCTCGCGGAGCTGGTCCACGTCCATGCCCTTCACGTCCACACCTGCATATTCCTTGATGGCGTCGAGGATGCCGATTTTCTTGTAAGGAGCCTTGAAGTCGATTTCCACGACTTCATTCATCACTGTGGTCTTTCCGTAAAGGTTCATCGCGATCTTTTCGAGAAGGTTCTCGATGAAATCCATCATCCAGATGTAATCCTTGTATGCCACGTAAATCTCCATACATGTAAACTCCGGATTATGGGTCTTGTCCATACCCTCGTTGCGGAAATCCTTGGCGAACTCATACACGCCGTCATAACCGCCGACGATGAGTCTCTTCAAGTAAAGCTCGTTCGCAATACGCAGATACAGAGGAATGTCCAATGCGTTGTGGTGAGTGATGAACGGTCTTGCCGTAGCGCCGCCCGGAATCGACTGGAGAATAGGGGTCTCCACTTCCAGACATCCTGCATTGTTGAAATACTCGCGCATCGTCGCGATGATCTTCGCTCTCTTGATGAAGGTGTCCTTCACCTGAGGATTCACGATGAGGTCCACATATCTCTGTCTGTATCTGAGCTCCGGATCGGTGAAAGCGTCATGCACCTTGCCGTCAGCCTCCTTCACGATAGGAAGAACTTTCAATGATTTGCTGAGGAGTGTGAGTTCCTTGGCATGTACCGTGAGCTGTCCGGTCTGCGTGTGGAACGCGAAACCCTTGATACCCACCACGTCACCGATGTCGAGAAGCTTCTTGAATACGGTGTTGTACATGGTCTTGTCCTCACCGGGGCAGATTTCATCACGTTTCACGTAAACCTGTATCCTTCCCGTGGAATCCTGAAGTTCCATGAAAGACGCCGCTCCCATGATTCTCCTGGACATGATCCTACCTGCAATACATACGTCCTGGAAATTGCCTTTTTCCGGATCATACTCAGCCTCAATGACTTTCGCTGTCGCGTTCACCGGGTACAATGGTGCCGGATAAGGTTCGATTCCCAACTCCCTGAGTTTGTCGAGGGACTGTCTTCTGATGAGTTCCTGCTCGCTCAATTCCAAATTTGCCATATTTTTTCAATCTTTTTGTTCAATGAAAACGGGCCATGGCGTCGTCAGTTGCCAATTTTGGCCGCATCTACAAAAATAGCACTTTTAATTCTAAAATTGAAATAAATAAGGTATCTTTGTATGCTATGGCTAAAGAACGAGAATGGACTTTGCGTGCTCCGGCGGATCCGGAGAATGTGGCACAGCTCTCCGCGGAGCTGGGCGTGGACCCTGTTTTGGCATCATTGCTCATAAACAGGGGCGTCAGGACTTTCGAAGAAGCGCGTTCATTTTTCCGTCCAAGCCTTTCTGCGCTGCATGACCCTTTCCTCATGAAGGATATGGACAAGGCGGTCGCCAGACTCGAAAAAGCAATCTCCGGGAAAGAGAAGATATTGGTTTATGGAGACTACGATGTGGACGGTACCACAGCCGTGGCATTGGTCTATTCCTTCATAAGGAAGCTGACTCCGTTGGTGGACTTCTATATCCCGGACCGCTATGACGAAGGTTACGGCGTGTCCAGGAAGGGGCTCGACTGGGCTTCGGCCAATGACGTAAAGCTCGTAATCACACTGGATTGCGGCATCAAGGCCATTGACAAGGTAGCCTACGCTGCTGACAAAGGCATTGACATGATCATCTGCGACCATCATCTTCCGGAGGAAGAAATTCCGGCTGCTGCGGCGGTGCTGGATCCCAAGCGCGAGGATTGCAACTATCCTTTCGATGATTTGTCCGGCTGCGGTGTCGGGTTCAAGCTGGTGCAGGCCTATTCAATGCACAACAACATTGATTTCGAGACACTTCTCCCGTTGCTGGACCTTCTGGTCGTCAGCATTGCATCGGATCTTGTGACCGTGGTGGGGGAGAACAGGGTGCTCGCGCATTTCGGTCTGAAACGGCTGAATGAACAGCCGCGCATCGGTCTGCAGGCGATGATCAGTCTCGCGAATCTGGAGCCGGGACACATTTCCATCGACGATATCGTGTTCAAGATCGGTCCGAGAATCAATGCTGCCGGACGTATGGAGTCCGGTCGTCTTGCAGTGGAACTGCTTACTGCTGAGGATGCTGCGACTGCGATGACCATCGGCACGAAGATCAATGACAACAATAACGAGCGCAAGAGCATTGACCGTGAAATCACGAAAGAGGCACTGGACATGGTCCAGAACGGGTCTTGTCTTTCGTCAGAAAATGCCGTCATCGTCTATGGCCCGGACTGGAACAAGGGCGTGGTGGGCATCGTCGCTTCCCGTCTCGTGGAGGCTTATTATAAACCGACTTTCGTCCTTACCAATTCCAATGGTTTCGTGACAGGCTCTGCCAGAAGCGTCCGTGGATTCGACTTGTATGAGGCCATCAGCAGCTGCGCCGACCTTCTGGAAAATTACGGCGGACATATCTATGCTGCCGGCCTTACCATGCGCGAGGAGAATCTTCCGGAGTTTACCAGGCGTATCGAAAAGTATGTAGGAGAGCACATTACGTGTGTGATGGCCACCCCTGTCATAGATGTGGACTCGGAAATTAACTTCTCGCAGATAACCCCGAAATTTTTCCGCGTGCTGAAACAGTTCCAGCCTTTCGGACCGGGCAACAGCTCGCCGGTTTTCCTGACCAAGAATGTCTATGATGACGGAAACGGCAGGAAGGTGGGCCCGGGAGGACAGCATCTGAAACTGGACCTCATCCAGGAATCGCAGCCATATCACCAGGTGTCGGCTATTGCGTTCAACATGGCTGACTATTTCGACCATATCCGCAACGGCAATCCGATCGATGTCTGCTACAGCATTGTCGAGAACTATTATCGTGGAAACTCCACTATCCAATTAAGAATCAAGGATATGCGCGAGCGCGATGATCTCATCTGATACCGTGTCGTAATCTTTTCCGTCAATATCCAGAATTATATGAGCGGTCCTCCCGTATGTGGATTCGCGCTGTGACATCAGTTCCCCGATGCGCCGGCGCAGCGTTTCGCTGTCAGGATTTCCGTCCAGCATCGGCCTGTCTCCGGGCCAATTGGTCAGGTTGAACACTAGTGTGTCAATGCCTGCTTTCAGATAGACGCACTCCGTCCGTTCATGAACCATCGTCGCAGCAGATGCCGAGGTCAATGTTCCCCCGCCCAGAGCAAGGACCATATCTCCCTCTTCTTCAATGACTTCACCCAATGCCGCTGTCTCAATCCGCCGGAACCCGGCTTCCCCGTTTTCGGAGAAAATCCGACGGACTGAACGGCCTTCGTGTTCTTCTATCCATATATCCAGGTCAATGAATTTGAATCCCAGCTTTTCACTGAGAATCTTGCCGATGCAGCTTTTGCCGCACCCCATGAACCCGGTCAATGAAATTATCATAAGTCGAAAAGATTCGGTTCGTCGGCGTCATCACTGTCAGGATCCGGTTCGCCAAGGTCTCCGTGACTCTCTTCACCTTCGCCGGTAGGCTGGTACATTGACTCAGGGCTGAATGTCTCGTCATCAGGAATATCTTCAGGTCCCAACGATATTATCTCACCTGGTTTTGCACCCTCCTCTTCATCCTCCTCCGGCTTGTGGAGAGGCTCGATGAATTCTACTTTCAGGATATCATACCTGTGGCATCTGTTACCCTTGGCCGTGATACCCTTCTTGGCGATAAACTCCTCTGCATCAAACTTTTCAGGCTCCCTGTGCTCCTGTCTTCCGGTGAATGTCACCATGAACTGCGGATGCTTGTCCGCACTGAAGTCAGCAAGGTATGCGCCCCTATTGTCCGCGATGAACGATGCAGGCGAATTGTCGCTTGGCGGGAACGAGAATCTCTTTATGTAGAAGTTCTCCCCGTCATAGTACAATGCCGCATAGACCTTGTTCTCATCGTATTTTTCGATGAGGAGCAAATCACCCTGATAGCGGTTGCTCAGGTCGTATGATGTCGTATAGTATGTTCCGTTCTTGAATACGGCTATAATCTTGTCGTTTCCGCTGAATTCTCCGAGCAGCATTCCGCGTCCGTCCTCGTTAAGTCTCTGGACATCAGTGTCGAACCAGATGGACTTGCCGCCGATGGTTGAAATTCCCTTGGCCCTCAATGAAATCTTCTGGATGGCGTTCTTGGTGACGAGGTTGCCCCTGGATATCTTGCCCTTGATGGCAAGTTCCGAGAAGTCATATTCCATGTTCAGCTTCTTGAGCTTCGGTCTTGCGCGGAAATAAATCTTCACCGTCTCTGCCTCGCCGTTGTGGTTTACGGAGAACCATAAGATGTTCGAGCCCGGCTTGCCCTGGGTGATATCGTATTCCTTGTCCCTGGTCACGCTGGTGATGGCAAATCTCTTCGCATAGTAGACTGTACTCTTGCCGTCGCGGTAGATGACATTGTAAATCGTCCTGCTGTCGCCCCTGTTGAAAATTCCCACATAGAGCAGGTTCGTCGCGAAGAATGCCTTGTCAGAGACTTTGGTAATGAGATATTTGCCGTCCTTGCCGATGACAATGATTTCCGACATGTCGGAGCAGTCGCAGAGATACTCGCCCTCGTCCTTTTTCAGTCCGATACCTACGAAACCAGTCTCCAGATTTGCATAAAGCTTGGCATTGTTACTGATTACCTTGGTCGCGGTAATGGTCTCGAAATCAGTGATTTCGGTGCGCCTAGGGAAATCTTTGCCGTACTTGGTCTTGATGTTCTGGAAGAACTTTATGGTGTATTCCGTGATATGCTCGATATTGTCCTTTACGACATTCAACTCTTTCTCGATGTCAAGTATCTTCTGGTCAATGACTTTCGTGTCGAACTTGGAAATCTTCCTGACAGGTTTCTCCACAAGCTTCAGGATGTCGTCCATGGTTATCTTGCGGATGAGCTGCCCCTGGAACTCGCACATTCTCTTGAATACGTCCTTGATTTGCGCTTCCCAGGTCTTCTGGTCCTCTTCGAGGATCTTGTACACCCTGTTCTCGAAGAATATTTTTTCGAGGGAGGTGTAATGCCAGTTGTCTTCAAGTTCGTTCTTCTTGATTTCCAGCTGTTTCTTCAGCAAGTCGCGGGTGTGTTCCGTGTCGTAGATGAGAATGTCGTCCACGCTGAGGAACTGCGGTTTGTTGTCCTTGATGACGCAGGCGTTCGGGGCAATGTTCGTCTCGCAATCCGTGAAGGCATAGAGAGCATCTATGGTCTTGTCCGGGGAAACGTCATTCGGAAGATGGATGACAAGATCTGCCGTGTCGGTAGTCATATCTTCGATCTTCTTGATTTTTATCTTGCCCTTGTCCTTGGCTTTCAATATGGAATCGACCAGAACGTGAGTCGTCTTGCCGTAAGGTATTTCCTTGATGGCCAGAGTGTTCTTGTCTATTTTCTCAATCTTCGCCCTGACTTTCACGCTTCCGCCGCGCTGTCCCTTCATGTATTTGGAGCAGTCTGCGTAACCTCCGGTAGGGAAGTCCGGCAACAGCTCGAATTCTTTTCCCTGGAGGTATGCTATGGAAGCATCGATAAGTTCATTGAAGTTATGAGGCAATATCTTGGATGCCATACCGACAGCGATGCCCTCTGTGCCTTGAGCCAGCAGGAGAGGGAATCTTACCGGCAGCTCCACCGGCTCCTGGTTCCTTCCGTCGTATGATGTCATCCACTCCGTAATCTTCGGGTCGAAGATCACGTCTTTGGCGAATTTGCTCAGTCTGGCCTCGATATATCGTCCTGCAGCATTCGGGTCGCCGGTGAGAATGTTACCCCAGTTACCCTGACAGTCAATGGCATAGCCCTTCTGCCCCAGCTGTACGAGAGCTCCGAGTATGGAAGCGTCTCCATGCGGATGGAAATGCATTGCTTCACCAACGATACCGGCCACCTTGCTGTATGCGCCCGTGTCGTGCTCGTGCATGGCGTGCAGCACACGCCTCTGCACGGGTTTGAGACCGTCCACGATATTCGGAACGGCTCTCTGGAGAATAACGTATGAGGAATAGTCCAGGAACCAGTCCTTGAACATTCCGGACAGCTTGTATTTCTTGCTGTCTTCCCCAAGAAGTTTCTCGTATTTCTCGGATGGCACCGCCGAGGATTCGTCAATCGGCTCCTCGTTCAGGTTCTCATCGCCTTCCAGCTCGTCCTGTGACAGCTCGTCGTCCCATTCGCTCATATTGTTATCTTCCTATTAGTTTGGTTATTTCTCTTATTCCTCGTAGCCGAATTTGCGGAGTTCCCTGCGGTTCTCCCTCCAGCCTTCGTCTACCTTCACATACATTGACAAGAATACCTTCTTCTGGAAGAAGTCTTCCATCTCAATGCGTGCCTTCGTCCCGGTGCGTTTCAATGCGCTTCCGCCCTTGCCGATGAGAATGCCCTTTTGGGAGTCTCTCATGACATAGATTACAGCACTGATTTCGTATCTGTCCTCTCCTTCCTTGAAGGATTCGATTTCCACTTCGCAGCAATACGGAATCTCTTCGGAGTAGTTCTCCAGAATCTGCTCCCTGATGATCTCCGAAGCGAAAAATCTCAGGTTCTTGTCGGTGAATGCGTCTTTGTCGAACCATGCCGGCGACACCGGAAGCTTGGAAATCACGGCATTGAGAACGCTCTCAATGTTGAATCTCGCTTTTGCCGAAACCGGGATGACCAATGCCTGCGGAAGCCTTTCCTGCCATTCCGCCATTGTCTTCACTACCTTTTCCTGGTCGCTGATATCGATCTTGTTCAAGACTACGATGACAGGGCAGTCCAGTTTCTTGAGCTTCTCTATATATTCGGCATTCTTGTCCGCTTTCTCCACAGTATCAGTAACATAGAGGATTATGTCGGCATCGCCGATGGCGGTTTCCACAAAATCCATCATGTTTTCCTGAAGCCTGTAGTTCGGTTTCAGGATACCCGGAGTGTCGGAGTAGACAATCTGATAGTTTTCTCCGTTTACGATTCCTCTGATCCTGTGCCTCGTGGTCTGTGCCTTCGCCGTTACAATCGAAAGCTTTTCGCCCACAAGCGCATTCATAAGAGTAGATTTGCCAACATTCGGATTACCGATGATGTTGACAAATCCAGCTCTATGTTCTTTAGGTTCCTGTATGGTATCCATAGGTACTAGACGTATGCGCCCATTTTGAGTACATTGGCCTCGCCCTCTGAAAGATATCTCCATTCACCTTTCTTCAGACCCTTCTTGGTAAGTCCTGCGAAGTAAACTCTGTCGAGAGCCTTCACCTCATAACCGAGTGATTCGAAAATTCTTCTGACAATGCGGTTCTTTCCGGAGTGAATCTCGATGCCGAGTTTCCTGTGGTCCTCAGCGTCAATGTATTCGAGCTCATCTGCCTTGATGTCGCCGTCAGAAAGGCTGATGCCTTCCAGGATCTTGTCATAGTCTTCCTGTGCGAGAGGCTTGTCCAGGATTACCTGGTAGATCTTCTTCTTGTCGTATGAAGGATGTGTCAGTCTCTCAGCTATTTCGCCGTCGTTGGTGAACATGAGGACACCGGTGGTGTTCTTGTCGAGACGTCCTACAGGGAATACCCTTGCGCTGCAGTTTTTCAGCAGATCCATCACTGTCTTCTCTGCGTGAGGGTCGCTTGCAGTCGTAACGAATCCCTTAGGCTTGTTCATTACGATGTATACTTTCTCTTCACCGCGGATTCTTTCGCCGTTGAATCTGATGTCGTCGTTGAGGACATTGACCTTGGAACCGAGTTCGGTGACTACTTCGCCGTTTACGGTCACGACACCTGCCTGGATGTACTGGTCAGCCTCGCGGCGTGAACAGATACCTGAGTTCGCGATGAACTTGTTCAGGCGGATTGTCTCCTTGATAGGTGTCTCTACATAGTCATTGTCGGAGAGCTGGATCTGGTCGAGCTGCGGCTTGCGGCTCAGGATCATGCTCATGTTTTTCTCGTCAGTCTCATTGAATCTGTATGGATTCGGTTTTGCCTGCGGTCTGGAATTGTTCCTTCCTGCCGGCTTGCCGCCCTTGAAGCCCTTTCCTGCGCCGTTGTCACGTCCGCCGAAGCCTCTCTTGGCAGGGCGTCCGAAGTTGCCGCCTCTTCCGCCTTCATTGCTGCCGAACGGTCTTCTTCCTGCAGGTCTTCCTGATGAAGGTCTTTCAAACGATCTTTCAGAAGAACCGTATGACGCCCTTCTTCCTGAAGGTCCGAAGCTTCTGCCTTCGCCGTTTCCGTAGCTTCTCCTCTCTGAAGAACCGCCGTTGTTATATGAATGTCCTTCTGAAGAATTGCCGTAACTTCCTCTGTTGTCTGCATTGTAGCTCCTTCCTGATGGCCTGTTGCCATAGGAGTTGCTGCCGTACCTTCTTTCAGAATTGCCATAGCTGTGGCCCTCTGAAGAATGACCATAGCCACCTCTGTTGTCTGAATGGCCATAGCTTCTGCCCGAAGGTCTGCTGCCGTAAGAGCTTCCGCTTGACCTTCTGTCGTTGTCATAGCCGCCACGGCTTTCTGAATTGCCGTAGGCACGTCTTCCATAGCTTGATCCTCCCGAATGTCTTTCTTCTGAATTGTAGGATCTTCTTTCTGCCGGTCCTTCTGATGATGAATAGACCTTTCCGGAAATGCGAGGCCGTCTCGGTCTCAGCTTTCTTCCTTCTGCGGTAAAACCGCTCTTGTTGTTCTCTTCCATTTTGGATTTTGCCCTTTCGGGCGTGTTTAATTGTTTATGGCTCACGCCATTATAAAGTAATATGTGTTAGGCTTGCGCCTATTGTTCCTTAACCTTTGAGCTTGAAGATGTATGTTATGGTGCCTTTTTGAAGTGCCGGGGCTTCTGCGCTTACATTGAAATGCGTTTTCAATGCCGCTTCCCTCGCAGCGTTCCACAGGCTGCCGTCTTCCGTCGTGGTTCCAGGTGCGCCGGCCTGGGCCTTGGTCACGTTTCCGTAGTTGTCAACCCAGATGTTTACCACTACCGTACCCTCTTTCTGTACAGGGTATGCAGGTTTCGCAATCACGCCGACCAAGCTTCTGCCTTTCACGTGCGCATTTGGCGTCCCTACTGTCTTTCCGGCCTTGGTATTGCCCTGTGCATGACCTTCCTTCAATGCTTCCGTCACCTTGGAGGCTGTCTGCGGTGCCAACGTGTCTTTGTCCGACTTGTTGTTCGCGGCATGGAAAAGCGCCCTCTTGTCTATCGGCTTTTCTCTAGGCGGCTCATACTTTTCCACATCTCCGTAATCGTCCACAGTCGCTTCCTGTGCCAGATTCTCCTTCTTCCCGATCTCCTGGGCTTCAGAGCGCTGTACGATGTTTATCGGCTTGGTGCGGTCCGGTTCCTCCACTTGCGGAGCGGAACCTTTCTTCTGCTGCCTGACGACTTGCTTCTCATTGTCCTCGCTGAAATCTATCACGAAGCTCTGCTCCGGTGGCGGAGGATAAATGTAGGTCAGTCCGTTGAAACTTCCGAAGACAATCAAGGATGCGTGGAAAACCACGGTCACCGCCAATGCGATAACCATGCCTGAACGCTCAGTCTTTGATTGTATTTCCTGATATTTCTTCATCCGTCGTTACTCGGGCTGTGTCGCCAGTATGACTTTATAGTGATTTCTCTTGGCAATGTTCATTACTGCCACTACCTCTTTTACAGGCACGCTCTGGTCAGCGTATATCGAGAATGTAGGATCTTCCTCCGTCTGGAGAAGTCCTGTCAGCTCATCCTCCACTTCTTCGAACGGGACAGGCTGCTCATTGCCATTGATATGGTATGTGTATTCGTCATTGCCCCAATCCTTTATGGATACGCTGACGGTGGCCTTGGCTGAAACCTGGCCGGTGCTTTTCGGCAGCATCAGCTTGAGCGCGTTCGGGTTCACCAGCGTGGATGTTATAAGGAAGAAGATAAGCAGCAGGAACACGAGGTCGGTCATTGACGACATCGCGGTCTCATGCAATACCTTCGTTTGTCTCTTGAATGCCATATCCTAGTTCTCCTTTTCCGGCTCCTGGAGAAGATCCATGAAGTCGATGGTGGCGTTCTCCATCTTGAATACGAGGTCTGAAATGTTGGATGTCAGGTAGTTGTATCCGAAGTATGCGAGAATGCCGACGACAAGACCGCCTACGGTCGTGATCATTGCAGTGTAGATACCGCTGGAAAGCAGGGTGATGTCAATGTTGTTTCCCGCCTGCGACATGTTGAAGAATGCCTGCACCATACCGAGCACGGTTCCGAGGAATCCGATCATAGGTGCGCCGCCTGCGATGGTAGCCAGGATAGGCAGACCTTTCTCAAGTCTTGCCACCTCGGTGTTGCCTGTGTTCTCGATGGCCGTCTGGATGTCGGAGAGCGGACGTCCGATTCTGGAAATTCCTTTCTCTACCAGTCTTGCGACAGGGGAGTCATACTTCTCGCAGAGTGACTGTGCGGATTTGAGTTTGCCTTCATGGATGTAGTCGCGGATGTCGCGCATGAAGTTGGCATCAATCTGTCCTGCCTGATGGATCATCCACCATTTCTTTCCGAAAAGATAGATGGCTACGATGGACAATGCGAGAAGGACAAGCATGAGCCAGCCTCCCTTGAATGCCATGTCGAGAAGGTGTATTTCCTCCTGGTGAGGAACAACCGGCATTGATGCCGCCTGTGCTGCAGCGATGGTGTCAATGCCTGCTGCCTGTAAGAGTTGGAACAACATAATTAAATTTTCACTTTTTGAACTTGCAAAGTTATGTAAATTTAATGACTTTCGGAAATTTTCATTGTCCAACATTGTACTCGGCCTTTAATTCGGCGAGGATGCTGTCCGCTTTCTTGTAGCCGTCGGCCGGTGCTTTCCAGATCAATGCCAGTATGATGATGCCGATTACACCGAATGCGATGGAGACTTCGAATACGGAATTCCAGCCCAGTTTGTCGGCGAGCAGACCGAATGCGAGTCCTGAAACGGTGGTGCTGGCGTATCCGAAGATGCCGGCAATGCCGTTTGCGGATGCTGCGACCCTCTTGGTGGCGTGGTTCGAACATGCGATGCCGATAAGTGCCTGTGGCATATAGATGAAGAAACTGGCCATGACTACGGATATGATGGTCATTGCGGTAGCGTCTTTAGGCAACATCCAGAAAATCACGAAGCAGATGGTGGCACCTACGAGGCCGACGAGGCATGTCTGGTGCGCCTTGCTCTTGAAGAACTTGTCGGTGGCCCATCCTGCCAGCAATGTCCCGACGATGCCGCCGGCGATTTCCGATGCGGCCACTACGATGGCGGCTGTCTGGATGCTGAGGCCTCTGTCCTGTGTGAGGAAGGTGGAACCCCAGTCCAGAATCGTGAATCTGATGACGTATACGCAGAAATTGGCTACTGCGAGAATCCAGATTATAGGGTTGTTGAAGACCATTTTCTTAACGAGCTTCTTGTATGCAAGTTTTGTGAATCCTTCGTCTTCCTTGACTGCTTCTTTTACAGGAGCGTTTTCGTCCATCGTTTCAGGGTCGGGAAGACCTACTGACGCCGGTGTGTCTTTCAGTCCGAAGAAAAGCATTGCCGCGCCTGCGATTGCCAATGCTGCCGGGATGAAGAAGCACCATTGCCATGCTTCGTATGAGAAATGCTGGAGGATGACCGTTCCGCAGAGCAGGGCCACGAGGCCGGCTCCGATGGAGTGCGAGCTGTTCCAGATGGACTGTTTGGTGGCGAGCTCGGAAGGGCGGATCCAGTGGGCCATGAGACTGCCGCATGGAGGGTATCCCATTCCTTGTGTATAACCATTTATCAGCCAAAGACTTCCGATGAAGACTACAAGTCCGGCGGTGGCTTTGCCTTCAGCGTCCAGGAAATTGAAGATGCCGTTCATCTCAGGGCTCAATCCGATGAGGATGTTGACCACGGCGGAAAGCAGAAGTCCTGCCGCCATCATTCTCTTCCGGCTGACGCGGTCTGCCAGGAATCCGTTCACGAAGCGTGAGATTCCGTAGATGACGCCGTTCAATGTGAGGAAGAGTCCGAGCTTGGCCTTGCTGATGCCGAGTTCGGCTTCGAGCGCCGGCATCGTGATGCTGAAGTTCTTTCTCACGAAATAGAACAATGCGTAGCCTATCATGAGGATTATCAATGTCCTCCATTGCCAGTAATTGTACTTTTTGATTGTTTGTCTGTCCATGTCGATGATGGTTATAGTTTGTTTGAATTTCAGATTGCGCGAAATTAGCTCATTTTCTGAAACTATGCAATTTTCATTTCGTTTTATTTTGTATCATTTCGAGGATTCCGGGCAGTTCCCTGAAAGAGTCCGCGCGATATAGTCCGGGATGTTCATATTCCTCCACGATTTCGTGCTGCCAGGTCATCGGCGATGGGATGTAGATACCCTTGCCGCCGATTTTCAATACCGGGTCAATGTCGGATTTGAAGGAATTGCCGACCATGACCATTTCTTCCGGCCTGATTTCCAGTCTCGCGCAGAGCTCGGAATACACTTCCGGGGTCTTTTCGTTCACGACATCCACATAGTCGAAATGTTTCCTGAGCCCCGACCTGTCTATCTTGTTGTTCTGGTCGAGCAGCTCTCCCTTGGTCAGTATCGCCAGTTCGTATCTGCCTGTCTGCCTGAGACTTGTCAATGTTTCTTCCACGCCGTCCAGAGGTGTGGCCGGGTTCCGGAGTATCGCTCTTCCGGTCTGCTCCAGCCGGAGAATCTTCTCTGCGCTGATTTTTCCGCCGCTTACTCTCACGGCGGTCTCTATCATTGACAATATGAATGCCTTCGCGCCGTAGCCGAGTTCTTCCATGTTGTCGGTTTCCGTCCTGTAAAGTTCCGCGTTCAGCCATTCAGGCGTGCCGTATTCCTTCAATATCTCGAAACAATGCTGCTCAGCGTTCCTGAACAGCGGTTCATTGCTCCATAGCGTATCGTCCGCGTCGCAAATGATTGCCTTGATTTCCATTTTCGTTTCTGTTTTCAAATTGCAAAAATAGCAAAATTGTGTGAGTCCGGAATCTGGCGTACGATTCCTATACCGGAAACCCGGAGAATCCGTTTGTGCCGGTGAAGTAACACCCTGCTTTCTTGCTTATTCCGTAAAAATAAGTTATCTATGCAGATTGTAATAAGCAAGCATGAAATTGTCGAGAATAATATCAGCCGTCGTGACAGCATTCTGCCTGGCAGGATCTGTCATGACGGCTTCTGCGGATATTGCGGATGCGGGAACGGAAGAGACTGTGGTGAAGCGGAACTGCATCATTATCCTGGCGCAGTTCAAGAACCTGGAGATGACCCACAGCAGGGAAAACTTCATCCGTCTGATAAATACAGGCAACCACAGCGTCAAGAAATATTTCACCGACCAGTTCCAGGGCAAATGCGAATTCAATTTCGACATCGGTCCGCTGGTGACATTGGGCAAGCCATTCGAATATTACGGACGCAATGTGAACGGCGCGGACGCCAATGCCGCCGAGGCCGTGGCTGAGGCATGCCGTCTTGCGGCCAGACAAGGCGTCGATTTCAGCAAATATGACGACGACGGCGACGGGACTGTCGACAATGTTTTCGTGTTCACTGCCGGAAAAGACGAGGCTGACGGGGGCGGGGACAATGCCCTCTGGTCGAATTCATGGTCGTTGAAAAAGGCGGGTATCAGCCTGACAATCAATGGGAAAAAGATAAACAGGTATGCCATGTGCTCGGAACTCGGCAGGGGCAAGGACGGCAAATTCCGTTTAGCGGGCATCGGCATGTTCTGTCATGAATTCGGTCATGTGCTGGGGCTCGTGGACCTTTACAACACGGAAGTCCGCGCTACCGAAATCCGGAAAGGCTACCTCTGGGGCACAACGTCTCTGATGGACAACGGCTGCAGGAACAATGAAGGTCGCACGCCGCCGAACCTCAATGCCATTGAACGGGATATGCTCGGAATCGGGAACCCGGAGACATTGGCCGAAGGCCATTATATTCTGGAGCCTATTCATGAGAACGGGCGGTATCTGCGCTTCGACACGGCGAATGAGGGCGAATATTTTCTGGTGGAGTGTCGCGCTCAGGTCGGCTGGGATATGTATATCGGCGGCAAGGGGCTGGCTATCTATCACATTGACAAGTCCTCGGCGAAAACCGGGCATTCGAAGAAATATGAGCGTGTGGCGACTGCCGCGGAACGATGGCTGAGCAACGAGGTGAACTGTAATCCGGACCATGAGTGCGCTGATATGATGGAGGCTCTGCCGGAAGCCGCGGATGCCAGCCAGGTTTTCTATCCGTACGGAAAGAACAATGAGTTTTCTGCGGAGTCTGTGCCGGCGTTCAGACTATGGGACGGGACCATGGCTCCGCTGGCAATCAAGGATATCATGATCGCCGGTAACAATGTGGAATTCAATGTGGTAAGGAATTCCGGAACGACGGTTCCCGAAGCATTGGAACTGCGCAGCCAGGTTTTCCAGGATGTGGCGATACTTCAATGGAAGGCGGAAACGCATGGTGCTTCAATCCCTGCCAAGGTGGTATGGGGAACGGCCGACGCGGAAGGCATTGAAGAAAATGTATATCCGTACGATGCGGGGGAATATGCGTTGAGGATCGAGGGGCTCAAGCCGTCCACAGCCTATACGGTGAAGATCCAGTACGAGACGGAATCGGGAACAGGGAAGGAAATCACGATGAAAGTCGTCACCAAACGTGTGTACAACGACGGTTATCCGTTCATATATCTCAAGGATGTCGAGCGTAATACGGACCATTCATTCAAGGCCGGGACAATGATTCCGCTGATTGTCTATAACCTGAGCAATGCGCGCGGAGTGGAATGGCTCATGGACGGAAATGAGATTGCACCGGGGAAGGACGGGTATTTCCGGGTGGACAGGAGCTGTGTGATTTCGGCCCACGTCACATATATTGACGGGTCCACTGATATCATAGAGAAAAAGATGGTTGTGAGATGAAACGGAAATTGTTCATACTGACGGCATTGGCATGTGTGCTCGGATGCACTCCGGAGCATGAGCCGGATGCTGCGTTCCTGGAGCAGGACTGTCTGGCGCTGGAGGTGAAAGGCGCCAGGGAGGTGCTCTATCAGCCGGAAACATGGCAGCTTGGGTTCAGCCGTGAGAACAAGCAGTTCCGTGTGCATAATGACACCATGTCGGAGTATTATGTCGTAACTTGCTCTGCCATACCGGATTTCGTGGGGCAGAAGATTACCTGCTCCGTCAAATATGCCTCCTACAAGATGACGGTATACAAGAGCAGTCTGGCTTTCGAGGTGAAGAAAATCAATGACGAGGGCGTCGTCTGGCTATGGAACTCACGGAAGCGTGTCGGCATGACCGTCAAGATATTGAGATAAAAAAACAGGCTGGTCCTTTTTGCGGGCCAGCCTGTTTCAGGTTATATGTCATTTCCTTTTACCAGACGAACTCGAAGCGGATGTCCACAGGAACGCCGCCGCGGTTCACGTTGGCGATGTCTGCTGACAATGCCTCCGGAACTACTGCATGATTCGCCTCATATTCCTTGGCGAACATGTAGTTGCCTGTAGCCTGTGTGGTGATGATGAGGTTTGCCCAGTCTGCGATGGCCTGAGGAACCTTGTCGAAATTCACATGATAGAGGCCGTCCTTGTTGCGCTCGAATGCGCCGTTCTCCTTCAGGAAGTTGTAGCACATCATGTTGGCACGTCCGTGAGCGTCAGCGGCGCCGAAACGTACGGAGCGGACCAGGCTGGAAATGTATGTGGTGATGGCAGCCTCCTTGGAAATGAGAGGAATCTCGCCCTTGTCGATAAGGCTGCATACCATGTAGAGACCGAGAATGTCAGCCTTCGCCTCTTCCCATGTGGAAGCCTGGTTGCCGAGGGCGTCCTTGACGCTTCCGAGACCGTTTACAGTCTCCTTGATGCCGAGGCCGTGAGCCACCTCATGGAAAGTGACATTCCAGAAGAAAGCATCTGCGCTGAGGTATCTCTGCTGCTCAGGCTCGAAGAGAATCTGGCCGATAGGGTAGACGATCTTGTCGAACTTCGCCTTGATCACATTGCGGAGCTGGAGACGGCGGGTGCCTTTCGCAGCCTGGACCTCGTGGTCGTTAGGAAGGTTGATGGCGATGGTCTTTCCGCCGGCATTGGCATCACCTGCATAATAGATGGCATCGTAGACGAACATGTCAGACTCGGTTCCCGGCACGAAAGTCTTGTATTCTTCCGGACAAGGGAGGGATTTCTGGAGTTCAGGAAGCAATGCGATATATTTGGTGAGTTCTTCGGTCTTCTTCAGGTCCTTCAGGAGGATGAAGCACTCGTATGATGTCTTGATTCCGTAGACGCCGTCCTCGTAGTTCTCGATAGGGCCGATCACCAAGTCCATCTTGCTGTCTTTCATGTCCATCCAGGCGTAGTCGGACTCCTTGTATGAATCAGTCCTGAGGGCCTCGGCTCTCTTGAGGAGGTAGTTGCGGACACTCTCCTTGATGGTCATCGTGGCGGCGCTTTCGAGGTAACCGCAGATCTTGTCCACGCTCTCCTTGTATGCGTCATGATACCATACGACCTTCAATTTGCCGTCTTCGCCTCTTCTGATCAATGTATATGGGCTGTTCTTTGCAGGATCTTCGAGTGCGTCGAATTCTTCTGCGGTCATGTCTTCCGGATAGAAGCATGCGCCGGCAGGTCTTGCGCCATAGCCTTCGATGAACGGAGCATTGTCATCCATGCGGTCCCAAGGGCCGTAGTTGATCAATGCGAAATCCTTTGCAGGACCGTCAGGCATGGACATGATGGCGTTCTTGTCGCCGAATGTCTGTTCCCAAAAAATGTTGTCGACCTCGTCGGCAGCTTTTCTGAAGAGGTTGAGCACCTCTTTTCCGTTGTCGGAAATGCCTTCCATGTAAGGAGAGCCGATCTGGAACACTGCGTAGGAGTCGATCTTCTTCTGAAGTTCTGACTTGGGTGCCCTGTTGCCGCATGAAACGACGGCAGCGAGGCATAGGCTGGTCAATAATATTTTCTTTATCATATCGGTTTTGTGTGTTATTCCAATGAAAAAACGGGACTGCGGACCATTAAGTTCGCTGCCCCGTTATTGGTTTTTTGTTTCCGGGACCGGATTTCCGGTCAGTTGCGGCCCTATGCCGCGCGGAAATTAGAATGACAATGCGATCTGGATGAAATCGTCAGCCTTGAGAGCTGCACCGCCGATAAGACCACCGTCGATATCAGGACAAGCGAACAATTCCTTGGCATTTGAAGGCTTGCAGCTTCCGCCATAGAGGATGGTGGGGTTCTCTGCTACCTCTGCACCGAACTTGTCAGCGAGGACCTTACGGATGCATGCGTGGATTTCCTGTGCCTGCTCTGCTGTAGCGGTCTTGCCTGTACCGATAGCCCAAACCGGCTCGTAAGCTACGATGATCTTGGCCATCTGCTCTGCTGAAAGACCGAAGAGAACGTTCTGGATCTGCTCTGTAACGACTTCGAAGTGCTTTCCGGCCTCTCTCTGCTCAAGGTTCTCGCCTACGCAGAAGATTACGCCGAGATTGTTTGCAAGTGCAAGGTTTACCTTCTCTACGAGAGTAGCGTCGGTCTCACCATAGTACTGCCTTCTCTCTGAGTGACCGAGGATTGTATATTCGCAGCCGGCTGAAGCGAGCATTGCAGCAGAAACCTCACCGGTGTAAGCTCCTTTCTCCTTGTTTGCGCAGTTCTCTGCGGAGAGTTCTACCTTTGAACCCTTCAATACCTGTGATACAGGAACGAGGTGGGTGAATGGAGTCGCGATGATAAGTCCGACAGCCTCAGGGACCTGGGCTGATTTTTCTACTACTGCTTTTGCAAGTTCTACACCTTCCGGAACGGTTGTGTTCATTTTCCAGTTACCGGCAACAATGTTCTTTCTCATAATATTTCGTATGTTTAATATGTTCTAAACAATCCGCAAATTTAATAGATTTGAATTAAATTACCAATTCTTTCCGTATATTTGCATTTTGCGACGAGAATATAAAAATTATAGATATCATGAAAAATTTTGTAGAGGAACTTAAGTGGAGAGGCATGATCCAGGATATCATGCCCGGAACAGAGGAGAAACTGATGGAAGGCCCTACAGCAGCATACGTCGGAATCGACCCGACAGCTGATTCCCTTCATATCGGACACATGGTCAGCATCATGATCCTGAAGCATTTCCAGGAGTGCGGCCACAAGCCGATCGCACTTGTCGGCGGTGCTACCGGAATGATCGGCGACCCTTCCGGAAAATCACAGGAGAGAAACCTTCTGGATGAGGAAACATTGAACCATAACATCGCCTGCATAAAGAAGCAGCTGTCCAAATTCCTGGATTTCGAGTCTGACGCGCCGAACAAGGCCGAGCTCGTGAACAACTACGACTGGATGAAGGATTACGGTTTCCTGAACTTCATCCGCGACGTGGGCAAGCATATCACCGTGAACTACATGATGGCCAAGGACTCCGTGAAGATGAGATTGTCCAATGAATCACGCGAGGGCATGTCCTTCACGGAATTCAGCTACCAGCTTCTCCAGGGATATGACTTCCTGTGGCTCTACGAGAACAAGAATTGCCGTCTGGAAATGGGCGGAAGCGACCAGTGGGGCAATATCACCACGGGTACGGAGCTTATCCGCAGGATGCTCGGCAAGACTGACGCATACGCATTGACCTGTCCTCTCATCAGGAAGGCTGACGGCAGAAAGTTCGGCAAGACCGAGAACGGCAACATCTGGCTCGACCCTGAAAGGACATCGCCATACGAGTTCTACCAGTTCTGGCTCAATGTTTCCGACGAGGATGCCGAGAGATATATCAAGATTTTTACCCTTCTCACGAAAGAAGAAATCGAGGCTGCCATTGAGGAGCACAAGCAGGATCCCGGTCAGCGCAAGCTCCAGAAGCTTCTGGCCAAGGAGATTACGATTATGGTACATGGTGAGCAGGAGTATGAGAATGCACTTTCCGCATCCAAGATGCTTTTCGGAAACGCTACTTCCGACGAGTTGAGGAAACTTGATGAAAGGACATTCCTCGCTGTGTTCTCCGGCGTACCTACATTCGAAATCCAGAAGTCGGATCTTCCTTGCAATATCATTGACCTTCTCGCCGTGAAGACTCAGGTGTTCCCGTCCAAGGGCGAGTGCCGCAAGATGATTCAGGGCGGCGGCGTAAGCATCAACAAGGACAAGGTTGCCGACGTGGAATATGAGGTGAGCGAAAAGGATATCGTGGATGGAAAATACATCCTCGCGCAGCGTGGCAAGAAGAACTATAACCTTATAAAAATCATCTAGTTATGGAAAACGGAAACGCAGGAGCCAGCACGAGGCAGCTAAAGGTGGCGAAAGAACTCCAGAAGGACCTCGCCGAGATTATCAGGAGTAAGGGCATGGCCATGTTCGGAGGTGCGATGGTTTCCGTGACGGAAGTCCGCATCAGCCCCGACCTTTCCGTGGCCAAGGTGTATGTCAGTATCTTCCCTTCATCCAAGGCAGAAGCTGCAATGCAGATCATCGACGACAATGCACGTGCAATCCGCGGCGAACTCGGCCGTCTCGTGGCCAAGCAGTTCCGCATTGTGCCTGAACTCGTGTTCTATCAGGACTCGACACTTGATTATGTCGAGCATATCGATGAATTGCTGAAGAAATAGTGACGAGATGAACCTGGTCCTCAGATTTGCGGTACGTTACCTTTTCGCGAAGAAATCCCATAATGTCATCAACATCATTTCCGCGATAAGTGCCGCAGGTATGGCGACAGGTACAGCCGCGCTTATAATTATAATGTCCGTCTACAATGGTTTCGACAGTCTGGTCAAGGACTCTCTCGGGAACATTGAGCCGGACATTCTGGTTTCTCCGGCCAAGGGCAAGGTATTCGTTCCGGAGCAGGAGGCATTCGACTGGGCATACGACCAGAGCGAGGTGCTGAACATGTGCAGTGTCCTGGAGGAAAACGTGTTCGTGAACTATGACGGTCGCAGCGGCGTGGTCAAGGCGAAGGGCGTGGATGCGGTCTATGAAGATGAATCCCCGCTGAAGGACCATATCCGCGACGGCAAATTCACATTGCACAGAGGTGAGGTGCCGCTGGCTGTCGTCGGCGCGCGCACGGCCTACACCATGGACATCAGCCCGCGTTTCGTCGCCCCGATTGAGATTTACTTCCCCGCCCGTGACCGCAACATTTCGCTCGCGAACCCCGCAGCCTCCATCGAAATGGTCAAGGTTTATCCCACCGGCGTATTTTCTGTCAATGCCGATGTCGATGCAAGCCTGATGATAGTGCCTATCGAGTCAATGCGGGAGTTGCTGGATTATGACAATGAAGTGTCATCCATAGAGATACGCATTGCGCCGGAGGCGGGAGAAGCTGGATTGAAGAAGATTATCGGAGGCCTGCGGGAAAGGCTGGGAGATGATTTCGTGGTGCGTGACAGGTTCGCGCAGAATCCTGCACTGTACAAGATGATGAAATATGAAAAGGCGGCTATCTTCCTGATACTCATATTTATAATCATCATTATCTCGTTCAGTATCTTCGGAAGCCTGTCGATGCTGATTATCGAGAAGAAGGGGGATATAGCCACGCTCGGCAGCATGGGCGCGCCTGATGGCATGGTGCGTGGCATCTTCATGATGGAGGGTTGGCTGATTTCCGTGCTCGGACTCGTCATCGGGCTTGTCGTGGGCATCGGATTCGCATTGCTCCAGCAGAAATTCGGTTTCATAAGTATGCCGGGCGGATTCGTGACAAGGGCATACCCTATCATTCTGGAATGGAAAGACATTGTCCTGACATCGGTCTGTGTGCTGGCGGTGGGCTTGCTCATGGCGGTGATTCCGGTGTGGAGGAACATATCTTTTTCGAAAGCCGTCTACGATGAATAAGCGTCTTGCGATAACATGGCTCTGCTCCGTGGCGGTGCTTTTTCTGCTGGTCGTGGCGGATATCCTGGCCGGGCCGCTGAATATCGGTATCGCTGATGTTTTCCGGGCCTTGTTTTTCCCGTCCGGGGACAATGCTGATGCTATAGTGCTGCAGCTCAGGCTTCCGCGTCTGGTTACCGCAGTCGTGGCAGGTGCAGCCCTGGCGATTTCCGGAGCACAGATGCAGGCGATTTTCCGTAATCCTCTTGCCGATCCTCATATTCTCGGTGTAAGTGCAGGTGCCGGAACCGGTGCGGCTGCCGTGATGCTGAT
>ULVA01018818.1_pt1 | contig 22389 bp, 10 predicted proteins | sample 1958811 | NCBI WGS metagenome assembly ULVA01 (sample SAMEA4835768, study PRJEB28245) | human gut metagenome | biome: gut microbiome; material: fecal sample | place: Denmark | collected 2008
GCCGCAAAGAACATGAAGATTGTATTGGATCCAGACAACCAATCTTTGGATGAGGTAATGGTTGTTGCCTATGGTACTGCCAAGAAGAGCGCCTTCACAGGTTCGGCTGCTGTAGTAGGTTCTGAGGAACTTTCCAAGAAGGTTACCACTAACGTAGCTGATGCTTTGGTTGGTTCTGTATCTGGTTTGCAGATGCGTGGTAGCTCTGGTCAACCTGGTGCAGGTCAGGGTAGCATCAAGATTCGTGGTATTGCTTCTATGTATGCTGCTACAGACCCATTGGTAATTGTCGATGGTGCTCCTTATTCTGCAAGTCTTTCTAATATCCCTACAGATGATATCGAGTCGGTTACTGTATTGAAGGATGCAGCTTCTGCTGCTCTTTATGGTGCACGTGGTGCTGCTGGTGTTATCATTGTAACAACCAAGAAGGGTGCCAATAATTCAGAAGGCAAGATTAATGTCGACATGAAGTGGGGTTCCAACTCTCGTGCCGTTCCTGAGTATGATGTTATCACAGATCCTGGTCAGTATTACGAGGCTGTGTACTCAGAATATTACAACAAATATTACTATGCTGATGGCTTGAGTGCCAACGCAGCCAATGTAAAGGCAAACTCCGCTATGTTGAATAAGTTGGCATACAATGTGTACAGCTATCCTGACACAGAGCAGCTCATTGGTTTGGACGGCAAGTTGAATCCTAATGCAACTTTAGGCCGCACTATCACAGGTGCTGGCGGTAAGTCATACTATGTAACACCTGACGACTGGACAGATGCAGTGTTCCAGAACTCTTTGCGTCAGGAATATAACGTAAACGCAAGTGGCGGTTCTGACCGTTCTTCTTATTATGCCAGCTTAGGTTACTTGAATGATGAGGGTATCATCAAGAACTCAAGTTACGAGCGAATCACTGCTCGATTGAAGGCCGACTATCAGATCAAGAAGTGGTTGAAGTTGGGCGCCAACATTGGCTTTGTACACTCTACACAGACTGCCAATGCCAACTTAGGTACCAGCTTGAGCTTCACATCCAGTATGGCTCCTATTTATCCATTGTATCTCCGTCAGATTGACGAAAATGGCAACGTATATATCCCAACCGACGAGAGAGGCTTGCCTTTGTACGACTTGGGCTCTTCTACATTAGGTATCAACCGTCCATTCAACAACAACTACAACCCTATTGCTTCCAACAACTATGACAAGAGTGAGAACAAGGGTAATCAGTTGAATGGTACATTCACCGCAGATATTCAGATTACAGACTTCTTGAAGGCCAACTTGACCAGCACCATTATCTGGGGACATACCAATGCGACAGGCTATGCCAATCCATTCTTCGGTTCTAAGGCGGGTGTGAACGGTTCGCTTTCTAAGTCTTCTACAGAAAGCTGGCGTCAGAACCACGCACAGACTCTTACCTATTTCGACAACTTTGGCAAGCATGGTGTTACCGTGATGCTTGGTCACGAATACTACAAGATTAACAGCACCTATCTTGATGTCTTGGCTGAGGGCGGCTTCTCGCCAAGCATCTTACAGATTAGCGCCTTTGCCAACAAGAAGGATGCAAGTGGCTATGAGTCAGCTTACAATGTAGAGGGTTTCTTCGGCAATGCTCAGTACAACTACGACAACAAGTATTTCGGCTCTTTCTCTTATCGTCGTGATGCTTCTTCATGCTTTGCCAAGGAGAACCGTTGGGGTAGCTTCTGGTCAGTAGGCGCTGCTTGGCTGATCAACAAGGAGGCATGGTTTAAAGCTCCTTGGGTAGACGAGTTGAAGTTGAAGGCTTCTATCGGTCAGCAGGGTAACGATAACATCGGCAACTGGGCTTACACCGACCTCTATACCTTGTCTCAGGTTTCAGATACAGAGATGTCTGCATCTTTCGCACGCTTGGGTAATCCTAAGATTACTTGGGAGACTACTACCAACTTCAACATTGGTACAGAGTTCAGTTTCTTCAAAGGTCGACTGAGTGGTAGCTTCGACTTCTATACCAAGAAGACTACCGACTTGCTCTTCTGGCTGCGTGTGCCAGAGTCACAGGGTACTCGTGGCTACTACAGCAATGTGGGTGACCTTCGCAATACGGGTGTTGAGCTGACCTTGACAGGTCACATTTTCCGTACCAAGGATTTCGACTGGTCAGTTACAGCAAACTTGGCACACAACAAGACCGAAATATTGAAGCTTGACTCTACTTCAAAGAACCAATATGGCGGCTTCTCAGAGGCCAGTGACATGAGCTACACCATGTATTGGTACAAGGAGGGTGGACCTCTCTACAATGGTTTCTTACCTAAGTATGCTGGTGTCAACGAAAAGGGTGAGGCGCTCTATTGGGTAGACGAGGATGTCTCAGACAGTGAAAGAACAGGTCGCCCTGGTAAGAAGTTGTCTTACACTACAACTGACGCCAGCAAGGCCAGCAACTATGAGACAGGTTCTTTGTTGCCAAAGGTATCTGGCGGTCTTAGCACCACTGTTTCTTATAAGGGATTTGATGCTACATTCAGCTTCGACTACCAGATTGGAGGTAAGGTGTACGATATGAAGTATGCTGGTTTGATGAATCCTCTGACAGCCAACTCTACAGGTGGTGTGGCTATTCATAAGGACTATATCAAGTCATGGAGTCCTAACAATACCAGCAGCAACATTCCTCGCTGGCAGTATGGTGATGACAACAGTCAGGCATCTGACCGTTTCTTGACCAATGCAAGTTACTTCAACTTCCAGTCATTCACTGTAGGTTACACCTTCCCAAAGAACTTGATACCATACTTCTCTAAGATTCGCATTTATTGCTCTGGCGAGAACCTTGGTTTCATCTCAGCTCGCAAGGGTTTGGATCCACGCTACTCGTATGATGGTGTAACTGGCACAAGTTACTCACCTACACGTAATATTTCTGGTGGTATTCAATTGACGTTCTAAAAACAATAAAAGACGAAACAATGATGAAAATAAATAAAACAGCATTTGTTGCTCTTGCTTTGGCAGCAACTTCGTTCACCAGTTGTATCGAAGAAGTTGACCCACAGAGCAGCACCGTAACCATAGACCAGGCTGCTTCGGCACCCAACTCGTTCAACAAGTTCGTATCGGCTATTACAGCCGACATGAATGGTCGCCCAATGATGAACAGTGAATCCCAATTGAGTAACAACAACTACGATTTTGGCTATCCTTCACAGATGATTCAGCGTGACCTTATGGGTCAGGATATCGCTTATCCAGCCACAGTTGCACCTGGATTTTTCACTGTATGGTACAATTATTTCGATGTGTTGACACCACAATATTTGATGTGTCAAATTCCATGGTCTGTATATTATGCGTGGATCAAAAACTGTAATACTGTCATCAAGATGGGTGCAGGCAACCCAACAGAAGAGCAGAAAAGTGGCGTGGGTATCGCATACGCCATGCGCGCCTTCTTCTATGAGGATATGGCACAGATGTATGCCAACGAGACTTATACCAAGAATCCAGAGGCAGAGACCGTGCCTATCGTTTCTGATGACGAGAGCATCGACATGAACCACAACCCTCGTGCTACCAACGAGAAGATGTGGAACTTCATCATCTCCGACCTCGACAAGGCAGAGGAATATCTTGCTGGCTATGAGCGTCCGGACAAGACTACTCCTGATGTTTCAGTCGTTTATGGTCTGAAGGCACGTGCCTACCTCGTAATGGGCAAATGGGACAAGGCAGAAGAATACGCCAAGAAGGCACAAGCAGGATATTCTGTGATGTCTTCTGCAGAATATACCGATCGTGAGACTGGTTTCAATACTCCTAACGAGGCATGGATGTTCTGTGTGACTTACAAGGACACTGACCCATGTATCAAACTCAACGATGCTGATACTTCTTGGGGTTCTCAGATGTCGCTTGAGATCAACCCAGACAAGGATGTCTCTGCCTGTGGCTATGCTGCCAATTATGGTGATGCCAAGTTGATAGACCGTCACCTCTATGAGACCATTCCTGCTACCGACTGTCGCAAGAAGTGCTTTGTAGACTTCTCTACCAACGACATGGAAGGTAAGGAACTTGAAAATAAGTTGAAGGAATATTCTGACTATCCTACATGGCTTGAGTATTCTGCCGAAATAGCCAAATGGCCAGGAACAGGTGGCCTAAGCTTGAAGTTCCGTACTGCCAATGGCGTGGAAGGACACAACAATACAGCCAAGGGCTTCCTCCAGTCTGTTCCATTGATGCGTGTTGAGGAAATGAAACTTATCGAGGCAGAGGCTGCAGGTATGCAGGACGAGGCTCGTGGCAAGCAGTTGCTTGAGGCTTTTGCCAAGGCACGTGACCCACAATTCGTATATGGCAAGCACGTCAACGATAAGTATGGCAACAGCAGCAACTCCGGCTTCCAGAACGAGATTTGGTGGCAGCGTCGTGTAGAGCTTTGGGGCGAGGGCTTCGCTACTCTCGACATCAAGCGCTTTGGCAAGAGTGTGATTCGCAGCTATGCCGGTACTAACCACTGCGAGGAATCCCGTTGGAACACAACTGGTGTGCCACAATGGATGACCTTGATGATTGTGGAGAGTGAGGGTGCATACAATGCCGATTGTACTCAGAACCCGATGGTAACAACTCCTACAAGCGACTCACCAGAGTATGCATGGTAAAACTATAGTTTAACAGATAAAAGAAAAGAATATGAAAAAATATATTTATGGACTGTTCTTTGCCCTCGTTTCGGTAGCTATGTTTACCGCCTGCTCTGAGGATGAAGGTTCCGACATCGGTTCTGACAGTCAAGCTAAAGCAACTCTTTATCAGTACACAGCCACAGAGCCTAATGATGCTGATATTGATACGCAGATTCGTATCGCTACCAACAGCGCTACACAGAGTGCTTATCTGCTGGTAGAGAAAACTGCTGATTATGAAAGCCGCCTTACTCAACTGGGTGAGGAAGGCTATAAGGACTATGTAGTCGAGAATGGTGAGAAGATTGAAGGTGCAGAAGGTGCTGCCAATATAGACAAGACCATCAAGAGCCTTAGTGGTGACAACACTATCGCCGTGGTAGCTGTAGGCGGTGGAAAGTCCTTGGCTACAGTACAGTTTACTGCCAACAGTTGGACTACAGTAGCCGAGGGTACTTACAATTTCAAAGGTGCCGGTGCCCAGTTGTTTGGTGCTTCCAAACCAGCCACCTTGCAGGTAAATGATGCCAATCCGAAACTCTTCCGCTTCAAGAACTTCTGGGGAACAGGTAAGCACATGACCTTTAATCTTACAGACAAAAAGGGAACAGACCAAAATGGACTTACCATCACCCAGCTTGTAGTTCCTGAGCAGGCTACTCCATATACTTATCCTAACTACGGAACAATCTATTATGCAGATGGTCTCACTCGCAAGTCGGTAAACTCACCCAGCTTCATGTACGATGATTATTACTGCATGATTTTGATGCAGTGGTATGTAAGTGCTAGTAACTTGGGTCAGATTACGGACTACGATACATTCGAACCCAACGAGTAAACAAAAAGTTATTATATTCTATAGAGAATGGCGAAGCCACAAGTGCTTCGCCATTCTTGTTTAGAGTCAGTTTTAACCCAAATAAATTTATATAATATGAGAAAGACTCTTACACTTTTTATTGCTTCTCTGCTCGCTATGCCAAGCTTCGCTGACGACCGAAGCGAAGAGGAAATGCAGACAATAGCACTGCAAGCACTCTGCTCCTCAAATCTTCAGGCAGGTGGAGCCAAGAAGGCAGCAGCCAATATTGCCGTTGAGAAATATCAGTCATTAGATATGGTCAATGTCTATGGAATCAAGGGCAAAGGGGTGGTGTTCATCAGTAAAGACGACGACATAGAGCCTGTGCTTGGAATTTCTGATGAAGACTTTGATGTAAATAATATGCCTTGTGGCATGAAGTGGTGGCTGAATACTGCCAACAAATCACTTGAAAGGATGAAAGCCAAAGGTATTACTTATCGTGCTAACCCAATGGCAGCAAGTGGACGCCCCACCTATTTTATCAAGACCTACTGGAATCAGGACACACCCTTCAACAATCTTTGTCCGCAGATTAATGGCAGCGCCGCCCCAACGGGTTGTATAGCTACAGCTATGGCACAGATTATGAAGTACTATCAATATCCTGCTACAAGTAAGGGTACAGGCATATATTCCGTAACTACGTATAAAGATAAAAATGACAAAGAGGGCACCACTAAGTGGTATAAGCGAGAACTGGGACATACTTATCAATGGACAGCTATGCAGTCAAGCTATGGAATATTGTCCGACGACGAGAATGATGCCGTAGCCACACTGATGGCTGATGCCGGTGCTGCCAGTCAAATGAATTATCAGACTAATAGCAGTGGTACTATAGAATGGTATGCAGCCAAGGGATTTGCCGAGAACTTCAGATATGATTCTTTGGCTATCAGCTGTCTGCAGCGCGACTTCTATACCGATGCGGAATGGATGGAATTGGTACGCAAAGAAATGGAAGCTAAACAGCCTGTTCTCTACTGCGGTAGCGATGAGACTGAAGGTGGGCATGCCTTCTTGCTCGACGGCATACAGGAAGATGGGAAAGTACATGTCAACTGGGGATGGGGAAAGTCTGGAGACGGATGGTTTGATATTGATGTTCTGAGACCTAATATAACTGGGTTTACCGGAGAGGGTTTCAACATTGGTCAAAGTATGGTTTTAGGCTTCAAGAAACAGGAGACTCCGAGCGCTGACGAAGAAAACATTTCGCAATGGGTAACTGACGGATATAGTTTCTATATCAGCGATAACGAGTTGCACGCCAAACTGACTAACGCCTATAATTACAGTCATCGCGTGTTCGAGGGTAGATTAGGCATCGTGCTACAAGGCATGGGTGACAACAGTAGCAAACTCTATACAGATCCGATTTTCGAGACGGATACAGAAACACCTTATGTTGGTATGTTGAGTGGTTTTAATTATGGTGACAACGATCATCCTGAAGTTGACTTCAATCTGAGTCAGGAGCCTGAGTTAAAGAATATTTCTGCAGGAACTTATAAGCTGTTTATTGGTTCTAAGTCGACCAAAGAAAGTTCTTATCAATGCTTACGAGGCGTAGGTGGCACCATCATGTACACACTTGCCGTTGCTGCCGATGGCACGATGACATTAGCACAGGATGGCACTTCTGCTATCTCTGCCGTTACTGTAAAGCAGAACGTCTCTGCTCCTTACACCTATATATATAATATGCAAGGTCAGGAGGTGTATAAGTCGAAGACACAGGACTTCTGTCTTGATGATGTTCCTGCTCACGGCGTATTGATTGTGAAGCAAGGCGACACAACGAGGAAGGTTGTGAAGTAAAAAACTCTTCTATCATACATCATTCATTAAAGACAATGCCCACCCATGGTTACTTACCGTACCAAGGGTGGGCTTTGTTGAATAGGGTATAGAAGTATACTCCACATAAAAATATGATTTTCCCAAAAAAATTTGGACGTTAAAAAGAAAAATCGTACATTTGCACATAGTATTATACAATTATTACAAGGAGGTTACGACCATGACAGAACTGAGAGACAGATACATACGCTTTGACTGGGCTATCAAGAGACTGCTCCGACAGAAGGCCAACTTTGGTGTTCTGGAAGGTTTCTTGACTGTATTCCTCAACGAGCCTATTAAAATTATAGAGATTCTTGAAAGTGAGGGAAACCAACAGACGGAGGATGACAAATTCAACCGTGTCGACATAAAAGCCAAGAACAGTAAGGGTGACATCATCATCGTCGAGATTCAGAACACCAGTGAACTTCACTATCTTGAGCGTGTACTCTATGGTGTAGCAAAAGCCATCACAGAGCACATCAACCTCGGCAATAGCTACAAGGAGGTGAAAAAGGTGTACTCTATCAGCATTCTGTACTTCGACCTCGGTAAGGGTTCAGACTATATCTATATCGGACAGAACAATTTTACTGGCCTTCACACAAAAGACCAACTTGTGATAAGCACCAAGGAGAAGAACAATATTGTGAGGAAATCACCATCTGAGATATTCCCCACATATATTCTTGTGCGTGTCAACGAGTTCAACAAAGTGGCTAAATCACCCTTGGAGGAATGGGTAAACTATTTGAAAAATGGTGTTATCTCTCCTGACACCAAAACTCCTGGTCTACAAGAAGCACGTGAGAAATTGAAATACTATGAGATGTCGAATGCTGAACGTCATGCTTACGACGAGCACATCAATGCCATCATGATTCAGAATGATGTGCTGGGAAATGCAAGAATGGAGGGACATGCTGAAGGAAGAGCTGAAGGAAGAGCTGAAGGAAGAGCTGAAGAAAAAAGCGATATTGCCCGCAAGATGATGAAGTGCGGCATGGACATGGAACAAATTAGCCAGATAACAGGTCTGTCACTTGAACAGATAAAGAAGTTGTAATATAGTTTAATGCCCACCCATGATTACTTACCGTACCAAGGGTGGGCATTGATGTTTTATCTTCCCCACTCTCAAACATTTTCTCGAAAAAATCTTTGGTATATTCCATTTTAATTCTTATCTTTGCAGTGCAGTCCCGGTAAGGCCCTCTCCCAGATTATTCGATGCTGGTGATGACCCCGGGTTTTTTGTTTTTGCAAAAGTACATAATTCTTTTGATTGTAACAACAAAAAGTCTATTTTCTTTGCTTTTTCTCGTTATCTTCTTCACTCTCAAACATTTTCCAGAAAATGCTTGCATCTTTCAGAAGAAAAATATATCTTTGCATAAGATTAGCTGCATCTCAGCATAATATTCAAGCAAGCTTGATATTCTACATTCGATTTGCATAATCTTTGCATAAGATTAGCTGCGCTCGGTAATCTGAAAGCAAACTTTCATTGCGCTCACTGGCATAATCTATAAAGAAGAAAAGTAGAATCATTAAAATAAGGAGGTTAAGTATGGACAACAAGAATATTTCATCAGAAGCATTTCTCTCCAATGATGGAGATATGACTTCTTTTAGATATGGCAATAGTAATATCCGATTTCGTACTCCAAAACGCCTCAAACGATTCACAGAGGTTAAGGAATGGGATAATGGATATATTGTTGTCATGGCTGATTATGAGGGCATTGGTGAAACAGAAGAGTATATTGACCTTTTGCCCATATTGAAGAATCTATATATAAATCCTACGACATTTCTCAAACCAATCAAGTCAGTTAAAATAGATTATCATGAAGGAAGAAGAAATTAAAGCCGTAGCTGAAAAAGCAATAATGATTGTTTGCGGATATGCATTTTCGCAAAGTGAAGAAGGCTTTATACGTGTAGTATATCTACACCCGCCATATCATGCTCTTGTGATGACAAGAGAGGGTGATGTAATAGAAACCAATATGGATGATATTGAAATCAGCATTGTTCAAAAGTATTGGAAACGAAACAAGAATTTAATGGAACAAACTTATGCCTAAATATTACGATTTTATGATATGTGGGTATTACCTATATTTTACTTCACATTGTATAGTAGAAGCTATGCATGTACATGCGAGTGACCGACACTTAACGGAATCTGGCTCAGCCAAGTTGTTTGTTTTAGGAAATGGTGATACAGTCGTAAAAGAGCAGGGTGTTCTGACCAATAAAGAAATGAGAATAATTCGTGAATTCATTAAAGACAACTATCAAGAAATGTTCTTGAAATGGTCGGAAATGAGCAATAATGGATTTTATCGTGGAGAACATTAATATAAGAAGGTTGATATGAGCAAGTGCTTTTCACATAATATTAGTTGCGCTCGGCAATACCTATAATGCCCACCTTTGGTTACTTACCGTACCAAGGGTGGGCATTGTTGTTTTTTTCATCATTACTTTTCCCTAAGGAATATCGCAGAACAAATCATCGGATGACGATTTTACGTACTTCGCCATTGGCGTAACGTACGATGCAGACTCCGGAACGAGGACCATTGAGACGGGTTCCATTGAGCGAGTAATAAGCCACGATGCCATTCTCTTCGCCCGCCACGATGTCGTGAATGCCTGAGTTGATGGTTGGGTCTACCCCCTTCACCTCATCGAGGAAGAAACGCTTCTTGTCGGCCTTGAAGGTAACCTTTACTGTGCCTGTAGCTGTGATGTTGACACCAAACTGTTTCCATAAACCTTTTGGAATCTCAACGGTAGTCTTCGACAACGTACCATTGTTGACAGAAAGCGTCAGGTAAGTGGCATCATTAGTGCCGTCCCACCCTCCTGCCTTGAATGACAGATAAGCTGAGCCATTGACGGAAAAAGCTGGAGTCGTGATATTACCTGCCGTACTGCTGTTGCCCAATCGTACACATTGATTGCCAGAAAAGATCTTATTAGAACTGGTCCAGCCATTATTGTCGAACTCCATACTGAGGGCTTCAGACCCAGCTACTCCATTACCATTCCACTTATCATCATTGCCACCCGTTCCACCACACTTATCAAAAGACTCGTACAACAAGACTGAGCCAGATGGTGTGACAGGAGTATCGGGATCGGTCTCTCCCCCACCGCCACTACTGCGGTCTGCCTTGCTGAAGGTGAGCGAGGCTGTTCCGTCGGATGCCACACTGATATCCGTGATGTCTACATGCATGTACTTGGTGCCGTCGCTATTCTTATTATATAAGGTGGCAGCAGGATTGGACTCGGCAGTAAGACTGTTGTTGGTGTTATAGGGGTAAAGGTCGGAAGTAACGCCATCAACTGACGCAGAACGTCCCGCGCGGAAGATGGTTAAACGCTGATGATCGTTATAATAAACATTATTATGTTCATCATAGTAATTCCCCTTTGTATTGGGCATATTATTCCACCAGATATAGGCATCATAGTCCACATGGGTGATCATCACACCTTCAGAAGGCAGATAAGCATCCCAACCTGTGTTTTGACGGTTCTCGATGATGTAATATTCGTCCTCGTGTGCCTTATTCTTTATGACATAAGCACTACCACCCTCGCTGATGGCTTTCAGTCCTGCGACATGAAGGTCTTCCTCTATATGGGTAACATCCTGGAATGTTATCCAGCCACATTCATGCTTCTCGTAAGCCGAATAACCTGCAGGACATTTGCTGTCACCATTATAATTGCCCGCGGACATCAGATCGTAATAGCCCATTCCGAACCATCCAGAATAACCAGTATCATATAAGTCAGGGAAGCCCATGCAATGGGAGAACTCATGACAGAAAGTGCCAATACCACCGAGTTTGCCACTACCATTCAGCTCTGCACTGCAGGCATAAGTATCCACAGTGACGCCACTAAGGGAAAGCGACTTACCATAATCGGAATAAGAAAGAGCAAACTCGTGTGGCCATATCGTAGATTCAGCACCGCCATCAGCCTCACCCTTTCCAGCATAAAGCACAAACACCTGGTCTACTTCACCATCGCCATCCCAGTCGTATTTGGAGAAATCAACGCCCTGAGTAGCTGCCCACTGACAAGCCTCAGCTACCATCTCGCCAGCGTGAAGGTCGTTGCCATGAGAATCATTTCCTCCATAATAGGAACATGGGTTCTTCAGCTGACAGATACCTACGACATCAAAGTCGAGTTCGAACTGTCCTGCACTCTGCGCCTTGAAGTAATCTTTCACGCTGCCTTTGAATCCATTGTCAGTATAGTTCTCAGCATTGGCTATCTTGTTGTACAAAGCGCGATCGTGACCACTCTGAAACTTAGAGTCGGTAAACTGAGCCAAGATGATCAGTCCCTTCTTCGTGCCTTGGAAAATATTAGTAACATTTGCCTTTCGCCTCACTGCGCGACGATTGTTGGCCTTGGCTCTCCGTGCCACAGCCTTGCGACGAGAATTCGAGAATTGGCTATCAGAATAAACCTGATAAGTTGCTGAAGCAGCATCATAGAGATAACGTGTTCCATCCTCACTCTGGTAATAGTGCATGAACTCATCGCCAACCAACTGTACCTTGACCTGTGTTCCATCAGTAAGCGAAATGGTGCGCCAGGCTCCTGGCTTGGCGGGTACTGCCATTGCCGACAAGACAACAAAGAGCACAACCCATAGTGTAAACCATCTTTTCATCGTAAATCTTTTCGTTGTGTTTTAGTAATTGAATGTTATAGAACTTCAGCAAGTTCAAAAGTTATAGAATTTGTGTAACCATCCGTTAAGCGACGCAAATTTACACATTTTATTTTCACCCCACAAGATTTTCTGCATAATTCTTGAAAAAAACTATCAACTTTTCGCTAATGAGGAAGTTATCTTTCCCCAAAAAGACACTACATAGAAATGTGGGATAGAAAGAGAAAAGAAAAAAGTCCCGCATCATAAACATGACACGGGACTTTTGGGTGGATTATCCTATCCTACAGAGAACCACAAAGGCTCTCTGATGGATAGAAGAAAGAATTTACTTGAGTGCGAACTTAATGGCAGAAACCTTACCATCGATGTCGGCTACGAGGTGATAAACACCTGCTATAGAGCCAGACAGGTTAAGGCTAACCTTATCGCCTGCATGTACAGGAGCGACTATCTGCTGAGCCATCAGCTGACCGGCATTGCTGTAAACACGAAGCACGGCCTTGTTGGCATTGACATGGAGAGTAACCTCACCATTCTCGTTGACCGTTACATCACCCTTGTTGCTGCCATCGGCCTCAACACCGTCGATGCCAGTGGTCTCAGATACGGTCAGAGAGATGACACCAGTAGAAGAAGCACCGTTGGCATCGGTAGCCACTACGTTGATGTTGGTCTTACCTGCTGCCTTGCCAGCCACGATGAATCCATCTTCCGACTTGAAGACAGTAGCTACAGAGGCATCCTCAACAGAAGCTGTGTAGGTCATCTTGTCGCCATCCACATCCTTGAAGAGCTCAGCAAAGTTGTACTGACCAGAGGTCTCGCCAACCTTCATAGCCAACTCTGTGGCACCTACGTACTCAGGAGCACGGTTGGTATGCTCTACATTGTAGTTGACAACAGCTGAGCTTACATTGCCAGACTCGTCCTTGGCATTAACGGTGAAGGTATGCTTGCCAGCTGTACCGTAATCAGGAGCAAGAACGACACGGAGCTTCAAGCTGGTGCCTTCCTCAACAGTATAAGTACCATTGCTTTCAGAAATACCTTCCTGAGTGCCGTCCTCATTCTCATAACTCTCAACAGCAGCGATACCGTCTGCATCTTCCAGACTTACGGTGAAAAGCTCGCCCTCGGCATCAGCAACAGTTACATCAACAGCAGCCTTGCTTGCCTCAGGAACAGTGGTCTCACCTTCTGGAGCGGTGATGACAGGAGCAGCATTCTTGTCGAGATAGATGTGATAGTTGTAGAGCTTGTTCATAGGATCATTGCTCTTCACTACGAGAGTAGCCTTATTGTTCTTGGCAAAATAAGCACTCTTGGCATTCACCTCGAACTGCACAGGAAGAGCATCGCCTGGAGCAACCTCGCCTTCCTTCTTCTCGTTGAGCAACTTAATCCATGGCTCACCCTTCTCCTTCTCAATACAAGTCATGAAGTAACCGAAGGCACCATAGCTGTAAGCATTATCGTAGAGTGTCTCGATGTCAACCCAGCCACCCAATGACTTCAAGTGTGCCATGTAGCGATTGGTCTCCATATCGCCATCCTTGGTAGCCATCAGGGCTGATGACTTGTAGCCGGCAGGATACTTCAATACGACATAGAAGGTATCGGCAGGATTGATGTAGATAGGGTTGTCAAACTCCAACACACGTGGAACACCCTGGTAGCTGCCATTATCAAGAGGTTCTTCCTTGGCAATATGAATCTTGCCATGGCCGATGGTCTTCTCGGTAGCAGTAACATCATTGCCCAGAATAACAGAAGCCTCGATGTCCACATTCTCCAAGTCGCCTACAGTACCGACGAAATAGAGATGAGTAAGATTGAAACCTTCAGCAGGAGCCTCATAGCGAGTTGCTGCATAGAAGTTCTCATCCAGAGCAGTAGTACCCGTACCCATCAGGGCAGCCTGAGCATTGGCTACAGGGTTGAGTACCGGATAATAGAGCGCATTGCCCTCATAGCCTGTAGGCAAGTCGTAGATGAACTTCTGATCGTCCTTCACCTTCTTCAAGCCAAGAGCCTTCACCATGCCCTTCTTACCGGAAATCTTCTCTACACAGGTAGCAACGAAGTTCTTGGCGGCATCCTCTGAAGGATAAGAGATGACGTTATAGGCAGGAGCAGGATCGTTGCCGTCCTCATACTCATTGCCTGCATCACGACCAGATGGATCGAGACTCAATGAGTAAGTAAGCTTATAGGCTCCAGTATTCATCAGACTGACGGTAGAAGTGCCCTTATAGTCAGAAGCCACATTTTCAATATGCAACTCCTCTTGGTCGAATGACAAGACAGGAGCCTCAGTGATATTCAACTTGATGGTAGAGGTGTGTGTCTCCTCATTCAAGCCCTCTACAGTGAATACGAGAGGGAAATCCTTCTTATGTACTTTATCTACAATATAAGGTGCGATTCTGAACTTCACGGTGTCGGTACCTACTACGATAGGAGCCATCATACCGCTCTGGTATGGAATCCATGCCTTGGCAGCATCATCAGCAAGTGCCATTGGACCTGGGTCGATACCGTCATCACCGCCATTATTGCTTTGTGCAGCATAAACCTCAAGTTCACCTTCTGGAGCAGAAGGCTCAACATCAGGGTCATCAGACTCCGAGCCAGTAAACATCTCAGAAGCCACGTCTGTGATAGTGAATGCCTTGGTTCCCTTGTTGACTACATAGAATTCATAGTATGAAGGATCCATTGCGTTTTCATCTACAGGCTGCTCAACATTGATTACCTCTGGGAACTCAGCCTGAGCCTCACCAGTGATATTCAGCGTAACAGGAATCTTGACGCTTGGCTTAGAAGGATCGTTGGTGGTAACGTTCAACTCATAGTCGTAAGTATCAGCCAACTGGTTAGCCTTCAACTCAACCGGCATTTCAACCTGTTCACCTGGAGCCACAACATAGTTCTTATAAGGAGTAAACTCAAGGGTATTGCCGTCGGTGATATACATATCGGAAGGAGTAATACCACGGGTACCGGTATGATCCATGATACCACAGAGTCCGAATACACCCAACTGGAATCCATCAGGATCTACATTGTACTGGAACTTGAAGGAACCGTCCTTGCGGAGAATCACCTCAAAGTTCATACCCTGCATCATCGTGTTGCCATAGTTCATATAGCTTACAATGACCTCATCATCCTTTGCCTTGTAATATACACCATCAGAAGATGGAGTGTTCATAGAGTGGTTACCCCAGAATGGGCAGATGATGTTGGTATAGAAGGTTTCTGTTGTTGGCAGACTTGCTGGTGGCTCAGGGAACTGCTTGTAATCCTCTACCGGTGCATCGAAAGATACGAAACCAGTATTGTAGATATACATGCTCTTGTACTTCTGGCCATAGAATGGGAACTCGAATGGAAGTTCCACCTTCTTGAAGTCTGTCTTATCAATATAGTATGCATAAGGCATGTGCTCAGTATAGTCGTTGGTGATGTCTACCCACTTGTAAGGAACATCAAAGCCATCGAGCTTAGACTTGAACACATAGTCTACAGTAGAGTTACCGTTAGCCTCCTGGTCGGAAGCAGTATACCATGAAGCAGGCTCAGCAGAGAACGTAAGGTTCTCATCGCCCTCGTTGGTTACCTGGATTGTCTTTTTTACGTTGGTACCATAAGGAGTTTCAACCTCCAGGCTCTCTGGACTACTCTTCCAGGTAGGATTACCAATCACCTCAGCCTTCAATGGGATTTCCTTGGTTGTACCATCCTGATAGGTGATAACGAGAACATCTTCTACAGTACCCTTCTCAGTGGTAGGCAATGTTACTACGATATCCTTGCCCTGACCTGCAGGAACAGAGAAGGCCGCATTCATTTCTTCAGCAAGAGTAAACTTGCCGTTCTTGACAGATACGCCAGCTACCTGGAGCACATCCTTACCGTTGTTGCTCAACAAGACGGTGCGCTGCTGGGCAGAAGTGCGGAATACCTTACCGAAATCTACGCTGGTAGAATCGAGAGCAGCCTCAGCCTTCAGGTTGTCGCCAACGATGTTGGCAGTCAACTTGACAGATGCACTTGGGTGGATTGGGTCGTTGGTGATAACGGTGAGATAGTTGGTCAGAGGTCCTGCCACCAATTCATCGTTGGCTGCCAATGTTACCTTGATTTCCTTGCTTTCACCATTGCCTACATAGCCTTCAGTGCTTGACAGGCTCTTGATCATAGACTTGGCAGGAGCTACAATCTTGATGGCGCTGCCAGTAATGATATCATAATAAGGAGCATCCAGACCACCATTGCTCTCCTGTACCTTGTTGGCATCAACAAATATACAAGGATCGGAAGCAGCAATATCGCTGACACCTACGAAGTTGTGACCACCAGAACCGAATACGCCTGCTGGATTATAATCATCGTAGTAAACCTCTACACTTCCGTCAGGGCAAAGAGCCATGTGGAAGCTGATGGTTGTGGTCTCGCCGGCACCATTGGTTGCAGGAGTTACCACATCCTTGAACTTGATATAGAGTTTACCGTTCTTATGACCATAGGTAATCTTACTGTTAGCACCCATGTCCATCCAGCCAGAGTTGGTATAAGCCGAAATATAGCCCAATCCCTGTACACAATCGCCAGTAGGAACCATACAAGAGATACGGCCATCCGCCTGCTGCATGGAGACACCACCATAAGAAGATACGTAAATCTGCTCGTAGTCCTTGCCATAGAATGGGAACTTGAAGCCCACCTTGATAGGACCCGACTGCCAGTTGTCGTTGGTAAACTGAGAGGTGATGTCCTTCTCGTCAGCCAACTCTGGGGCTGGCTCATACTCGAATGATTCATCGCCGGCAACATTAGAGATGGTAGTATAACCAAACTTATGTACTTTGGCAGTAGAACCTACTATCTTCTCGGAAGAGAACTTAGGGAAGACATACTGCAATGGATAGTTACCCGTGTTACTGATGGTGATGGTAGCAGTCTTATCCTCACCGCCTACCTTCAAGTCGCCTGCTTCGTAAGCATCAGGAGTTACACTCTGCTGGGCAGGAACTGAAGCGACACCGCGAACAAGGAATGAATACTGCTGACCATTCTTATCGGTCAGGGTAATGGTACTGCTGAAGTTGCCCTCCTTGGTAGGAGCGAACGTCACTGGCACCGTACCGGTAGAGCGGGCTGCAATATTATTGGCACCCTTTGACACATTGAACTGATCGGATGAAGACTTCACTTCCTTCCGTGAAGCCTGGAGTATACCACCATATTTACCACCGAATACACCATAACCGCTATTGGTCAACTCGACATCAATGGTCTTGGTCTGACCAACCAGCAAGTCACCGAAGTCAACCAACTGCTGGCTGTGCAGTTCTGGCTTATAGCCCTTCACGGTCATAGACAAAGCAACCTTCTGCTTGGAATCAACAGCCTCATTGCTCTTGACATGGATATTGAAGTTGTAAGTACCATTCACCAGTTTCTGACCATCATTCTTCAGAGTAACCTTCTGGCTTTCGTTAGGACGAACCTCACCGCTGATAGGCTCAGGGTTGAGTACCTCACTCCAGTCTGGGTTCTTGCTGATGGCCTGTACTGCCCATGTGAGCTGACTGGCTATTGCCTCGAAGCTGGTGCCCTTGAGAACCTCACTCAACTGAGTCCAGGTAGTACCGTTATCAGAGCTATAGAAACTGTACTGGGCAACATCGGTTCTGGTAGTCTTGCCTGTACCCAATGGGTTCTTGGCGCCTGCAGGGAACTTAGCCACTACCCAGAAGCTTGAACCAGGAGCAAAGTGAATCTGCTCTTTCAGGGTGATAGGATAATTGTATGCCCATAAGCCATAATTAACCTTCTGAATCAAACTTGCAGTAGAGATAGAACGAGATCCGTCGTAGATCTCAATCACAGGATCCTGTCCGTTCTGTCCCTGGAAGCGAAGATCGGTCAGGTTGAAACCATTAGGATAAGTTGCCTTATCTACATAGAAATACTGAGCCAAAGCATTTGGCAGCTTGGTATCAGTTTCACCGATATAGCTGTACAACTGGTTGGAATAGGTCAAAGTGTCTGGCCAGTCCTTTGCCTGATAGTTGGAAGTAGCCACAGCGTTGCGCTTCACAAGTGTTGGGCTGACTGTACCGCTGAAAGGAAGAACCTGACCTGGGTTTGGATTCTTGATACGACCGCTGGTAGACATAGTAGCTCGGGTCGTAGCAGTAGTAAGCTGATACTTCAGCACGCCCTCACCGGCATTCTTTACATTGAAAGAAGCCTCGGCTGTGGAAGCCTTGGTGGCATCTACGGTCATAGAAAGGTTCTTCTTGTCTACCTGAACCTTAGGACCTGCATTGGTGGTAGCCTCCTTGATGGGAGATACGGCAGAAGCCTTACCCCAACGGTTGTAAGCCACAATGGCGAAGTAGTACTTGGTAGAAGCCTTCAGACCGTCCAACTCGTAAGACATCTTGTCGCCTGAATACTTGAACTTGGTATCTACTGACACTGAACTCAACTTGTTCAAGTCGTCTGTAGCAGTGAAAGCCTCTGTGCTATAATAAATCACATGATGGTCGATGCTCTTCTCTTCGGTCTCAGGAATCGTCCATTCGATGAGAGCATTGTCGTGAGATGCAGTAACAGTGAAGTCGGCAACAGCCTCAGGCACGCTGCCCTCCTTGCCCTGCAAAGCCTTGTAAGCATCGATATAACCGGAACCCATCAAGCCCTTGTACTCAGGATTCTGAGTATACAGGTCGTTTACAGAAGTGGTAAGCAAGGTGCGGAGAGTCTCATTAGAGAACTGCTTGTTACCATACTTGGAAAGAATCAAGGCTGCAATACCAGATACATGAGGACATGCCATAGAGGTTCCCTCGTTGTAACCATAGGTACTGTTAGGCAAGGTACTCAATACGCCATACTGCTGACCATTGTCTTCCAAACCACCAGGGGCTGTCACATCAACCCACTTGCCACGGTTGGAATAATAAGCCACGCTTCCGTCAGGAGCCATGGAACCAACAGCCACAACCTTGTCAAGACAACCTGGATAATAGTTGCCTTCCTCACCATTGTTACCGGCAGCAAAGATACAGAGACCTCCGTTCATCTTGTCGCCACCACCATTCTTGGTGAAGTAATCAACAGCTTCGGTAACCGACTTATCCTCATCATCAGCAACACCGGCACCCCAGGAACACTGGGCAATGCTGGCACCGCGGTCGGCTGCATAAACCATGGCAGCACCGAAATCAGCTACAGCAGAACTGCTGGCACGGCTGTCGAACACCTGGCAGACCATCATCTTGACACCGCCCTTACCGTCGCTACCACCGGCAACACCGCAGACACCGATACCATTATTATTGGTGGCACCTACGGTACCTGCTACGTGAGTACCATGAGAGTGAGCGTTGATATCGCTTGAATTGATAACGAAGTTATAGCCGTAGATATCATCTACAAAGCCATCGCCATCATCATCAACACCAGGCTTACCGTTCAACTCGGCTGTGTTGATCCACACATTGTCCTTCAGGTCGGGGTGATCTACCTGGAAACCACCATCAATGATGGCAACCACAACATCCTTAGAACCGGTAACACCAGTTTCCCAAGCCTTGAACACATTGGCATCGGCACCCACCTTGGTACCTGCAATATGACCATCGTTGTTGTAATGCCACTGATCATTGAGCAATGGATCGTTGAAAGGCATGGTAGAAGCAGCCTTGGCTGCCTTAGCCACCGCTGCTGGCGAAACCTCAAGGAAACGCTCACCGCCTATGGGTTTGTAAACCGGTATGCGCTGGGCATAAGCCACACCCTCTGTAGAACGGAGCAAGTTGCGGGCTTGTGCCAGTTTCATACCTGATGCCTCGTAGTGGACATCGTACCAAAGATCCAGTCCTGCTGCCTTGTGCTTAGCCTCATCCTTACCGGCATAAGGGAAAACACGGGTCATAGAGACTGCCTTTACTTTCTGACTGACCCTGTCGAGCGGGGTCACGCCAGTCTGAACATACTTCTTGCTCGTACCTTTCACCGACAGCGGAAGCTTGGCAGCCACCAAACGGTCGGCTATCTCGCGCTGGAGTTTGACACGAACGACACCCTCTACGTAATTACCATCCGCAGAGGTTGCTGTAGAAGAAGATACAGACTGCGCCTGAATATGCACACTACTGCCTAAACACAGCATTGCACATACTAACAAAAGTAATCTTCTTGTCATCTTGAAAATGTTGTAAAAAATAAATATAAAACAAATAATTATAATGCTATCCGTAAATAAGTGCCGAAACAATCTGATAAGTGTTGATACACCCTCATGAGTGTCTGTACGACACTAACTTTTTCTCTCGGGTGCAAAAGTAAATAAATTAATTGATATATGCAAGCATTTCTGACAGTTTTGTATAAAAAGATAGTAAAAATACATCATTTTGCACTTTATCACGACTGCAACTTACAGCCACCCCATTTTTAAGCACTTTTATTTACGAAATGTAATTTCCATTTTGTAAAGTTAAGGAGATAAGCAGTCAACAATGAATATGACTAAAATTAAGTAAGTCAACGCAAATGACAAATAAGCAACAACCGAGTCTACTCATATTAAAAATAATGCCAAGAGTGGTCAATTAAAATCGTTAAATCACAAAAATCTTACTCTTATACTATATAAAAGTTTTGTTGAAGCTGCAAAAATCTCCGTTCCGTGATTCGGAACGCACATTCCGTGATTCGGAACCGCCATTCCGTGATTTGGAACGGCCGTTCCGTATCACGGAACGGAGATTTATCCACAAGAGAAAAAACAAATTCATAACGAACGAAAAACAATGATTAAAGTAACTGAACATAGCTTTAGGGTTGCAGAGCAGTTACAATGGAAGTTAAACTCGTTAAAGGAAGTTAGAGAAAAACCCTCGCAGTATGCTCAGCACGATAAAAAGTCGTATCTTTACCAAAGATATTTCGGAAGAAGAAAGAAGAAACAAGGAAGAAAAAAAACAAGAATTGTAAAAGAGAGAAATATTATGAAGAAAACATTAGCATTATTATGCTTTCTGTGCGCATTCATCATGAATGCCACGGCACAGACATGGGTAGGAACCTGGGCTACAGCTCCACAGGCTGCCGTGAAGAGCAAAGTGTTATACAGCAATACGCCCCACTCCATCAGACAAGTGGTGAAGGTATCATTGGGCGGCGAGGTGATACGACTGAAGCTGAGCAACATCTACAGTTCTGAACCCGTGGTGATACGTTCGGTCTATATCGCCCATGCCAAAGACTCATTTGGCGTAGACGCCAAGAGCGCTGAGTACCTGAAGTTTCACGGCAAGTACAAGACTGTGATTCCTGCTGGCAAGGCGATAGAGAGCGACCCGCTGAAGTTCAACCTCAGACCTTTGGAGCGCGTTGCCATTACCATCAACTACACCTCATCGCCAGCCAAGCCCACCATGCACCCTGGCTCCCGCACCACCTCCTATATAATGAAAGGTGTAACCAATGCTCACTCCAACTTCGAAAAAGCACAACGCGTGAACCACTGGTACACTATCGCTGGCATTGATGTGTACACGATGAAAAACAACCTGAGCGCCATTGCCATCATAGGAAACTCAATAACCGATGGTCGCGGAACAACCGACAATGCACAGAACCGATGGCCCGACATCATGAGCGAGATGCTGCACCTGAAACATAAGATTACCAATCAGGGCGTACTCAACTTAGGTATCGGATCCAATCAGGTGGTAGTGCCCGGAGGAATAGGCACACTGGCCAAAGACCGATACGACCGCGACATCCTGGGACAATGCGGTGTGAAGAAGGTGATTATCTTCGAAGGTGTCAACGATATAGGAAACACTAAGAGCGGCAACAGCGAGACAACAGCCCGACTGCTGATAGAGAGTTACCAGAACATGATAAAGAAGGCAAAGGCCAAGCGCATGAAGGTGTATCTTGCCACCATCACGCCTTTCAAGGGTGCAGGCTATTACACTTATTTCCACGAGGCTTGCCGACAATACGTGAACGAATGGATACGTAACCAGGGAAAAGAGAAAAAGGTGGATGGCGTGCTCGACTTTGCCAAACTGATGCAAGATTCTGCCGATGAGCACAGAATGAAGAAGGAATATGTATGCAGCGACTGGCTGCATCCCAACGCCGCAGGATATAAGGTAATGGGAATCTATGCGGCAGAAATAGTCAAATAGATTTGGAGGAGTTAAGGCACTTGAGATTTGGAGGAGTTA
>ULVA01026423.1_pt1 | contig 22074 bp, 14 predicted proteins | sample 1958811 | NCBI WGS metagenome assembly ULVA01 (sample SAMEA4835768, study PRJEB28245) | human gut metagenome | biome: gut microbiome; material: fecal sample | place: Denmark | collected 2008
GCTGACCGCGCTGGCGCTGGTGCTGCTGGTTATTTATCTTACCTATTTCCGGCGATATATCCTTCAGCCGCTGGACACCATTGCCGATTCCCTGCGTCAGGCGGGCGAAACGGGACATTTCCATATTGACCGCTCGGATGCGGGCTTTGACGACCTCTACGCCCAGTTTAACTCCATGATGGAGAATCTGGAAAGCCTCAAGGCGCAGGTTTATGAGGAACGGTTGCGCGCACAGCAGGCGGAGATTCGGCAGCTGCAAATGCAAATCAATCCGCATTTCTTTTACAACACGCTCTTTATGGTCTACCGCATGGCGCAGCAGGACGGCAACGAAGACATTGCGCGGCTGAGCCTGAATCTGAGCCGCTATTACCGCTACATCACGACCATTCCGGAGCATGACGTTCCCCTGCGCGACGAGGTGAACCATATCCGGCAGTACCTGGAAATTCAAGGGATGCGTTTTTCTCCACGGGTGCGCGTGCATATGAACGAGCTGCCGGAGGAAATCGCGCAGGAAAACATACCGCCGCTGATTCTTCAGCCGGTGGTGGAGAATGCCTTTGTGCATGGCGTGAAGAACAAGCAAAGCGGCGGCGTGGTGGAGGTCAGCTTTATCATGGAGCAGGATCGCTTCGGCGTAACGGTATATGATAACGGCGGAACGATGGATGCGGAGAACGTGCGCCGCCTGGACGAGCGAATGCGCGCCGGAGAACTGGCGGAGGGCAGCGCGCTGTATAACCTGTATCGCCGCATGGAGCTGCTCTACGGTGATCATTATGAGCTGAAACTGGAAAGCTTTGCGGACGGATTGTCTGTGACAATCCTATTCCCGAGGACAGGGAGGTGAGGCAGCGTGGAATCGCTTCTTATTGTCGATGACGAGGTTATCATTGCCGACGGATTGTACCATATGCTTCAGGAGGTGTTTCAGGACAGGCTGGAGGTTCGCCGCTGCTACAGCTGCGACGAGGCGTGCGCCGTGCTGAACCGCAACCGCGTGGATATTCTGCTGACCGATATTGAAATGCCCGGAGCGTCGGGGCTGGAGCTTCACCGCATGGTGCGCGAACGCTGGCCGATGACACGCGTTATCTACCTGACCGGCTATTCCGATTTTGAATATGCGCGCCGAGCGCTGAAGCAGCGTGCGTTTGCGTATGTACTCAAAAGCGAAGGCGACCAAGTGCTTATCAGCACGGTGGAAAAAGCGGTAGAGAACCTGCAGGAGGAAAGCGCGAGGCTGATGCGGCAGGCGGCGGTGGCGAGCGAATATGCAAGGCAGCTGCGGCAGCTGGTGTTCCATGCCATGCACGGCGGACAGCTGCAAGAGGAATCGCTGCTTGCCGCCATCAAGAACAGCGGTTTTCCCTTTGACGCACATCGACCGGTGCGTATGGGCTATGGCATGTTCGGCGCAGCCATGCGCCCCGAGCTTCTGCATCAGTCGATGAACCTGATCGAGGAGCTGATGCGTCCCCATTTGCCGATGCTGCTGACCGACATGAATGCCCGCTGCTTCTCTATTGTGTTTCAGCCCTCGGAGGAGGACAGCGCGCTGCTGGAGGGACACCTGGAGAATGCGCAGCGGATGATCGAGCAGCAGGGACAGCAGCTGACGGTCTGCCTGATGGACTGCGAAACAGAATGGAAGGCATTGGGGAAGGGAGCGGCGCAGATGCTGGAGCTGATCAATCAGGTCAGCCCCGCGTCCGGCGAACTGGTCACGCTGCACGCGACGCAGGCGCAGCCAACGTCCTCGATGCCGCTGGTATCCGTCAGCGACGGACAGGCAAGCCTTATCCGCATGAAGGAATACCTGCTTACCGGTCAGGAGGATCTCTTTGCTGAAGAAACCCCGCGTTTTTTTCAGCTTCTGGCAGATACCAGCGATAAGCGAAGCACCGATGAGCTTTACGAGGCGCTGGCGCAGTTCATGCGCGATTGCAGCGGTGCCTTCCTGACGGGCGACATTGCGTCGCCCGCGCTGGAAAGGCTGGTGATTAAGCCCGGAACGCCGCTCAGCGAGCTACAGCGCAAGCTGAACCATCTGGCGCAGGAGGTATTCAATGCACGCTCCAAAAAGCAAATGCACCGTCAGCGACACATTGTGCGGCAGATTGACCAGTATATAGCCGAGCATCTAAGCGGCGATTTGTCGCTCACCGCGATTGCGGACGCGCTGCATTTCCATCCCACCTACATTTCGCGTGTGTACCGTGAATGCAGCAGCGTGTCGTTCAGCGACAGCATTGCACAGTCTCGGCTGAAGAAGGCGTGCAGCCTCCTCAGCGAAACCGACCAGTCCATCGCCTCTATTGCGGAGCAGACGGGCTTCAATACCGCCAACTATTTTGCCCGATGGTTCCGGAAATGGATGGGCTGCACCGCGCAGGAGTATCGGGAACGCTCGCGAGATCATGCGTAATACGATTTCCTGATTCAACTGCGCCATCTGCTTGCGCCTTTTCTGCTCTGGCGTCTGCTCATTCCAGTCAGGAATGATGCGGTCAGGATGAATGGTGTTGAAGTTGGCATTGCGGTTGACTTTCCGCTTTACTTCCACTCTGTTATGATCATATACGCATTTTTGTCTAACAAATTCCGACGTTGGCGAAGGGGACTAGATAAAACGACATGGCAGCAAACATTGATTTATCGAAAGCGGAGCATGCTTATTTATATCTGTCGCCGTTGTAATGAAAAGCGGAGGTTGCACATGAATCCCTTGGTATATTCAAAATACATGCAATAAACGGTGGAAAAAAGCACATATTTTCAATTTGGTAGCGAAAAACGACAGTTTGGTCGAAGAACAATCCATTGTTTCTTTCTGTGGTTATAATAAAATCAGATATCGGGGGATTTCCAATTGCTGCTATAGGAGGTGCACCCTGGCGGAGGATTGAGAGCTCGAAGTTCCCCGAGAATAATCTGCTTGTTTGTTCACACACCGGAAAGAAAACAATGGAGGTATCATTGATGAAGATCAACACGAAGCGGGTAGTCAGCGTGATCATCACAGCCGTGATGCTGGTTGTGATGTTGCCCAGCTTTTCCATGGGCGAAAGCGGCAAGAAGTATACCGAAACACTGCAGCCGGAAGGCTGGACACTGGTTGAAAATGAAGGCGGCGCAACCCTGAGTTACACCAAGGGCGGCGGCGTGAATCTGATTGAAGTGGATGGTTACGCCTTCAAGGATTTGGATCGTGACGGCGAACTGGACGTGTTTGAAGACTGGCGCGTGGACTACAAAGAACGCTCCCGCGACCTGGTCACGAACGGCGGCCTGAGTCTGGAATTCCAGTTGGGCTTGAAAATGAACCCCTTTAGCGTCGGCACTCCTGCCAAAACCCTGGCGGATACCACCAAGACTGCGCTGAATCTGGGTTATCGCCACATCCGTTTCAGCTCCGTAGGCGCTGAATTGATCACCACCTGGAACAACGAGATTCAGAAGCACATCGAAGCAAATACCGACGTGGTTGCTATCCCTGCCACCTTCATTGCCGACCCGCTGGAAGGCAACGGCGTGACCGACTGGCCCGGCAACCTGGCGCTGGCCGCCACCTTCGATCCGGAATTGGCCCATGAATATGGCCGTACCTTGTCCAAGGAATGGCATTCCATGAACCTGACCATGAACGTCGGCCCCCAGGTTGACCTGGCGACTGAACCCCGCTGGTCCCGCAACGACATGACCTTTGGCGAGGATCCTCAGCTTTCTATCGACATGACCCGCGCCATGATCAACGCCTGGCAGTCCACCTACGACGATGACGGCAACGACCTGGGCTGGGGCAAGGACTCCGTCAATATCCAGGTGAAGCACATCATGAGCGAGGGCGCCGGCGAGGGCGGCCGTGAAGCCCATACGCTGGACGGAGCTTACGCCGTGTATCCCGGCGGCCAGTTCTATACCAGCATCTTGCCTTACTTCGCGGCGCAGGATCTGCCCGGCAAGACTGGCATGGTGTCCTCCGCAATGACCAGTTTCTCCATCGGCGTGGATGAAAACGGCGACTCCGTCCTGGGCGAGCGCGTTTCAACCAGCTACAACGCCGAAAAGATCAACGGCCTGTGGCGCGCCGCCAACGGCTGGGACGGCTACATCCTGACGGACTTCAACACCCACGTTGATAAGTGCTTCGGCATGGAAGAATACACCGTTCCGCAGCGCCTTTGGCTGGAACTGGAAGCCGGCATCGATGCCTGGGGCAATATGGGCGGCAAGTATGAAGAAGATATTGCCGTTGCTGTGGAAGCCTACAACTATGGTGTGGAACGCCTGGGCAAGGAAGCTGCCGACCAGATCATTTTCGACAGTACCCGCCACATTCTGGACACCCTGTTCAACGTTGGCGTCGTGGATAACCCCTACGTTTCCGAAGCGGTTGCCGCTTCCGTGCCCAATAACGAAGAACATACCGCCATGGCTCGCGAAGCGCTGCTCAAGTCCATCGTGATGCTCAAGAATACTGACAACAGCGTGATCAAGCCTGCGGGCGATGAAAAGTTGACCGTTTATATTCCCTACAAGTACTCTCCCGCAACCACGAGCCGCCGCGGCACCACCCCCGCTTCCTTCGCTCCTTCAATGGATATTGCCGTGGCCTCTCAGTACTTCAACGTGATCACTGACACAGTTGGAACGCCCAGCGGTGAAGGAAACACCTATCTGCCCGGGGACGTAATCCGCGCTTCCGCCGAGGACATCGCGAAGGCCGATCTGGTGATCGTACGCGTCGCCAGTCCCAAGAGCAACGCTCCCACCACCGGCTATGACGAAAACATGAAGGTACCCGCTGACTACGAGTACATTCCCCGTTCCCTGCAGTATCGTCCTTACACCGCCGATAACATGTACGTCCGCTTCGAGTCCATCGGCGGCCAGATTACGCTGGAAGCCTTCGAGGGCGTCTACGGCACTGAGTACGATTATGTTAAGGAAAACCGCTCTTACTTCGGCAAGACCGGCACCGTCAGCAACGAGGCGGACCTGGACTTCGTACTGGAAATCGACGAGCTCACCGGCGATATTCCCCTGGTTCTGGTGATGAACCTCAACAGTTCCATGGTGTGGTCCGAAATCGAGCCCTCCGCGGACGCGATCCTGGTATCCTTCGGCGGCGGCCGCACTCACTCCGCCCGCGACGAGATCCTCTTTGAAATCATCGCCGGCAACTATGAGCCCTCCGCCCTGCTGCCCATGCAGCAGCCCCTCGATATGGAAACCGTGGAAGCCCAGTACGAGGACGTGCCCCGGGATATGGACTGCCATGTGGACGCCGACGGCAACACCTACGATTTCACCTTCGGCCTCAACTGGAGCGGTGTGATCAACGACGAGCGCGTGGCCAAGTACAACGTGCCTCCGATCGTCGGCACCAATCCTCTGGAATAATACGATTTCCAACTGGAAATAGTGTGAATCAGCTACATCAATTGGTTCCCTGCAAGGAAACTTCCGCTTGGCAGGGCGTGCCGGGCTGATTGACCCGGCACCCCGCCAAATTTGACGGCGGCAGGCCGTTCGTCTGAACGCCGTCGTCAACCTGCGGAAAACGCTCCGAAAGCGCATGGACGCTCGGCGGGAAGCGAAGGAATCGATAGATCGTTTTTGAATCCTCCTTTCTCTCAAACCTGATCAAATTCCTTTCTTCTCCGCTGTGCTTCATGACAGCGGCGGCGTCTGGTGCTGCAAGCCATTCCTGCATTCGCAAATTGGCTTTCTCCCCGGCGCCGTTTTCTTTCTGAACGACTGATCCATCAAGATAAGGAGCATGCGTATGCGAAAGGTGAGAATAACAACCGGGCTGTCATGTCTGATGGCTTTCATCCTGTGTTTCGTGATATTCGGCTCGAACCTGGCCATGAGCTATGATACCGTTGTCAACGGCATGCTTGGCGTGCAGACCAGCAAAGTCATCAACGATGAAAGTGTCGAGGATGAGGATACGATATATTATAAGAGCGCTTATGGCGACATCAACGCAAAAACGCTTAAGGTACTCAAGGAAGACACCTATACGGAGGCAGTGCAGGAGCAGGAAGAAGGCACCGTATTGCTTTACAATAAGGACAACGCTCTGCCGCTAAGCAAGGATGAGCAAATATCTCTGTTTGGCCATGCAGTCGTGCAGCCCTTGTACCGCAATCAATCTGCTGGTTCCCGCGCCTATTCCACTAAAACGGGCGTTGACCTGTATAAGGCGCTGGGCACCCTGAAATTCAAGGTGAACCCCAAGCTGTACAACGCATACCGCCAAAGCAAGACCGAGAGAAAAACCGGCGCAGGCACGTTCTTTGCGGAAAACGCCGATCCGTCCGCATTATGGTCGCTGGGTGAGGAACCCATCAGTTTCTACACTGACGATGTGAAATCCTCCTGGGCAACCGGCTTTAACGACGTAGCTATCGTGATGCTGGCACGGGAGGGCGGCGAAGGCGTAGAGCTCTACACCCAAACCCCCACGGAAGGCATCAGTCAGCTGGCACTGAGCCAGGATGAAAAAGAGTTGCTGGCCATGATTCGGGATTCCGGCTCGTTCAAGAAAACCGTTGTGCTGCTTAATACAGGCAACCCCATGGAGGTAAACTGGGTCGAGGAGTACGACGTGGACGCTGTGCTGTGGATTGGCTGTCCGGGTGAAAAAGGCTTCATCGGCGTGGCGAACATCCTGATTGGCAACGCCAATCCCTCCGGCAAGCTGGTGGACACCTATGCGGTCAGTTCCCTGTCCGCCCCAGCCGTGGTCAATAATACCTTCAACAACCAGCAATGGGCCAACCTGACAGAAGCGCTGCAGAAATCCTCCTCCAACGCTTCCGAAATTTCCTATTACACCGTGCAGACCGAGGGAATCTATATCGGTTATAAGTATTACGAAACCCGGTATGAGGATCAGGTGCTGGGGCGGTTCAACGCCACCGGTTCCGCAGGATCCATTGATGGCGGTGCCTGGGACTATGCCAAGGAGGTTTCCTATCCCTTCGGTTATGGCCTGAGCTATACCACCTTCGATCAGAAGCTGGACAGCGTGACGGTGGAAGATAAAACCGTGACGGTGACAGTCACCGTTACGAACACCGGCAGCGTGCCCGGCAAGAGCGTGGTGCAGGTGTATGCCCAAACGCCCTATGGCGAATATGAGCAGAAAAACAAGGTGGAAAAATCCTCCATCCAGCTTTTGGATTACGGCAAGACTGCCCTGCTGCAGCCCGGCGCTTCCGAAACGCTGACAATCGTATGCGACAAGTATCTGCTGGCCAGCTATGATTATACAAACGCAAAGGGCTATATCCTCAGCGAAGGCGATTATTACATCGCTATCGGCGATGATGCGCACGACGCCCTGAACAACGTACTGGCCGCCAAAGGTGCCACCGGTATGGTAGATGTGCAGGGCAATCCCACGGAAGGCACGGCGGCCAAGGCTTTCCACTTCACCGGCAGCTTTGACGATGAAACCTACCGCTATTCCGCCACTGGCGCGAGGGTGACCAATCAGTTTGAGGACGCGGACGTGAATTACTGGTATCCCGATTTGGTCACCTATCTGTCCCGAAGTGACTGGCAGGGCACCTATCCCGTTCAGCCTGTGGCGGGCCTGACCCTGAACGATGAAATGATTCGAATCCTGGATGGCAAGATTTATGAAAAGCCCGACAATGCTCCCGCCGTGGATTCCATTCCCCAGGGCGACCAGCAGGGCATCATGCTGATTACCATGAAGGGGCTGGATTACAACGACGACCTGTGGGAAACCTTCATCAGCCAGATGACCATTGAAGAAATGGCTGCATTGATTGCCAACAACTTTGGCACGGAAGCCGTTGATTCCGTTGGTAAGCCCGCTACCCCTGCGGGGGATGGCCCGGACGGCATCGGCGGTTATACCGATAACTATTCCGCCGAGCTGGGGAAGGGTTTGAAAACCACGTCCTATCCCAATGAAAGCCTGCTGACCGCCGCCTTCAACAAGGACTTGCTGGATAAGCGCGGCGCGTTGCTGGGCGAAGAAGGTTTGTTCATGGGCCTGGTGGAAATCTGGGGTCCCGGCTGCAACCTGCACCGCACCCCCTTTGGCGGCCGCAGCTTTGAATACTTTTCCGAGGATGCCAACCTGAATTATCTGGCGGCCTCCCATATCGTGTCCGCAATCGAGGAAAAGGGCGTGCACGCCGGTCCCAAGCATTTGACTGGCAACGATCAGGAGAATAACCGTCAAGGCGTGGTGAACTTCTTCAACGAGCAGGCGTTCCGCGAAGGCGCGCTGCGCGGACTGGAGGGCGGCGTGGTGAACGGCAAGGCTCATTCCCTGATGCAGGCCTTCAATCGCCTGGGCTTCACTGGCTGCTCCCTGAGCAAGGCGCTGAATACCGATGTGGTGCGCGGTGAATGGGGCTATGTGGGGCATATCGAAACGGACGCTATCGGCGCGGTGACCACGGGCTACAAGACCGCATTTGAAGCCATGATGGCTGCCGGTACGGATTCTTTCTGCCTGGATACCCAGCATCAGTCCAGCACCGCCATCGTGCAGGCTATCAGAAGCAATAACGATGGATTTATGCTCCAGCAGCTGCGCCGGGCCGCCAAGAATATTCTGTACAATGACGCCAACAGCAGCATGATGAACGGTATCGGCAACAATACCCGGATTGTGAAGATCATTCCTTGGTGGCAGCCTGCCCTGCGCGGCGTGACCATCGGCATTTCCGTGGTAACGGGGCTGGCAGTGCTGGCTATGCTGGCTGCTAAGCTTGCTTATTACAAAAAGCAGAAGGGAGCGGAAAAGAAATGAAAAGTTTGTTGACCAACAGAAAAGCTGGGGTGTATGTTCTGATTGTCTCCATCCTGCTTCAGCTGGTTTCCGCTGTCAATTACCTTGTCTGGGCTTCGGGCGCCGGAGGCATTGATACGCTTGTGGCGCTGGGACTTGGCATTGGCTGTCTGGTGGGGATTGCCGCCTTCCTTTTCAGCAGCGATTTGCTGCTGGTGGCTGATACGGCACTTTGCAGCTGCGGGATGCTGCAGCTGGCGGTTTCCTCCGCCGGTTCCTTTGCCGACTGGTATCAGGGCATCGTCATGTTTGGCGATCCCAGCCAGGTGCCGCGCATTTTGACCATTTGCATTTTGGCGCTGACCGCCGTTGTGCTTTTGATCATCACAGGCTTTATGGGCTTTGGCAAGCAGGAGACATCATGAAGAGAATCGGCTGCGCTTCTTTCGGGAGGCGCAGCCGGGCATTGCGTTCCGCGTTTTTTCAAAGCCTGTTTCGCTGCTCCCTGTTTGACATGCGCGGTGGTTTCTGATATAATGAAAAAAATTTCACTAACGTTTCATTCATGCGCTTCATGAAACAAATAAGAACGCGAAAGGAGAATTGCATGAAAATCGCGCTTGTGGAAGACAATGGATTGCATCAGGCGAAGATTCGTCAGGAAATCCAAAATTATTTTGATGAACTGAATGAAGTGTGCGAGCTGCACGTTTTTGACAACGGGTCGGATATGCTGGATCATTACTATTCCGTAGGCGGCTATGATCTGCTGCTGCTTGACATTCAGTTGCCCGGCATGGATGGCGTAAGCGTGGCCAGGCAGGTTCGGCAGAAAGATGATAAAGTGCTGATCGCCTTCATCACCAGCATGACCGCTTATGCCGTGCAGGGCTACAGCGTTTACGCGATGGATTACATTCTCAAGCCAATCAACCGCATCAGCTTCCGCAGCACGCTGGACCGGGCCAGGGAAATGTTTCGCCAGCGCACGGAACATTATATTTCCGTCACCACAGGGGACGGGATGTTTAAGGTGGATATTTCACAAATTTATTATATTGAAACGGAAAGACATGCCGTCAGACTGTATTATACAAAAGGCTCCTTCCATATCAATGATACCCTGAAGAGCATTGAAGAGAAACTGAAAAACGCTCCGTTCTGCCGGTGCAACAACTGCTATCTGGTAAATCTTGCCCATGTGGAGCAGGTGAAAAAGGATGATGTGATTGTGGCGGGTCATGAACTGGCGTTTTCCCGCCTGCGCTATAAACCCTTTATGGAAGCGTTGACGAATTATATGGGAGGTACCCGTAGATGACTGAAAGAATGAGCACTTTTTTTCCGTCTGAGTTTACGGGCATTGCACAGTGGATTATCTGTACCATATATATCCTGTCCAATGAAAAAGGTATTCGGGGCTGGAAGGCTGTGGCGCTGATTCTGTTTGCTCTGCCCATCCTTGTGCTGATGAACATCGCCCATTCCGAGCAGCCTGCCCTAATCTGGCTGGTCATCACCGTATGCTGTCTGGAATCCGTTCTTATTTATCTGCGTCTGGGCATCCGGGAAGACTTCAGCTTGATCCTGCTTCGCTGGTGCAACGCTGTGATGCAGTCGGAATTCGCCGCTGCCCTGGCGTATGCAATCAATATTTATCTGGTCAGCCGCGGTGTGATGCGCTTTCCGGATATCCGTGCTTCACAGACAATCATGCTTTTTGTATATGTTATTATATTTATTCCACTGGGCATATCCATTTATCATTGCTCCCATCGGAAAAATCGTCCTCTCAAAGCCGGGTACGTGGAAGTCATTTCTTCTTTTATGATTACGATTGGCGCGTATCTGCTCAGCAATATCAGTTTTCTGGCGCCTGAATCTATTTTTGGCATCAGTATGGGCGGCGGTATACTGCTCGTGCGTGTGGTGTCTGATTTTTCCGGCATGTTGGCCCTGATTGCCATTAATGAATTCAGCTATGGGATGCGGCTGAAAATGAACATGGGTGTATTGCAGAGCCTTTTGGACAGGCAATATGAGCAATATCAGCAATTTAAAGTGAACAACGAACAAATGCAGCAGGTTTACCACGACATCAAGCACTTAATCAATTATATCCGCAGCGTGAGCGTTTCACAGAAGTATGAAAAAGAGCTTCGCAGCGTAGAGCAAACAGTCAGCAATTTTGAAACGCAGTACGATACGGGAAATCCGGTGCTGGACGTGGTGCTCAGCAGCAAAAAGATGATGTGCCGCAGTGCCCTGATCACCATGGAATGCTATATGGATGCCCGTGAAATGGATTTTCTGGACACCGCTCAAATCTGCACCATCTTTGGCAACGCATTAGATAACGCGATTGAATATGAAAGCAGAATCAAGGAAACCGAAAAACGGTTGATTAAGGTAAGCGTTTTTTCGGAAAACCATTTTCTCGTGATTAAAATCAGCAACTATTGCGAGGAAACCATCCTGAAATCCTTGGAAGACCCGGAAACCACCAAAGAAAACCCGGAAATACACGGCTATGGAATCAAGGGAATTCGGCTGGCAGTGGAAAAATATGAAGGGCATATGACCATTAAGCAGGAAAACAATTGGTTCATTGTGTCCATCCTCATTCCAATACCGGAAAAGCAAAACCAGACTGCACTCTGATTATTGAGAACCATCCTGCAAAGAAAGCATCCCCCGCTTGAGGATGCGCCCCATAGGCGAAATGCGGAAATCTAAGCAAGCGGCGAAAAGTTCGATCTGCTCAAGGAAATCGAACATGCGAAATCTTCGGTGCGGTCCAAAGTGGGACATGTGTTTTGCGTAAACTGCATCAGCATTGCTGCACACTGTTTGCACTTGTGAATTTATACCGTGCTCGCAATCGAATGAAGGTTGCGTAACGAGGTTTATTTCGCGTGCAAACAGTGCGCTTGAACTGCGCTTTTTCTCGAAATTTTTGCCCGGCAGGGATGACGTGGATGGTTTGGGCGCAATTATAAGGGGTATCCTGAATATTCTTGTTCAAGTGCAAAGGGTAAAATGATCAGACATAATGAAGTTATCCAAATCAAAGGGTCAAAAAAGCTGTCAACCCGGCTTATCTAAGCAGGATTGACAGCGGCAAATAACGCTTTATTTTACTTCAGGACGACATCAAAAGCGTTGTAGAAATAGAAGCGGCTCATCAGGGTCTGGTGGAGTTCGCCGGAAATGCTGTAATACAGGTTATTCTCAGCGGGATTTGTGCCATAGCTGAAATCGTCGGTATCGGCCACCATGGCGGAGATCAGGGCGGCGTTCACGTCGTACATCATGTCGCGTTTGCCGCCGCAAGCTGCGTAGATGAAGAAGCTGTCCTTAAAGTCCGCCTGAGCGTTGAGGGCGTCCTTGAGCAGCTGCATCTGTTCTTCCACAGGCATATCCAGGCCCATTTCCGTGTCACTGCTGATGTTGCCTGAGAAGGGCATGTACCACTTGGCATAGTCCAGGCTATGGAACAGCTGATGCCAGCAGGCGTAACAGCCACGGGAGAAGCCGGAGAAGGCGCGATGATCCCGGGAGGCGATGAAGCCCGCTTCATCCGCGGTTTCGGCATAGGTGCGGTAGGCGCTTTCCACAGCGGGCATGATATCGTTGCGCATTTCCTTGGTAGAGAAGGCTTCCATGTCGATGGAACGGGTTTCGTAGTCGTAGTAGTAGGTGGGGAACACCATGATGAAGGGCGCAGTGACGCCCACTTCGATCATGTTATCCAAGGCGTTCTTGGCCTTTTCATCTCCGATGAAGCTGTCCTGGGTTTCGTTGGTGCCGTGGAGGAAGTAGATCACGTTGTAGCGTTCGGTGCCGTTTTCATCATAGCCGTAGGGCAGGTACACATTGACCCAACCGGGCTGCTCCGCGCCATAGGCGGTGGTGGTGTAATCCAGGCGCACCACGGTGCCGGGCTGGGTGGATGCCGCGTCGTAGAATTTGTTGTCGTATTTCTTGAACACAGTCTCCGCGCCGATCACGTCGTCGGTGGTGATGACCTTCTTGTCTTCGGGCTTTTCCCGGCTTTCCGCCAAGGCGGGGAGGGCACTCAGGATCAGTGCCAGCGCACACAGCAGAGCAATGAACTTTTTCATGGGGGGAAATCCTCCTGTCATTCAGAATACGCATTTTATTTGGTTTTTTCGGAAGGAACCTGGGAAACTTCGTTACGCGGCCTGCTTCTTGGCCTTCCTGATGTCCAGGATAGCGATGACCAGGAACAGGGCGGCCAGCACGCCGGTGCTGATCTGGCCGTAAGTGATGGCGTCCTGCCACCAGCCGTGCACTTCTTCCACAATGGTGTTGAAGCCCATGCCGTTCATGGCGTTGGAGTTGGCCACGGTATAGAGGATGTGCTTGGTGGCTTCCCGCATGGCGGACACTACCTGGGGATCGTCGGAATAGGCCTTGAGCTTAGCGGTCCACTTGGAGGCGTCGTTGCAGTCCCAGCCGTCGCCGCCCGCCAGCAGGCCCTGGATCACGTCCATGAAAGCGTTGTTGTTGGAGAAGTCAGTGAGCACGAAGCCGGGCATGCCGAACTCGCCGCGCAGGATGTTGGTGATGAGGTTGTAGTCACCGCCGGCCCAGGTAGCGCCCAGACGGTTGAAGGAGGTCATCACGCAGTAGGCGTTGGCATCGGCAATGGGATATTCAAAGGCCTGCAGGTAGATTTCGCGGGCGGCCTGTTCGTTGGTCCATACGCAGATACCGTCGCGGCCCGTTTCCTGATCGTTGAAGGCAAAGTGCTTGTTATATACGTACACGCCCTTGCTCTGGATCCCGGCGGTTTCGGCGGCGCAGGTCTTGCCGGAAATGAAGGGGTCTTCCGAATAGTATTCAAAGTTGCGGCCGGAATAGGGGGTGCGGTGGATGTTGGCCCCGGGGCAGTAGATGCCGGAGTAGGCCTTGCGGTTGGCCATCAGGCAGTCGTTGCCCATGGAACGGCCCACGGCTTCGGCGATGGCGGTGTCAAAGGACGCGGCCATCACGTCTTCGCTGGTGTAGCTGGTGGAGGAGGAGCCGCCGGTCAGGGTGGCAGTGATGCCCTGGGGGCCGTTTTCATCCTTGGTGGCGGGCTTGCCAACGGACTTGACCGCGGCAGTGGCATGGTAGGTCTGGCCGATCAGCTTGGTCATTTCGTTGAACTTCACCTGATCCATCAGGTCGTCCCAGGTGTAGGTTTGACCATTCTGCAGGGTGATGGAGCCGTCCAGCGGCACGCCGATGAAGTGGGCCAGGGTCAGTTCGCCTTCCTTGCCCAGGGTGGGCATGGTGCCCTTCTTTTCGGAATCGATGATGGTGTTCAGGGCTTTCACCAGCTCGTCGTTGGCGGCCACCTGCACGGCGGCCTTGTAGGTGTTGCTGGAAAGATCGGCTTTGGGCATGGTGCCCGCCCAGTCGGCGCGGGTCAGGTACTTGATATCGTTGCTGGCATCGGCGTCAAACTTGTTCAGGTCACCGTGATCCAGCTGGTTGGTGATGGCAAAGCCGGTGCGGGAGGTGGCGTAGGTGGTGGTGTCCTGCTTAGCCTGCTTGTAAACCACAGCCAGGTCAGCCCGTCCTTCGCCCATCATCTTGGCGGAGTCCACAGCGCCGTTCAGGGTATCGCTCTGGGCGGCCTTCTGCATCAGGATGTTGTTCAGGGCTTCGTGAGCGCCGTTGCCGGTGGCGAAGTAATAATTGCCCTCGTCCACGATATAGGTCTTGGCGCCGTTGGCGTCATAGGCGCGCATTTCGCTCTTGGCCACGGACACGTTTGCGGTCACGGCCTTGCCCGCGGGCACGTCGATCTTGGTGTAGCCCACCAGCTCCACGGCAGCCTTTTCGATGCCGTTCTGCTTGTCGTAATCGGTATAGGGGCTCTGCATGTAGATCAGCACCGCTTCCCGGGCATCCCGGTCAGAAGGGTTGGTGACATCCACGGTGAAGTCGAAGGTATCGCCGTTTTCCTTCATGTTCAGCTTGCCGTAAGAAAGATTGCTGTAATTCAGGCCATAGCCGAAGGGGAAGGCCACGGTCTTGGCATAATCGTAATCGCCCACGTTGGCATTGCCCAGCACGGCGTCTTCGTAGCGGGTTTCATAGTAGCGGTAGCCGATGTAGATGCCTTCCTGATAGACCACATAGTATTCGTTATTGGTCTTGGCGAAGGCCAGGCCCTTTTCCGCCGCGTTGGTGTAGGAGGTCACATAGGCGTTCTGCACAGCGGGAGAGGTGGTGTTGTCGTAGCAGTAGGTGTCCACCAGACGGCCGGAGGGATTGATCTTGCCGCTGAGCAGATCGCCGATGGCGCGGATGCCGCTCTGGCCCACTTCGCCCACCCACAGGCAGGCGTCGATGCCGAAGTCCTCGCCGCATACGGCGGGCTCGATCACGTCCAGCTCCACGGCGTTGGCGGTGTTCAGCAGCAGCACGATCTTTTTCAGGGAACCGGCGGCTTTCAGCGCAGCCAGCTTGCGCAGGATGGCCTTTTCCTCGGCACTGATGGAGAGCATGTTGCCGCCCGCGTCGGACGCGCCTACCACGGGCAGGTCCTTGCCCTCGCCGCACACACGGCCGATGACCATGATGGCGGCGTCGTTGTACTGGGAAACGGAATCCCATTCCGCGGCGGAGAAGGCGCTCAGGGGGGCTTCGTTGACGGCGAATTCTTCGTTCTTGAAGATGTAGTTATTCAGGGAACCGGCGGCGCTCTTCTGGCCGTAATCCTTGCCCGCGCCTTCCCGATAGAAGGCCCACAGGGTGGGGTTCACGGTAAAGCCGTCCTGCTCCAGGGCGTCCTTTAACGTCATGGCCTTGGAGGTGTCCATGCCGCCGGAGCCGGTGCCGCCGTAGACGAACCGGGCGGAGGAGGTACCCAGCAGGCTTACCTTTTCATTGCCGGACAGGGGCAGGGCATTGTTCCGGTTCAGCAGCAGCACAGCACCATTGGCGACCACGCTTTCGCACACCAGGTCGGCGGCGGCAGCCTGGGCCGCGCTGTCCTCAAAGTCGGATACGAAGCGGGGCGGTAGATTCTCCGCCGCGTCGCCCACGATGGTGCTCCCCTCGATGCCCAGCACCATGTTGATGATGGTGGCGTAGTTATTGGCGATGGGGCCGGCGATCATAAGGAACGCGAACAGAAACGCGAATACGCCACACAGAATTTTCCATATTAGCTTGCCCTTGGGCTTGTTGTTCTTGGCCATTGTAATTCTCCTTTGTTGTTATACTATTTCCAGATTCAACTGCGCCATCTGCTTGCGCCTTTTCCCTTCTGGCGTCCGCTCATTCCACTTAGCGTAGCGCTGCTACGCTGCGTTTCATTCACGTTAGCCAGAATGAAAAATTCGCGGCGCATCTTGGCGCATTCTTATCTGGAAATAGTATTAAAGTGCAGCAAGCGGAATCTATCTTGAGAAAGAAATCAAGAAGTATCGCTTATTGGAGTCCAGAGGGCGAAGCCCTTTGGCGCAGGTTTGGGGGCGCGGAGCCTCAAAAAGGCCGCCGCACTTTTCGCACGGCGGCCCAAGGAATTCAGGTCAGGCAAGCGGGATTATTCGGTGATGTTGAATACATCGATGGTGTCTTCCACGTTGGAGCAGGCAACGATCTTGTTTGCCAGGGTCACGTCGTCCAGGTCTTCGCGCAGGTCTTCTACGGTGATCACGGTGCCGGCGATGTTGTGGTTGGTGATGAAGTCGGCAGCGCCGTCGTCAGTGCCATCGGGGAAAGCGATGTCGCTCATTTCGTCGGTCCAGTTGAAGGTGTCCAGCACCATGGCATAGCCCAGCACGTTGCGGCCGAAGGATTTGCCATGCTGTTCAAAGTAGATGCCATCCAGGGTATTCAGGGTGATGTCGAAGTGGCAGGCTTCGTCGTCAGCGGATTCAGCGGAGGAATAGGTGCCAGAGTACACGATCAGCTTGTTGCCCTTCAGGCCGGGATCAGTGGTACCAAACACATATTCGCGGTAGAACAGTTCATAGTGGGTATCGTCACGGAGTACCAGGCTCAGGTCGCGGGTCCAGTACCAGCCAACCTGATCAATGAAGCTAACTTCGCTCAGGTTATAGGTGCTCTTGATGGGTTCAGCGGAAGCGATGCTCATCATGGACAGGGTCAGGATCAGGGCAGCCAGCAGGGCAACGATCTTTTTCATGGGGAATCCTCCTTCATTATATCAACCTGCCTTGGCAGGTCGTCTTTGTGGTTATACTGTAACAAATGGGCGCTTTCATTACAAGGCATACATCGTAACTGATGGATTTTACATCGTAATTGCTTATTTGAACAGTACGTCTTTGAACGCATTATAGAAGAAATATCGGGCTTTCAGGGTCTGATGGATTTCATTGGAAACGGAGGCGTAAAAGTTGTTTTCCTGAGGATCAGTGCCGAAACTGAAAGCTTCATCTTCCAGAAAAAGCTGGATCATACCCATCATGCCTTCGTAAGCTACGTCCCGTTTTCCGCCCAGAGCGATATAGTAGAAGATATCGTCTTTATATTCGCTGTACTTTTCCATTGCGTTGTGAATGCTGACCATGTTGAGAGGCAACTCCCGCTGATCCACGCCGGAGAAGGGGCAGAACCATTTAGCCCAATCATACATATTGTAAGAAATATTCCAGCACATTTTGCTGCCCTGGCTGTAACCGGCAAAGCAGCGGTGGGTACGGGAAGCAGAGAAACCGGCATCATCCGCAGTTTCAGCATAGGTGGCGTATTTGCTTTCTACAGCGGGCATCAAATCCTGACGCACCTCGGTCACGAACAAATCAAAATCTACAGCACGGTTTTCATAGTCATAGTAATATGTGGGGCACACCAAAATGAACGGTTCGGCAACTCCCACTTCGATCATGTTGTCGATGGCGTTCTTCACCTTTTCATCGCCGATGAAGCTGTCCTGCATTTCATTGGCTCCGTGGGTAAAGTAAATGATGTTATACTGGTTCGTTGCATCATAGCCATAGGGAAGGTATACATTGGCCCACTGGTTCAGGGTGTCGCCGTATACTGACGTAGTATAGTCCAAGCGTTCGACAGTTCCCGGCTGGGTAGAGGGTTCATCGTAAAATTTCCCATTGTACATGTGGAATACAGAGGTGGCGGATTCATTCAGCTCAGTGGTAATCGTTTTCTTATCCTCCGGTGCTTGCCGTTTTTCCTCGGCAACGGCAGCCAAAGCAGAGGCCAGCAGCACAAGAGCAAGCAGGATGGACAGCAGTTTTTTCATTTTCTTTTCCTCCTTCATTCAGGAAACGGCAGACGCTTTTCATGCGTCTGCTGGATATATCACTTGAACAGCACGTCCTGGAAAGCGTTGTACAGGTTAAAGCGACCCTTGAGGGTTTGGTGGATTTCCTTGGAGATGGCCGCGTAGCAGTTGTTCGCGGCGGGATCGGTGCCGAAGGAGAAAGCGTCATCCGCGATCATGGCGTTGATCAGCTCCACTACGCCGTCATAGGCGATGTCGCGCTTGCCGCCGGAGCAGATGTAGAAGAACACGTCGCTGGCATACTCGTTATCCTTCATAGCTTCCTTGAGCGGCTCGAAGTTGTTCATGCTGGAAGCGGACATGGGCACGAAGTACTTGGCGTAATCCATGCAGCGGTAGGTCACCTGCCAGCAGACGGAGCTGCCCTGGCTGTAGCCGGAGTAGGCGCGATGGGCGCGGGAGGCAATGAAGCCCGCTTCGTCAGCGGTTTCGGCATAGGTGGAGTACTTGGTTTCAACGGCGGGCATCAGGTCGTTCCGCACCTCGTCCACGAACACGGCGTGGTTGGTGGCGCGGTCGGCGTAGTTGTAATAGTAGGTGGGGCACACCATGATGAAGGGCTCGCAAATACCCATATCAATCATGTTGTCGATAGCGTTCTTCACCAGCTCGTCGCCGATGAAGCTGTCCTGGGTTTCATTGGTGCCGTGGAAGAAGTAGATGATGTTGTACTGCTTGGAGGCGTCGTAGCCATAAGGCACATACACGTTGGCCCACTGGTTCAGGGTGTCGCCGTACACAGAGGTAGTATATTCCAGCTTTTCAATGGTGCCGGCGTGGTCGCAGGGCGCTTCCCAGAACTTGGGGGCATAGTTGCGGAAGTGGGATTCGTTTCCGCCGTCCAATTCGGTGACGGTTTCCTTCCGGTCTTCGGGGGCTTTCCGGCCTTCCGCCAGGGCGGGGATCATGGCGCACAGGGCCAGCATCAGGGCCAGAACCAGGCAAACGAGCTTTTTCATCATGGGTTCCTCCTTCTTCTTGGGAGATTTTGTAATGCTATTATACAAAGGCGATAGGGAGTCAATCAAGGTGAACCGCGTAACTGCGCTTTTTTACATCGTAATTGTTTACTGGATGGTCAGAGTGGACCGGAAGATGATTTCGCCCAATTCATCTTCCTGATAGGTGAGCACGCCGGTTTCCTCGCGGGTGATGATCAGGCTGCCGTCCTCTGCGGTTTCCGTAGAGGATGCACCTTCACATTCCATGCCATATTCTTCCTCGCTGAAGGTGAAATAGAATTCCCGGCTGCTTTTGCCGTCCTCGTTGGTGATGCCGTCCCACAGGCTGTGCACGTTGCCGGGGCCGGTAATGTAACCGATGTCGATTTCCACCTGGCAGTCATCGGGAGATTCGCCGGACGCCTTGCAGGTGAACCGGATCAATTCATGATCAGGACCGGTCATGGTAACGCTGAACATGCCTGCCTCCCGGGTGATCACCGGGGCCAGGGCGGCCCAATCGCTGGAGAAGGTTCCATTCTCGATCAGGTTGGTGTCAAAGCGCACGCCGTCTTTCGTGGCGGTGGCGTTCAGGTAAGCGTCCCCGCCGCAAGCGGCGGTCAACAGGATCTCATCGCTCTCCTGCCGCAGGGTGCAGGTGACGGCGCCGTATTGGGCAATCACGTTCGCCAGTTCCTCCGCTTCGGATTCGGCGGTGACGGTGAGGGTAAAGGTCCGGCCGTTCATGAGATGCGTCAGAACATCATACACGGATTCGGCGCTTTCGGCCTGGGCGAAACAGCCGCCCAGGAAAAGTATCATTAGCAGCAAAGCAAACATTTTCTTCAAGGGAAGTCCCTCCTTTTCACGCTTTCAACAGCGCATCTTTAATAATGATCGTACAGAAAAACGCGGCCCGCCGCAAGGCGAACCGCGCAATTGATATGTTTTACATCGTAATTATTGTTCCGGATCCAGCAAAAGAATATCCAGGAAGAACATTTTCCCCCACTGCTCGGCGGTGAGCATGCCGTTGTACTTTTCCGCGATGCGGTTCATGCTCTTCATGCCGAAGCCGTGCCAGTCCGGATCGTTCTTGGTTTGGGGCAGGCCGTCCACAAAGGCAATATCGTCCTCACAGGGGTTTTCCATGTGGATAGTGAGCATGTTCCCGTCCCGGACGGAGGACAGGGAAATGAAGCGCTCCACCCCCTCCGGCAGGGCGGACACTGCGTTGATGGCGTTGGTCAGGGCGTTCTGGAACAGGGAGTACAAGTCCAATTCCTCCACGAAGGAAAAGCCCGTCATGCCCAGGGAGCAAGTCAGCACGATGCCACGCTGCTGGCAGATGCCGATTTTTTCGGCCAGCAGCACGTCCAATACTTCATTGCCCGAATTGGCGGGCCGCTCGTAAGCGGCGATGGATTGCTTGAGCTTATCCAATTGCTCCTGGGGCACCGTGCCCCGGAAGGATTTGATCAGGTGCTTTAAGTCGTGGTACTTTTCGTTGATCAGCTGGGCACTTTCCTTGCTGGCCTCGTACTGCACCCGCTGGGTGTGCACCAGCTCCCGCATGGTTTCCATGTTGCTGGCGAGCCGCGCCTGCTCCATCACGCCGAACTGCAGGGCGATCACCAGCACGTCGATCACGATCTGAAACAGCGCTTCGGCGATCACGGCCTGCTGGTTCCGGTCCGGGTTATCCTGAGTGAGCCGCGCCATACCGATGCACAGCAGCAGCACGAACACGGAAAAAATGGCTTTCAGCTTGTTGTCAAAATTGTCCTCCCGGTTTTTGACGAAGGGCCGCAGGGCGAAGAACATCAGCGTATACACCGCGCCGTAACAGATCAGATCGACGATCAGCACGCCCTCCGGACGGCTGGAAAAGCTGTTCATCCATGCGATTTGCCGGACCAGGGTTTTCACGGTGCCCGCAATGTCCTGGACGATATACCCGGTGGCCGCCATGAACAGCACCGTCCAGATGCTTTCATCGTAGCAGAACCAGGTGATAACATTTAGCGTGAGATACACCAGCAGCGCGGCGGCAGCATGGGTGACCATGGCCAGGGGCGTGCTGCCCACGATGTAGATGCCCCGGGCGAAATACTGCACCGCGCAGCCCGCCAGCACGGACAGGATCAGCCGCGGATAAAAGTGGCTCCGCCGCTTCAGGGGATAGGATACCAGCAGCAGCCCGATCACCGATTGCAGCAGCAGCAGCGCGCCGCGCCCCTGCTGATACCACACAGGCATATAGGTCATTACCGGCTCCCCCCTTTATATTGGGCCAGGGCCGTAAGAAATTCCTTGCGTTTGCTGCTGCTGATGGGCAGCTCGTGGCCGTGCACCATCACAGAGCTTCTATTCACCGCCCGCACATATTTCAGGTTCACCAGGAAGGAAGCGCTGCAGCGGATAAAATGGACCGGGGCCAGCTTGTCCTCATAGCTTTTTAGGTTGCCCCACTGCCGGATGATTTCGCTGTCCGTATGGATGAGCACGTCATGGCTGGATACTTCGATAAACGTGATTTCGTCCGCGTTGACGCGGCGGATCTTTTCCTTGGTACGCACCTCCAGGGTCATGGAGGTGTTCTGGTGGGCCAGCATCCGGCACGCCCGGTCCATCTTGGTGGAAAATTCCTCGTAGCGCACGGGCTTGAGCACATAGTCGAACGCACATACAGAATATCCCTCGATGGCGTACTGGGTGAGCATGGTGATAAAAATGATCATCACCCGGTTGTCCATCTGCCGGACGCGCTTGGCCGCGTCGATGCCCAGCATATCCGGCACTTGAATGTCCATGAACAGAATGTCCGCGTCGCACTTGTATTCAGTGAGGAAGGGAATGGAGCGGTCATACAGCTTTAATTGATAGGAAAAACCTTCATGGGCCTCCGCATATTTTTTCAGCATCTGGGACAGGCGTTCCGCCTGTTCCGTCTGATCCTCCAAAATGATAATATTCAGCATTCTTATATCCCCTCGTTTTGAGCATTGATACTATTTCCAGATTCACCTGCGCCATCTGCTTGCGCC
>ULVA01050998.1_pt1 | contig 22074 bp, 15 predicted proteins | sample 1958811 | NCBI WGS metagenome assembly ULVA01 (sample SAMEA4835768, study PRJEB28245) | human gut metagenome | biome: gut microbiome; material: fecal sample | place: Denmark | collected 2008
GGTCACTGCGTTCCACTTAAGGGATACGCTTGTGCCGTTGGCGGTTGCAGATGTGATTTCGGGAGCAGTGAGAACTTTCTCGACCTTTATGCTTCTCGGTAACGAATAAGCGCTCAGTCTGCTGGTGGAAGAATCGTAAGCAGCTATGAAATAATAGTAGGTTTTTCCTACAGTTACTGTTGTATCAGTTCCATAAAGCGTACCTACTGTCTTTACCAGGGTCTTTGCACCTGTTGTGCTGTCCGCACGGTATACTCGATAGCTTGTCGCACCTGTTATCTTGTTCCACGAAACAGTGACATTAGTTCCATTCGTGTTTATAGCTGAGATTTCAGGAACATCAAGAGCCCCCATAGGCGTTACCTTAACGACATCTGAAGGATCCTTCCAGACATTGTTCACATTGCATACGATGCGGTAGGAGTAAGTGGTACCGTTGACAAGTCCCTTGTCAACATATGACGTACTGGTGATGGTCGCGACCGTCTGCCATGTAGAACCAGTGCTGCGCTGCACTCTGTACTGCCTTGCTTTAGTTATCGGTTTCCACTCAAGCGATACCTGACCGTCGCCGGAAACTGCAGATGTGATGGTGGTTATACCCGGTACCTTATCAATAGTGACGCGCTTCGGCTCAGATGTGATGTTAACGCCGGAAACATTATTGACAGCGGTGACGAAATAGAAATATGTCGCGCCGTCTGCAGCCGTTGAATCGGTATAGGTCGTGACAGAAGGATTGGTGATCTCCTTGATCTTGGTCTTTGCGCCATTCTCGGTAGTCGCCCTGTATACGATATACTTATCTGCGCTGCTTACCTTGCCCCACTTGATCTCACCCAGCTTGGTGACATCGCTGATGACAGGAGTTGTCATCGACGTGATATAAGCCGTTTCAGTATTGATGGTGTTGATGATCTCAGATGAAGCCTCGTTCTTGGTCTCGTTTATCATGCAATAAACTGCAGTGCCCTCTGAAGCCTCTGTAACATTGATCGTAAACGTGTCACCGGTCGTATTGCTCTTTACAAATTCCTTCTCGCCGGGCAGCTTGATGTACCAGATATACTGAAGCGCGCCGTCGGAGACCGCATTCGTAACAAACACAGCCTTGTCGCCGACCTTGGCAGCAGTCCAGTTTGCAGGCTGCTTGAGCACTGCTATATAAGTACCGTTGCTTCCTGCCAGGAACTCATATTCTATCGAGTTGTTCTGTGCATAGCTGATGACTAAATTAGCGGTGGGATAGCAGAATATTTTCAGATTCTCGCAGCCGGCAAATGTATCGGTCATCTGCTTGTTGGACAGGATTATCGCAGTCTCCAGGGACGTGCAGTTTGCAAACGCCCTCTTGCCGAGAGTTGCATTCAGCGGAGCAACGATATATTTCAGTGAATCGCAGTCCTCAAATGCGCTCTCGCCTATTGCTGTTGTGGAAAGCGGGATAACGAATGTATTCTGACCGTTTATCTCAACGCTGCCAAGGCTGTGACAGCCGGCAAATGCGGATTTACCGATAGTTCTGAACGGCTGCAGCACGCCGCTGGTGTTATAGTAACCACCGGGCATCTCAACAGTGTGCAGTGAATAGCAGTTCATAAACGTCTGGTCGGGTATTGCCAGAATGCGGGTACCCGAAAGCGTTACGCTGCAGAGAGCCGAGCAATCCTTGAAAGTACCGGCGCCGAGAGTGGTAACGGATACCGGCACAACGATATTCGCGATTTTTTCGCAGCCTGCAAACGCCTCCTTGCCGATAGTGGTCAGAACCGACGTGCGGAAATCAACATTTTCAATGTTCCTGCAGTTATAGAATGCAGAGTCGCCTATTCTGGCAACCTTTGCGGGAATGATGATACCCGTAAACTCATCGTTCGTGCAGCCGCTGAACGCTTCGTTGCCTATCGCGGTCACGTTCTCGGGTATGAAATCATTGGGTATCCTGAGGGAAACGCAGTTCTTGAACAGACCGTTGTTAATCGCCTTGAGCTGGTCGGGGCACTGGATAATATAAGACTTGCCCAGATTTGAGCAGTCTGCAAAAGCATAATTGCCCCATGTAACAGCTGTCACATCGGCGTCCGGCTTTTCAATGCTGATATCCATAACTGCGCAGCCGTTGAATGCATAGTTACCGATATTAGTCACGGAGCCGGGGATATTGAAGCCCTTGAGCACCTTACAGCCGTCGAACGCATTGTTGCCGATATAGGTCAGCGTGCCTGCCTCCGCGCTTGCCACAGAGATGTCAGAAAGAGCCACGCAGCCCTTGAAAACGTCCTTGTTCAGTCTTACAACGCCTGCAGGGAGAGATACGTTATTAAGGACGATATCACCCGAAAATGCGCCTTCGCCAATGGTGACGATATTCGGCGAATTAGTCATGTCGACCTTGGCAAGATAGACGCAGCTTGCAAAAGCAGTTTTACCTATTTGGGTAAGGCTTGCCGGCATTGTCATTTCCTTTAAAGCAGTGCCGTTGAATGAAGTATCGCCTATGATTGTAACATTGTTGCTGAGCTTTATATTGCTGAGAGACGTACAGCCGCTAAACACTCCGTGGCTTACTGTTGTAACGCTGTCAGCCCAGGTCACATTGTTTATAGCGGAGCAGCCTGAAAAAGCGCTGGTCCCTATCGCAGAAAGCGCATGAAGATCTACCCTGTTCCTGCCGTTAAAGTTAACAAGACCTGTGCACATGGAAAACGCGCCGCTTTTCAGCGTTGTGGTGCTTTCAGGCAGGTCGATGGTGGTTATCGCAGCGCAGCCTGCAAATGCACTTTCTGAAATGCTCTTTACGCCGTCGTTGAGTTTAACGCTGCTGAGCACTTTGCAGCCCTTGAAAGCCTTAGAGCTTACGTCTGCGCAGCTGATGACAGCCTTGCTGAGCGTTGTATGATCTTCAAACGCAGACGTCATGTTAGTTACGCTTGACGGTATCGTTATCTCTGTGATAGGGTCGTTGAGGAAAGACTTTATTCCTATGTACTGCGCACCCTCGGAGATAGTCACATCGGCTAACGACGTACAGTTCTGGAAAGCCTTTTCGCCCATATTAGTTATGGTTGACGGGATAACTATCTCAGTCAGGGCGGTACAACTTTCAAATGCGGTCTTTCCAATATCATAGATACCAACGCCGTCCTCTGATACCATCATATCGACGGTCTTCAGCTTTTCGCAGTTGCCGAACGCGCTTTCGCCTATCTTGAGCTTGCTGGGCACGAATGTCAGCTCCTCAAGGGCAGAGTCACGGAAGCAATACTTGTCTATCTCAGTAAGGGTAGACGGCAGCGAAATTCGTGAAATGCCGGTCCTTTCAAATGCTCCCTGTCCGAGATACGTTGCACGGTTGAGCGTAACGGTAGTGAGATTTGTGAGTTCCTTGAATGCACCTGCGTTAATAAAAAGAGGTGTTTGACCGTCGGCAACGGAAACTTCCTTAAGGTTTGTTGATGTTATGAACGCAGAGCCGCCGATATATGAAACAGTCTCTGAGATGATCAGGCTCTTTATTCCGATACAAGCTTCAAATGCAAAATCATCTATGGACACAACTCCGTTGGGTATTTCAAAAAGACCTACAGCGTTCTCCTTTACGATTCCATTAACAATGTAATTAAAATTTTCAAGCGAACCGCAGCTTGAAAATGCATATTTGCCGATAGATTTGAGGGTATTGGACGGAACAGCGACCGACTGCAGGGATGTGCAGCCTGCAAAACAGTAATCGGGTATCGCGGTAACTCCGTCGGCGATAGTCGCGCTGGAAAGCGACTTACAGCCGCGGAACGCTTCATTGCCTATTGCGTCAACGGCCGGTATAGCCACCGAAGTAAGATTTACGCAGCCCGAAAAAGCAAGATTGCCGATGGTCGTCAGCGTGCTCGGGAAAGTGACCTTTGTGATGCCCTCGTAGTTCTGGAAAACACTGTCGCCGATCTGTTCTATGCCATTTTCAATAACAACAGATGTTATCTTCGACCTGTACTTAGCCCACTGTGCGTTGGCTGTCACGGCGGTAACAACTCCGCTGCCGGATATGGTAAGGGTGCCTGTTTTCTCATCAAAGCTGCCCTGTACATCAGCGTCGGCGTTATCATTGTCCACCAGCACGCCAAGCACTGAAGGCACTATGATGTTCTGCTCGTCTGCGTCAGAAGCCTGCACAGCGGCGGCCGGAACAACCTCCTCGGCTTTTTCCGGAGTTTCTCCCTGTGCATGTGCCGAAACCGCAGCCGCTTCCGGAACAGTGCTGTCAGCCAGCGCAGTAACGCTGATGGAAGACTGCAGCATACCTGCAAGCAGCAGCCACGCAATGGTTTGTTTACTGAACATTCGCATGAAATCTTCTCCTTTTTAGTTTGTCTGAAGCACTCAACAATTGAATGCCATTACAAATAATATTATAAAACATCACACAAAAAAAGTCAATAGCTTTATGGAAACTGTTTCATAAATTGCCCAGATTTGATAATAACATATACAAATCTATAAGAAAATATCCACCGGCAACAACGATGGATATTATCTATGGGGTGCCCTCGCGAATGTGCATATTCCTGCAGATCTCCTTAGGGATAACGATACGTCCAAGGTCGTCGATATGGTGGACGATTACGGTAGTTTTCATATATATGGTAACCTCTAAAAATCCACAAAAATTCAGGCAAATAGAGGTATTTAGCATAATCGGTGTGTTAAGACTAAACCAAGTGTGTTTATTGCTAATATTCTGATTCTGCCTGATTGGTGCGCGTTGGGAATGTTACTCTTGTTTTCCCCCACACCCATTTAGCGCTTTTGAACGTTTTGACTGCGCGCCAGCGCGCAGAGTAGCCGTGCTCCGCACGGAGTATCCGCACTTCGTGCGGAGGTTTCGCCTGACGGCGACAAGGGCTCCGCCCTTGACTCCCGATTTGGGGTTGCAGTAAGCGGAACACTCGCCGCTAAATTATAGTTTTCTCTCACAAGCAGCGTTTCGCCTTTAAACAACAATTTGTTAACTATAATTTTCCACCGACTTTATTTCCCACACAGATTGCGTCAAATCTCCAAATAAAAAAGAAAGGCGCTGTAAAATAACTCAACACCCAAGCCCGAGCAACCATCCTATGGAAGCTCGGGCTTGCTGATACTGCAAAAAAGAAGAATGAACCGAAAAAAGCGTATAACAAACAAGCCGGCGGGGAAATGCCATGCACAAAATGTAATAAATATTGAATCAGGCAGCAGACCTGAGAGCCACTTTTTTCAGATGGAACTTATGAAGATTAAAACCGCAGGAAATCATGCCGAACTCAAGAAAAAGCGACACATTTTATAAGACCTCGCATTTAAATAGCTTGTCTTGATTAGTTAATGTCATATAAGAGCAAACATCTCCGACATCGATTTAATGCCGGAGATGTTCATTTTTTAGCCAAATAGGGCAGATGTCTTAACTACACCTTGAATGTAACTGTCGCTCACATAAAAAGTCTTACCGTTTCTGTCGTTGCTGTGACCATAGCAATAGATTTTGCTCCCGCTGACCTTATATACGATCATTATGTGACCGTCGTTAATCTTATTTCCATTGCTGTCATATCCGGGCATAACTACCAAATCGCCTGGCTTGATATCCTTATACGACAGATTAGATTTGTATTTTGCAAAACCTTCTTCAACAGCCAGACAGTCTGAGTACTTTTTCCTCATTATAGTCTGAACGCCATAATTCTTATAAAGGTACTTTTTCAGATTGTCAAAACCCTTGACAACTCTTGTACCAGGCTTGAACTGGCTATCCTTCGGAAGACCGCTGGCTGCAAGGAACTGTGACGCAAAATTTGCACAATCAGATCCGTTGTTTGGCCATGATTTATTGCGCTTATTCCACCATTTTGCACAATATGCAAATCCCTTTTCAAGACTCAGCTTTGTGCTGGTATTTTTCCCGACAGTAAAATTACAGGAGTACGATTGCGTCGAACTTCCAGCCGTAACGTTATATGTCAGGGTATAGCTTCCGGCACCGAGTCCGGAAAATGGCAGGGCCCAGTCAAGTTCAGAGTCATACAGCGTGTATGAACCAGTATTCGGATATTTAACTGCGGACTTTATCTCCTTGCCAGAACTGTCGGTGATCACCGCCTGAACCTTTTTTATAATACCAGACGATGTTATCGTTCCTTTGATATGCTGACCCTTGCCGACCGCTATATTTTCGGGGAATTCCATGTCGTGAAACAGTATAATTGCTCCATCCTCAGTATTTTCTCTTACTGTAAATGTATGAGTATAGCTTCTGTCTGTTGCGCCACTTGCGACAAAGTATGTCAGCTTATAGTCGCCTGCCGGAAGCTCAGAGAAAGAGAGATCCCAATCAAGTGCTGAATTGAACAAAGAATATGTATTCTGACCGGGGTATCTCTTTGCATTCAGCCAAACCTTTCCTGAGGAATCGGTCACAACTGCCTGAATCGTATCTATTTCATCAGTAGAACTGATAGTTCCGCTGATATGCTGACCATTGCCCTTGGGAATTGATTCTGAAAAGGACATACTACTGAATGTGATCACTGGGTCAGGCTTATACGCAGGATATACGGTGAAATACTGAGTGTATGTATTGCTTCCAAGACCGCTTGAGGCATAATAGTTTATTGTATAGTCACCTGCGTCAAGCTTTGAAAAATCAATATCTGTATTCATTCCAGAATCCTGAAGTGTAATATACCACCATGCAAGATTATTATAGGAATAGAGCACGATATTCCCGTAGCTGTCACGAACTTCAATAGACAGGTAATCAACATTCTGAGTAGACCTGATGTTGCCGTTCATAACAGGGTCGGTATCCTGCTCAAACGATGACGGGAATGACATATTCTCAAAAGATACAACAGGCACAGCAGGTTCCTCAGCCTTGACCGTGAAATTGTGAGTATAGCTTCTGTCGGCAGAACCGCTTGCCACAAAATAGGTCAGCGTGTAGTCGCCGGGTAAAAGCTGCGAAAAGCTCAGCGCCCAGTCAAGGTCAGAATCATAAAGGGAATAGCTCTTGGAATTCGGGTACTGCTTGGCAGAAAGCACCGCGTTTGAATCGCTGTTGTATACTATAGCCTGAATAGTATCAATGTTTTGGGTAGAACTTATAGTACCGCTGACATGCTGACCATTTCCTTCGTCTATTGAAGACGGAAAATACATATCGCTGAAAGTTACCGTAGGCTCCACAGGGACAGTACTGTTGACATTGAAGTCAATGGTATAGTATTCTTCCTTTGTACCGCTTGTAACATGATAGCTTATGTAGTAGCTGCCTGCTGAAAGTTTGGAAAAATCTATTCCATTGTCCAAATCGGAATCATAAAGTCCATAGCTTGTACGATCAGGCGATACGCTCGAATAAAGAACAACATTCGAACTGCCATACTGAAAAACATAGGCTTCAATGCTGTCAATCATATCCGTGGAGGTTATTTCACCGCTGATATGGCAGTGTTCACCTTCGTTTATCGACGTAGGGAAGTACATGTCATTAAATGTTATTTGGGCTGGCTCTTTTTCCACCAATATATTGGTATTAAATGTCATCGCTTCCTGATAATCATCGTCAAGCAGGCTGAATTGCAATGTTCCATCGTTGCCATCAAGATTCTTAATGCAGTAGAAAGCCTGACAGGTGCCAGGATATTCAATCCATCTTACATTTTTGGTGTACGCTGTCATGTTATCGCTTGTTCTCAGATGAACTGCCGCTATTCCCTCTCCCGAAAATCTATATTCGATATCGGTATATTCGCCTTGGGTCAAATAAAATGATACATAGCCCGTAATTGAAAGATCATGGGTATCAGCTGCGCTTGCGCTGACGCTTGTGATTTCACTCACTGCAACGCTGCCAACAGCAATAGAAGCCGCCAGCAGTATTGACGATAATGCTTTGGTAATGTGTTTCATAAGTATCCTCCTTTATTGAATAGTGATCATAGATCGCATTTAATCCTTGTTGGGTAATGTGATCTTAGTTTTCTCAAGTGTGTTCATATTTACGATAAGGATATTATCATTATCCATAACCGTAGTTTAATGAATCCTTTCAGATAAATAGTTGTTAAGGCAACACCACACATAATCCAACATTTTATTGGCGTAAGGTATTGCCTTAACTCGTGACGAAAAATAAGTTGCGGATCACTAAATCAAAAAAAGATGATTATTAAAATTGTTCTTTAGGCTCAATAATCATCTGCTCTCATAAGAAAGACATCCCTGACGCTCGGAAGGGTGATAATAACTTCCGTAGTGATTGCAATATCCTCTGTCATTGCTGTCACGATTGTTGCGCTCCCAGTAAACGCAGTCGGAACAGTTTCCACCGCAGAAGCTACCCTCTGGGATTCTGATGATCTTTACGCCCTTTTCTGTTGTCTGATTATTCATTTGTTTCACCTCCTTTTATGATTTCAGCTTTCTCTCGGATAACAGATAGTTCAACATTTTTCTCGGCGCGGTAAGCTATTACGCTTTTGCCGGGAAGAACTATCGGAAAATACAGAACACTTTCGTCACTGGTGCCGTCCATTATTACAGAGATATATCGCTTATCACCGTGCGATAATCCGATATCGTTATTGAAATGGGTATGGTATATTCCCATGAATGAAATTCCATGTTCAGCCCATTGAATTATAACCCTGTTCAGATATGAGGTGTCCGGAACATATCTGTCGTAATCACCCAGACCCCTGTCAGTAACGATATGGGTTATCACGCCGTGGTTTCCACCTAGTATTCCGCCTGTTTCCGGAGGACATGGCGGACTGTTGATCATACGTTTATAAACACTTTCGGTTATTCGCATGACTTTCTAACTTTTATAATTGGGAATGTATTCTGGGCGATTCTCAATAATGTAATGCTTAATTTCAAACAAACGCTTATCGTAGTATTCAAGTGTGTTTTCAGTAAAACCTGAACGAATCTTTCTTATTACATCCGATGCCTCCTGGTCACAATTAAGCAAGGCACACATAAGCCAGAACTCACCACTGTTTTCTGACGCTTCAATGTTCCTATTATGCTCTATTAAATACACGGCGTATTTTGACTGTGCATTCGGAATACCTTTCCTTGCTGCATACAGCAAACACCTGCGGGCTTTTGAATCGGCAAACAATCCCGAAATCTGTTTGTAATAATAAAGACATCCAAGACGATAAGCACACCATTCGTCGCCCATTTTATAACCAAGTTTGTACAGATTGGCGGCTTTTCGATATGACTGCATATTATCTGCTATTATTCCAGCATGATAATATGCCGATTCAACGCCCTGATCTCCCGCTGATTTATATGCCCTGATTGCTTCGCTCCAGTTCTGTCTTTTTTCCTGACGTTTGGCATATTCCAGCATCACGAATTTGTCGTGACCACGTTCCGTTTCAAGCTCGGCGTCTGTCATTTCAGATATATCTTTGTCCCGAAGTGCGTACGCTTCATTTAAGCACGACTCAATACTTTTCAGCAAATCGCTGTCTTCGTATTCATCACATATAAATTCGGTGTTGGGAATCCAAAAAGAGAGCTTTTGGCAAAAATTCTCGTTATCCTCGTTATTATACTTGCAGAACTTGCAGCATCCCTCGTCTTGGAGCGGCTTTCGGTAATGAACGTTGATAAGCGCATTGTCCATTATTTTCACCTCGCGATCAATTCAATGCTGAATATGCGTCACCGCTTAAGAAGCGAAGCCTGAGAAATGTCAGGTCACTTTACGATTATCTTGATTTTCTGTTTAGAAGAACCGCATTTCGCAGTGATTATCGCAGAACCCTTTGCCTTGGCAGTTACCTTGCCACTCGAATTTACGGTCGCAACAGAAGCTTTGCTGCTTGTCCACTCGACCGAGCCTGAACCGCTCAGAACAGTGCCAAGCTCTGCAACGTCACCTTGAGATACCTTTAATGTCAGATAGCTTATCTTGGCTTTGGATACTGTGGCAGAGGGGAAGGTGGCGGTGAGGTTTATTTTACGATTTCCATTTGAACTGGAACCCCAGTCATTGTGCTGTATCCTTATGTAATAAGTTCCCTTTTCTACTGAATAATCCGCTTTAAATTTAATTTTTTCAGTCGAACTGTTCCATGAGCAATTGAATGAATTACCTTTTGTATGATTTTGATCATACCATGTTGCATTTCCGGTAACCACCTGATAATCACTGTATTTAACACCATTTCCATCAGAATCCAGAACAAAAATATACGCTTTATCCATTCCGATAGTAAGATTCAGTGACAGTGTGCCGCTCTTTGTGACCTTGATTTTGTAATCAGCACACTCTCCGTATCCAATTCCGGTTGCAGTCACCTCAACACCGCTCTTGATCTCCTTTGCGGTGTCGTAAATGCTGTCCGCACTTGCGGTTATGGCAAAGGCTGTGACAGCCATTACCGCTGCAAGGAGTGCTGCGGCTATTTTCTTCATGATCTTCATAATAAAACCTCCTGTTTTTTCTGACAGCCTGCATTCGCAGCCGCCGTTTTGTTTATTATTCCAGTAGTTAAGGCGATCCTGCTATTATGCTTTTCTGGAAGAGCGAATGACCAGCAGGAAAATGAACCTTAATATACCAAGAACCATGATTACTACGCCAAAAGCGCAGGAAAGAATAAGCATGCCGAACATTGCAGCCACTCCGGAAAAGATATTTTCAGCAAATAAATTGCCTATTGATTTGTGAAAAATAAACTTCGGAACATATCGAACGCCCCAGACGAATCCAACTATTAATATTCCAACGATCCATGAAGAGTCACCGGATACTATGCCATAGATCACCATAGCAACAACCAGCACTAAAGAAATAGGTACCATAATTTTTAGCTTGTTGAATTGAAGTTCCTGACCCTCGCCAAATAACCTATCGAACATTTTGACATCTCCTGATAAACAACCACATTTTGTGGGTAATTTTACTACCTTTAGTTGTATTATATCACAACCTTTTGGTTTTGTCAACAACTAAACGGTTTTTTAATAATCGCAATATATTTGGTAAAATTAATATATAGCTAATTAGGAGGTTTCTATGGTCAAGAACTTACGGTTGTTACGAGAAGAATCAGGATTATCACAGCAAAGGCTTGCCGAAATGCTCAGTATATCTCAGCAGGCAATATTTAAATATGAAAAAACATCAAATGAACCTGATATTTCCACACTTATAAAACTATCAGAAATATTTAATGTATCAGTAGATTTCCTTATAGGCAACACAGATATCAGGGAGCAAAATCCCAGATGTAATTCTGTTATGCTAACAAATTCCGAGACAGAACACATTCATATGTGGAGGAAACTCCCGGTTTCAACACAAAATATACTTGATGAATTAATATTAAATATGAATGAAAAAAACTAGATAACCCTTATTGGGAAAGATCTAAACTTATAGTTTAGCTTTTCTAGAACTTTCGTTTCCATTTACTTTGGTTTTTTGGAATATTTCAATAGAAGTTAGCAAAACTACATCTCTTGCGTTATACTGTTCATTGAGGGGTAGACCTTTTTCGCTTGAATTTTGTGTTATAATTTTATTCTTGCAGATTTTGATCTATCTATCAATCCTCTTTTACTTTGATCAATATCTATATGTAGCACTATATATTGAAATTTCCAGAAATATGTGATATAATCAAATCGGAGATATTCTGCTTGAGAGGAATAGACCGAATTAAAACAATTAAGGTAATTATATTGCGTGAAAAAAGTATTGTTCGGATATGATTTCAGTGATATTGAGGCATTGGATAGGAACTAATTGTAATTTGCAAATATGGTATGTTGGTATTCTTATTATCAAATAGCTGGAAAGGAATAGAATGATGACTGTAAAGAATTTCATTGAAACAGAATATAGAGAAATTACAAATTATATTAACACTGATTATAAGGATTTATATTCATCGTTCTCAGATGATAGGTTGAAAGAAGTCTTTTCAACATTACACTCTATGTTAGTTAATAATTTTACAAGTATGAATTCTAGACTTCCTACAACGGATCATTCTGCTCATTTCTGGGCAGAAAGTAGCAGAGAACTATTACTTGCATTCAATGTAATAAGAGAATTAGAAAAGGTTTTAGAATCAACAGCATTTGCTTTTAAGATAGATTCATATTATAATGAAATAATTGATAATTGTTCGGATTTTTTAAAACAATATAGTGGTAGTGAAATACCAATTGGTATGGAAAAAATCTCAATCTACTATGTTGAGCCTATATTCTTGAAAAAAGATTCGGTAGTTGTTGATTCGCCTTTTTCTTCACAGAAATATCTTGACTTAAAGCAGATAGGGGAAGGCTCTTATGCATTTGTTTATACATTTGAGGACAAATTTTACAATCGACAGTTTGTTTTGAAGAGAGCAAAATCAAATCTCAATGAAAAAGAGAAGGAAAGATTTCTACAAGAATATAAGCAAATGTCAAAACTATCTTCACCGTATATAGTAGAAGTATATCATTTTGAAACTGACAAGTATGAATATGTCATGGAGCGTTTGGATTATACTTTATTAAATATTATGAAAAGTTTAACTCAACACTAACAACTGAGGAACGAAAAAATATTGCAAGGCAAGTACTTCGTGCATTTAAATATATCCATTCAAAAGGTCTTTTACATAGAGATATTAGCCCCAATAATATATTGCTTAAAGTATATGATGATGGAGTAATAGCTAAAATTGCCGATTTTGGATTAGTGAAAGTCCCTAATAGCCAATTAACATCACTTAGTACAGGTTTTAAAGGTTGGTTTAATGATTTGTCATTACAAACTGAAGGATTTGATCATTATGGCATTCAACATGAAACTTATGCAATCACTAGACTAGTTTACTTTATCATGACAGGAAAAACCAATACTTCACATATTTCCAATCCTGAACTTAAAACATTCGTTGAAAAAGGTATGTCTAATGATAAAAGTACCAGATATAAAAATGTTGATGAAATGATAATTGCATTTGGAAAAATACATTTTTAACATATGGGTTATATTAGTTTTTTGCGGCTCTATCCTACCAGATAGAGCCGTTTTTCTATGTTCAAATTTAATTATCAGTCCAAACTTCTCAATTCTCCATCAACGTCCCATCAATGAGTTTTCAGATAAAATCAAGTAGAATAAACACATCGCCGAAAGTGCAATCACCGCGGTGGCAGAAAGGCGAAATATATCAATCAGAGGGAAACTCATGGAAGAAAACAACTACCGCCGATTAGGCGAACAGTACGAAGAGGACATCGGCGGCACCAAGTTCATTGTGACCTCGTACAGTAATCAGTCCGCGCAGAAAACTTCCGAACAGCTCATCATGCAGCTGCTGGAAAGACCAACGGAAATCATGGAGGACAAACATGAAAACACTTAACAACATCAGAATTATCGGAATAGACCACGGCTACGGAAACATCAAAACCGCGAACACCATCACGCTCACAGGCGTAATTCCGTCAACCACCCGCCCGGTGTTCGGCTCGAACATTCTCCGCTGCGATGGAATGTATTACAGCTGCGGGGAGGGGCACAAGGCATTTGTTTCGGACAAAGCGAGCGACAACGATTACTACCTGCTAACGCTCATGGGCGTGGCGAAAGAACTCCGGCGCGCCGGGATTTCCGAGGCAGACGTTTACCTTGCGGCTGGACTCCCGCTAACTTGGGTAAAGTCGCAGCGCGGGGAGTTCACGAACTACCTCATGCGAAACGAGCGCGTTGAATTTGAGTTCAACGACCGGCCGTACAAGCTGCTTTTTGTCGGCTGTTCGGTGTTCCCGCAGGGCTACCCCGCCGTAATCGACAGGCTCTCAGAAATGCGCGGAGTGAATATGCTCGCGGACATCGGAAACGGCACCATGAACATCATGTACATAACCAACTCCCGTCCCGTTGCAAGCAAATGCTGGACGGAAAAACTCGGTGTTAATCAGTGCGTTATCCGCGCTGCAAATGCCGTTATGGACAGGTTCGGGACGAAAATTGATGAGAGCATTATTGAAAGCGTGCTCCGGTATGGTAAGGCGGACATCAGCGAAAAGTACCTCGCGTGTATCCGCAGCGCCGCCAGAGAATACAGCGCCGAAATCCTCGACGCACTTCGCAAATATGAATACAATCCGGAACTTATGCGGCTGTATGTCGTAGGTGGCGGGAGCTGTATTTTCAGAAATTTCGTCCCGCCAAGCGACCGCATTTCAATCATCTCGGATGTATGCGCGACAGCAAAGGGCTACGAAACCCTCGCACTTGAAAAACTCCAGAAACATAGGTGAACAGCTTGGGCAGAATCAAAAGCACAACGCTCCGTTTCAATCTTTCCAAACCTGAACAGCAAACGGCGTGGGAGTATTTGCAGAACCTCGACAAAGAGAAATACAAGTCGATAAATCACGCGATTACTCTTGCGGTATGCGACTTCTTTGAACGGCAGAAACGCGCAGAGTCCGACACGTTTTTCAAGAGCCGCGAGCGTGAGAAAATGTTCGTCCGGCGTATCGTTGAAGCGGTGGAACAGGCTCTGGAAAAGGGCTTGCCCACATTTCTGACATCATATCTACTGAATCTTATCGGTACAAATCTCGGCAAAACTGCACCGCCCGAAGAATCCCACGCAGACAATGTAGACTGGGACTTCCTAGACGGATAAATGATTTCTCTTTCAGCAATTTAGAAATCACTTTCGCCAAAGAATAAAGTCACATGAAAAGCCGTTTGAAAGTCATATGCTTCACTTTGGCGCCAAAATGCAGTCAGCATGACGTCACACGAAAACGACCCTAAGCCACAGTGCGTGAGCGTCCGACGGCGGATTGCATGACTGGATTTTTCGCAGGTTCCCGCCGCCGTCGGGGACGCGAATCCCCACAATGGAGGCCTGCTTGTCTAGCCAAATTCGGCTCGTTGTGGGGATAGACAGGTAGTACCGTTGGTTAGACGCCACCTGTCTACCTGCTCATGGGCTGCGCCCCCGAGACCCCCGAGCGGGTCCCAAAACAAATCTCAATCAATAGAAAGGAGCGTACAAAATGAGTACCACAAATAACCGCGTCCGTTCGCACCAGCTTTCATTTCGGCTCACCGAAAAAGAGCTTTCGCGGTGGAACAAAAAGCAGAAAGCCAGCGGGCTTAACAAAACGGAATTCCTGCTGAAGATCCTCGACAAATCCGACGTGAAAATCTATCAGTTCAACAACACGATAAAGGCAATTTTTCACGAACTCCAGATGACCGGAAACAACTTGAATCAGATAGCCTATCTTGCGAACTGCGGATATTTCCACGAAGCTACGGACAAAATTCCAGCGTTCCAGAAACGATATTACAGCGTTATGGAAAGCCTGCAAGCGTTTATCGAAAAGCCAATTGTGGATATGTATGTTGTGGAGGCTGGCGAATGGCATTCGGAAACGTGAACGTCAAATTTTCGCCCTGCAAGGCGGTCGGACAGTTGAAATCGGCGTCAGCGTACATTCTCGGAAAACGCCCCGACCAGATCCGCAGCGGGATAAAAAAGACCGAGCCGAACCTCTACAATGCGTTCGGCTGCGATCGCGACAATTTCGCGAACAATGTTCTTGTTACGCGAAAGCTGAACGGCAAGCCGTACAGCCGCCTGAAGCCAGACACGATACTTGCGCACAAGCTGGCGATTTCATTCCACCCGGACGACAACGACCGCCTTACATACGAACTTGCATACAAAATCGCTCGGCAGTTTGCGAATGAGTTTTTCTACAAAAAGGGCTTTCAGGTGCTGTTCGCGGTACACACCGACACACAGCATATTCACGCGCATTTTCTGGTCAGCAACTGCAATATGCAGACGGGAAAATCATTTCGTCGCGGAAGAAAAGAGCTTTTCGAGATATCCGAATATTTCGGGAAGCAGTGCGAAGCCAACGGTCTTGTACACTCAGTCCGCGAGAATTTTTACGGCTCTGCCGAACGCAGAACTCAGGCTGAATCACAGATGAAAAAACTCGGAAAACACAGCTTCAAGGACGAACTGCGCGAGGTTATCCGGTATGAAATCTCCCTTGAGAAGAATCGGAGTTTTGACGATGTGATCCGTTCGCTGAACGAGGATTACGGAGTTGAATGCAGAATCGCAGGCAGTACAATTTCCTACCGCCACCCAGGATACACGGACAAAAACGGAAAGCCTGTTTCCGTCAGGGGAGGCAGGCTCGGGGATATGTTCACGAAAAAAGGCATTGAAGCCGAACTGGAGCGCGTAAATAACGCTGAATACTATGAGGACGAGGAAGAAAAATACGAATATGAATGGTGATTATTCAAGCGCTAACCTAAGCCGCGTGATTTCATCTTCGTACAGTTCGCGATTGGGAAGCGCGCAGAAAATTTCAAAAGCGCACCGGAACAGCATTTCTGCGTAATCGTCGCGGTTCTTTTTCTGGCAGAGTACCGCCGCATTTTCAAAGCAGATCGCACTGCTTTCCGAACATAGCGCGCTGCTTTCGCGCAGTATTTCACAGCACTTTGTGAGCAGCGCCGCGGCTTCTTCGATTCGGTCTAGTCGGCACAGCAGCCAGCCTTTCACCAGATGTCCGGAAATGTAATCCTGATTTATAACGCCGCGTTTTTCGAGCAGCGCAAAGCCGATATTTATGTATTTCTCGGCGTTGTAAAGGTCGCCATTTTCCATATACAGACTGCCGAGATTGTTGCAAAGATTGATGTAAAGCGGGCTGTCAAGGTCGGCGCAAAGCGACAGCGCCTGCTTTTCCTGCTCAAGTGCCGCACGGTTGTCCTTTTTGTAAATCCGCAAAATCTGGGCGCGGAAATCGCAAAGCAGGGCTTTGTCGTTGTTGGAAAGGCTGTCGCATCCTTCAATCCTCGCAAGGATTTTTTCGCAGAGAGCCTCGGTGCTGTGCTGAAAAACGTATGTGAAAGCGTCCTCGGCGAACTGGATAAACTCGGGAGAATCGGCGGCAATATAGGTCATTATGCCGTCCAGAATATCAACGAAAAGCTGAAAATTCGGGACTAGCTTTCCATGAAAACCACAAATCAATTTAATAGAATTCATCAGCCGATTGCAGTTTGTGAATGTCGGCTTCAAATCCGTGACGGTGATGTCGCGAATCATCGGGTGCAGTGAAATCGTATAGTCGCCCGGTTCGAAAGTGCGTATAAATCCGTACTCTGCGAGGTCGTTTATGCTGTTCATCGTGGAAAGCTGCGCTATCAGCGCAAAGTTCCGTGCGTCGATTCCGCGTTCGGGGACGAAACTCAGACAGCGCATTACATACTTGTCCTCATCGCAGAGATTTCCCAGCGCGAACAGCGTTCTTATATGGTTGTGGTAGGTGTCGCTGAATGCCGTCCCGTCTTTCGTGAAACGGATTTTGTCGGAGGTGTCGGGGTTTCCGAAACCGCTTTTCAGCTTCCCTAAAAGCTCGCTCGGCTTGATGAAACTGCGCTGTAATAGCCTTGCGGCAAGCTCTATCGCAAGGGTGTGGGAATGAATGGTGCGGATTATTTCAGTGACGGTTTCGCGTTCCATTTCGGCACGGGAAAAAAATGCTGAAAAAAGAAAAAGCGCGTTTTCCTCAGACAGTTCTGCGAGGTTCAGCACTGCGCTGTTTTCAAAACTGCTCCTTGTGGTGAAAAGCACCCGGCAGCGCAGACGCATTATCTCGGCAAGCTCGGGTTCTTCGGCGGCGACCGTGTCAAAGCCGTCTATTATAATAAGTGTGCTGTACGACAGTGTTTTCAGCAAGCGGAGGTGATTAGAATAGCGGTCGGAAACCGTCATCAGTCCGCCATCTCCGGCGAAAACCGGCGCGGCGATTGTTTCGGCAAGACTACTGCGAAAGTTCAGAAATAAGATGTTCGTGTAGTCCTTCTTGTGTGCCTTTGCGTAGGCTTTGACAAGCTCTGTTTTGCCCATTCCCGCAATTCCACTGATGAACACCTTGCCTTTCTCGGTGAGCAGATCGTGGAGCTCTTCTAGTTCGTTTTCCCTGCCGCAGAAGTGCGGGCAGACTTTCGGTACATCACAGCCGAACACCATTCCGGAAAGCACGGGCAAAGCGCTCTCAGAGTGCTTCCAGAGGTCGGAAATTCCGCGCTGCATAGCAAACAGCAGGACTTTTGCGATGAACTCCGCGCACGAATAATCGTTGTCGGGATTCAGTCTGCGGAGCAGTTCGGATTTCTTGTTTTCAGAAATTCCGGTGTCGTAAAGTACTAAATTGCGAATTTCATTGACAGCCTGCCAGCGGTCGGAAAGGACGGGGAAAATGTTCGTTAGAATGTCCGTGCATAGGGAATTCAGATTTTCCGAGTAGAAAGCCGCATAGCGTTCGGGGACGCGTTCATCTCCGTTCACCCAGCGGCTGACCTGTCCGTCGTCTACGGAAGCGTCGCTCTTTTCATAGAATGTGCTGAACAGTTCCGCGATAAACTCGCCCTGCGAAAAGCTCTCGCTCAGGCTACGATAGCTGAGCAGGATTTTTATTACGCTGCTGAAATCTACTCTTTTCACATCATCACTTCCCAACACTTTTTTCATTATACCATAACCGCGAGGTTATGGTATAATTGTCCGATACGCACGGAGCAAATCTATGATTTGCGTATGTGCGAGGACGTTTTGATGTATAATAAACGCTTTGCGTTTATTATACCACAGAACCAAATCTTTTACAACGGTAAACAGTATCAAATTTGCAGCTTTTACGCTTTAGCGTCTTGAATTTTATTTGAGAATAGTGTATAATATAAAGTGCAAATATTCCGATTCTGTCTGCTGAAAGAAAGGACGGTTATTATGAACATACAGCAGAACAGGATTACAGCGCTTTATTGCAGGCTCAGCCGAGATGATGATTTCGGTGGTGACAGCGCGAGCATACAGACCCAGAAAACTATGCTTTCGCAGTATGCGCGGGACAATGGCTTTACCGTAACAGAATTCTATGTTGATGACGGTTACAGCGGGACGAATTTTGACAGACCCGATTTTTGTCGCATGATTGATGATATTGAGCGCGGCAAGATAGGGGCGGTCATTGTAAAAGACCTTTCCAGACTTGGGCGTGAGTACCTCAAAACCGGCTACTACACCGAGATATTCTTTCCGGAACATGACGTGCGGTTCATTGCAGTGAACGACAATGTTGACTCCGACCACGGCGAAAACGAGTTTGCGCCGTTTAAGAACATAATCAACGAGTGGTACGCAAAGGATTGCAGCCGGAAGATAAAGTCCGCTCTGCACCTTAAAGCAAGGAACGGTGAATTCCTCGGAGGTTATCCCGCATACGGTTACAGACGGTCTGACGGTGACAGACACAGCATTGTTCCGGACGAAAATGCGCCGATAGTGAAACAGATTTTCGAGCTTCTTTTAGAGGGCAAAAGCTGTTATGAGGTTGCAAAATACCTCGAACAGAACCTTATATTGACTCCGAGGGCGTTTCTTGCTGAAAAGTACGGCGTGTACAAAAATTCGGCTTCCGCGAAGCACCCTTACGCATGGGAGGACAGGAGCGTTTATTCGATTGCGACAAATCCGGTTTATGTAGGAGATTTGGTGAACGGGCGAAGAAAATGCAAGTCTTTCAAGAGCAAAAAGGTGTGCAAGACCTCCGAGGACGAATGGATTGTGGTTCGTGACAACCATGAGCCGCTGGTTTCCCGCGAGGATTTTGAGGCGGTCGGGCAGAGGCTTGCTGTAAAGCAGCACCGAAAGGTCGAAAATCCCGACAATATCTTTCGCGGACTTATGGTCTGCGGGGAGTGCGGGCGAAAAATGGTGTTCAGCAAAAGCGGAAAATCCGGACGGTATTCTTGCGCAATTTACAAGCGGTACGGCAAGTCCGAGTGCTCGCGGCACAGCATTACGCTGAAACAGATAAAGCAGATTGTTCTAATGAGTATTCAGCGTAGCGCGGCGCTTTCCTCCGAAGGCAAAGACAGGTTCATCAAGCATATGTTAAGCGCTTCCAGCAGCAAAAAAAGTGCGGAGCTTTCCGCTCTGAAGAAAGAAGCGGAAAAGCTGACCGCACGAAAACTGGCGTTAGCCAAAATATTTCAGAGCCTTTACGAGGACAAGGCACTCGGGAAGCTCAGCGAGGAGGTTTATTCTGAGCTAAGCGGTAATGTTGAACGTGAGCGCACGGAGATCCAGGAAAGGCTCAAACGGATTTCCGAACAGCTGGGTAAGTCCCAGCAGCTCACCGAAAATGCCGAGAAATTCGCAGAACTGATTCGGCAATACACAGACATTACGGAGCTTTCGGAAGAATTAGTCCACCTGCTGATTGAAAAAATCGTTGTTCATGAGCGTGACTGCGTAACTAATACAATGCGGGTGGAGATTTATTACAGATTTATTGGGAAAGTCGATTAGTGTGCGCTTTGGGTATCGCTCTAGAGTTTTCCCCCACAATCAACATATAAAATCTAGTCGTGACTATCCTCCGAAACAGTCCGGCGGACTGTTTCGGAAGAACATTACACATCTAAATTATAGTTTGTCACAATCCCAACTGGCATGCCTATCATTAAGGATCCCACAAACTACGCCTGTAATTTTATCTCACACATTAAATACCGTTCCGACAAACAGCGGCTGACCGTCAAGCCCGGTTATCACGAACAGGAATGGTCTGTCGAGCACGAAATCTATCTCCTGGATATTCTCCGGCAGGCATGCGGAGCCGTTCAGCAGCATTTCCGTGAACGCCGCCGCTGTACAGCCTTCCTCGTCAATAGTGACCCTTGCCGACTGCCGCGCGCTGTTAACGTACAGCTCCGAGGAACACAGCTCCGAGAAATCCGCGTTTTCGCTGAACACATCGGTGATGCCCAGCTCCGTCAGACCTTCCCTGAGGTCGATGGTGGAGGTAACGTCGAATTTCGGCAGTGCGAGATTCACCTTCATGGTTCGCGAGTTTTCGTAGTCGTAGCCATCGGTCAGCAGGCTAAGGTAATTCCCGGAATCCAGCACATCGCTGACGGATTTGTCCTCGTCGGGGAGTATTAGCCACATATCGCACCCGCTTACGAACGGCTGCTTCACTGCGCCGAAGTCCTCGCCCCAGTAGTAGCTGCGGTCGAACGACTGGTTCATGAACTCCGCCTGGACATCTCCGGATGGAGCGTGGAACGTGCGCGTATCATTGAGCTGCTTATTGAATTCGTTATCCCAGCGCCCTTTGAACCACAGCGTGGAATACAGCGCCATCAGCGTTGAGGCGTCCGGGGCGACATCGGACACAGCGTCATTTAGCATGCCACCGGTCTGCTCGTTGAGCCAGCCGCGGATAGCCTGAGTCATTTCATCAGAGCCGAACTCCCCGGAATGCGCGGAGGCGTAGTAGCTCTTTGCGAGAGTGCCGATGGTCCCGCTGTTGGTTTCGAGGCTGTCAGAGAGCCACACTGAGTTCGCTAGGACGCTCTTTATCGCGCCGTCGTCGCAGTAATTTGCGTTCCAGACCTGCCCCGCCTGGGTGCGGAGTGTCTCAATATCCGTGGCGTTCATCAGGCTGAGTATCTGGCTGCGGCTCTCGCCGGAGGTGCACTCCGCGAGCATGGACAGAGCCATATACAGGCTCACTGGGGAGTACGCGCGGTTCTCCTGGGTGCTGGAAAGGTAGGTGCGGGAGCTGTCGCCGTAGAAGCTCCACAGGCTGTCGCAGTAGCCATCCGGGGCGCTGAGCTGCTTCCTCCGGGAGGAGTTCCACTTGTCCCAGCCGTTTTCGTCCTCGCCGGGGTACTGAGCCATCTTCGGGTAGACCGGCTCGGTGGATTTAACTGCGCCTGCATTGACGCAGCCCGGAACATTCGTGAGCGTAACGGCTGCAAGAAAAACGGCCGACATGGATTTTGCCGCCTGGGTCAGGAGTTTATTTTTCATATAGTATTCCTTTCTGCGTAGGTTCGGAGGTCTTTTGTATGTAATACCGCTTACGGAAGTAAAAGGTTGCAGAAATCAGTTATAAAAAATGGCGCTGTAAAAAAACAAAAGAAAAGGCTGCATC
>ULVA01035545.1_pt1 | contig 21732 bp, 20 predicted proteins | sample 1958811 | NCBI WGS metagenome assembly ULVA01 (sample SAMEA4835768, study PRJEB28245) | human gut metagenome | biome: gut microbiome; material: fecal sample | place: Denmark | collected 2008
GGCATGGACGCCGTCGCATCAGAAATTTCGCTCGTTGAATGAAGCAGGCGGTGTGCTATACACATTTTCACTCAAACAAGGTTTTTAGAGGTGACCTTATACGAAAAAGGGGAAGCTGAGCGGCTTCCCCTAAAATATTACTTCTTGAACAGCTTCTTGAATCTCTCCATAGCTTCTGTGGTGAGCTCGTGTGTGCTGAATGCAGTCAGTCTGAACCAGCCGTCGCCGTTTGCACCGAAGCCGGCGCCCGGAGTTCCTACCACCTGGATCTCGTTGAGCAGGTAGTCGAAGAATTCCCAGCTGCCCATGCCGTTCGGGCTCTTAAGCCAGATGTACGGTGAGTTGATGCCGCCGGTGTACTTGATGCCGAGCTCGTCGCAGGTGTGTGCGATAATGCGCGCGTTCTCCTGATAATATGCAATGGTAGCCTTTGTCTGCGCCTGTCCCTCAGGGGTGAATACAGCCTCGGCTGCGCGCTGTACCGGGTAGGATACGCCGTTGAACTTGCTGCCCTGACGTCTGTTCCACAGGTCTGCGATCTTTACTTCCTCGCCCTTGCTGTTCTTCTGTACCAGTTCTTCGGGGACGATGGTGTAACCGCAGCGTGTGCCGGTGAAGCCTGCAGTCTTGGACAGAGAGCAAATTTCGATAGCGCACTTCTTGGCGCCCTCTATCAGGTAGATGCTTCTGGGGAGCTCAGGGTCAGTGATAAACGCTTCATAGGCTGCGTCGAAGATGATGACAGCCTCGTTTGCCAGAGCGTAGTCCACCCATTCCTTCAGCTGAGCCTTTGTGTAAACTGAACCAGTCGGGTTGTTCGGGGAGCAGAGGTAGATAATGTCAGCCTTAACGTCCTTGGGGGGCATTGCCGCAAAGCCGTTTTTCTCAGTGGAATTCGCGTAAACGACGGTGTTGCCGCTCATGATGTTGCTGTCAACGTATACCGGGTAAGCCGGGTCGGTGACTACAACGGTGTTACCATCGCCGAAGATGTCGATGATGTTGCCGCAGTCGCTCTTTGCGCCGTCGCTGATGTGGATAACAGCAGGGTCAACTTCCGCACCGAAACTCTTGTAGTAGTTGGAAACCGCGTCGCGCAGGAAGTCGTAACCAGCGCCGCTGTCCTCGTATCCGCGGAATGTTTCCTTTACGCCCATCTCCTTTGCAGCCTTGACCATAGCGTCAACCACAACGGGAGCGAGGGGCTGTGTTACGTCGCCGATGCCCATTCTGATGAGCTTTGCTTCCGGGTGAGCGGCAGAATACGCCTTGACGCGCTTGCCGATATCAATGAAGAGGTAGTTTTTCTTCAGGTTAAAGAAATTTTCGTTCAACTTTGCCATTTTTGTCTGTTCCTTTCGTTTATTCAGCAGCCCTGACGGGTTAGTCCACTCTATATTTTACTATATTTCCCCCTGTTTGTCAACGGCTTTTTGAAAAGTACGGCTTTTTTTGCGCTGGTACTTGAAATAAACGAGTTTATGTGTTAAAATATAATATATGTGCATTGTAGTATTGTGCATTGCAGGAGGTAATCTATGATAAGAGAAGTACGTCCCGATGAATACGAACAGCTGATGGAACTGTACCTGCATCTCCACGAAACCGAAATACCCCCGGCAGAACAGACCAGGGAACTGTGGGAGCGTCTTGTCAGCGACCCGGACTACCACCTGATAGTCGCAGAGGAGGACGGCAGGCTGGTTTCCACGATAACCTGCGTTATAATGCCGAACCTCACCCACGGCCCGCGACCATACGCCTGGGTCGAGAACGTCGTGACCCACCCGGATTACCGGGGTCGGCATTTAGCGACGGCCTGCCTTGAATATGCCCATGAACTGGCAAAGCGGGAGAACTGCTACAGGCTTGTGCTGATGACCGGTTCCAAGCTGGAAAGCACGCTGAATTTCTACGAGCACGCAGGCTATGACAGAACGGAAAAAACAGGATTTATCCAATATCTATAAACGAAAGGAAACACGAACATGAACATAAAACCTCAGAAGGGCATGCAGGAATATTTACCGGAGGCTGCTGCACAGCGCGACCGGCTGATGAACCTGATCCTTGACACCTACACCGCAAGCGGATTTACGCGCATCTACACCCCCGCCATCGAAAGCGCAGAGAACCTTGACAAGAGCGACGGCGGTGACAACCTTAACCTCATCTTCCGCATAATGAAGCGCGGCGACAAGCTTGCAGAAGCCCTTGCAAAGTCCCCAGTGGACGAAAAGGAACTGTGCGACCTCGGTCTGCGCTACGACCTTACGCTGCCGCTTTCCCGCTACTATGCGAACAACCGCAACAGCCTGCCCTCTCCGTTCAAGTGCATTCAGATAGACAAGGTCTATCGCGCGGAAAGACCTCAGCGCGGCAGACTGCGCGAGTTTGTTCAGTGCGATATCGACATTCTCGGTTCTGACTCCTGGTGCTGCGAGATAGAGCTTATTTCCGTCACTGCAAAGGCGCTTTCCAAAATCGGCATAGGTGAATTCACCGTGCGCGTCAACGACCGTCGTGTGCTGAGAAACTCCCTGCTGACCATGGGCTTCCCGGAGGAAGCGCTGGATACCGTTTCCGTAAGCTTCGACAAGCTGGATAAGATAGGCGCTGACGGCGTTGCCGCTGAACTCCGCGAAAAGGGAATGCCCGAGGAAGCCGTGAACGCGCTTTCCGGACTTCTCGCAAAGGGAAATCTCACGCTGGACGACATGGCGCAGTACTGCTCCGATGACGCAAAGGAAACCCTTGAGCAGCTCCGCACCATAATCGAAACCGCAGACAAGCTTTCCGACGGCTACAGCGTTGAGTTCGACCCGTCCCTTGTAAGGGGGCAGGGCTACTACACCGGCACTGTTTTCGAGGTGGCAAGCAAGCAGTTCGGTGGAACTGTCGCAGGCGGCGGACGTTACGATAACCTCATCGGCAGATTTACCGGCGATACTGTGCCCGCAGTCGGCTTCTCAATAGGCTTTGAGAGAATTTTCTCCATCGTCACCGAGAACAATATCCAGCTTGCAGGCAGCAGAAAGAAAACCGCGATACTCCACAGCCCGGAGACAATTCTCGAAGCTATCGCTAAGTCTGACGAACTCCAGGCAGACAGCGACGTTACGCTCATCGCTGCCGCCAACCGCAAGAAGGCCGACAAGGCTTACTCAAGGGCGAAGCAGCAGGGCTTTGACGAGATAATCAAGATCGGACTTTAAGAGGAACGCCATGAAAAAACAGTTTCTTGAAATAGGCAAGATAGTTGCTACCCAGGGAATACGCGGTGAAGTCCGCGTGCAGTACTACTGCGACAGCGCAGAGGTGCTGTGCGATTTCGACACGCTCTATCTCGACAAGGGAAAGACCGCGATGGAGGTCGCACGGGCATTCCCGCACAAGAATGTCGTTGTCATGAAATTCGCGGGTATCGACAAGATAGAGCAGGCTCAGCCGCTCATCGGAAAGATACTGTATCTCGACCGCGACGACGCAGAACTTGAAGAGGGGCTGTATTTCATTCAGGACATAATCGGTCTGACTGTAAAGGACGCCGACACCGGTGAGATTTACGGAAAGATAACCGATGTTTACCAGAACGGCGCCAGCGACGTGTATTCCATCAAAAAGGACGACGGCAGGGAACTGATGTTCCCGTGCATCGACGAGGTAGTTTTAAAGACGGACATCGACGCAGGCGAGATGATAATTCGCCCGCTGCCCGGTCTGTTCGACGACGCTTCCGAGGACGGAGAATGAGAATAGACATCGCAACGCTGTTCACGGATATGTGCGACAGCGTTATTCACGAGAGCATAATAGGCCGCGGGATAAAGAACGGGCACATCGAGATATATTCCCACGATATACGGGAATACACCGAAAACAAGCACCGCAGGGTGGACGACAAGCCGTACGGCGGCGGCACGGGCATGCTCATGCAGGCGCAGCCGGTGTACGACTGCATTTCCGCGATAAAGTCGCAGAAAGAGGGCAGGCCGCGTATAATTTACATGTCCCCGCAGGGTGAGGTGCTCACGCAGAAAAAGGTGCAGGAACTCGCTGAGGAACCGTGGCTCATTCTGCTGTGCGGGCACTACGAGGGCATTGACCAGCGCGTGCTCGACGAACTGGAGGTCGAGGAACTTTCGGTGGGAAATTACGTGCTGACCGGCGGCGAACTCCCCGCGCTCATCGTTGCGGACGCTGTTGCAAGGCTGCAGCCCGGCGTGCTGCCGAACGAGGACGCATACAGCATCGAGAGCCATTACAACGGTCTGCTGGAATACCCGCAGTACACCCGGCCCGAGGAGTGGCACGGGCGCAAAGTCCCGGAAACGCTGCTAACCGGCGACCACAGGACGGTGACTGAATGGCAGAACCGCGAAGCGCTCCGTGTGACTGCAAGAAAGCGCCCGGACATGCACAAGGCATATATCGACCGTAAAATGTCCGAATTCTGGCAGGAATTTCTTGAAGCAAAAGGGCTGCCACAGAATACAACATATGCTAAAATCCTGAGAATGGGGCAGGACGAGGAGATTTCCGCCAAGCTTGTCAAAATGATACTCCGTGGGAAAAAGCGCGCTTTTGTGAGCCGCTGCGTTTCTGTCAGCGAGGTCCCCGGAAGAGGGGAATACGCTGTTGTGGCCGACTGGGACGGAATTCCGCGATGCGTTCTGAAATCAGTCAGGGCGCAGATGATACGGTTCAATGAGATAACGCCTGAACAGGTGCTTAAAATGGGCGAGGATGACAATATCGGGGACTGGCTCAGAAAATACAGGGATTTTTTCAATAATACCGGCGAATTTACAGAGGATATGCCGATAATTTATGAGGAATTCCGCTTGGAATATAAAGGTGCAAAAAAATGACAAAGAACGCATTCATTGCAATAACAGGTCGCGCTAACGCCGGCAAATCATCGCTGACAAATCTTCTTGTCGGCGAGAAGATATCTATTGTCAGCGAGAAGCCGCAGACCACGCGCAACCGCATCAACGGCGTGCTCACCCAGGGCGATATCCAGTATGTATTCATCGATACGCCGGGTATGCACAAGCCTAAGACAAAGCTTTCCGAGCATATGGTCAAGTCTATCCGCAGGAGCGTTGACGATGTGGACTGCGCGATACTCATGGCAGACGTGACAAAGAAGATGTCCTCCATCGAGCAGGACCTGATACGCAGTTTTGCTTCCCACGGGACTGCAGTAGTGCTTCTGCTGAACAAGGTGGACCTGCTTAAGGACAAGAGCGAGATACTCAAGATAATACAGCAGTATTCCGAGCTGTATGACTTTGAGGAGATAATCCCGATATCGGTCAGGAACCGTATAAACACCGACCAGATACTGCCGGTGCTGGAGCGTTTCGCGGTGGAGGGAGAACACTTCTTCCCGGACGATATCGCGACTGACCGCACGGAGCGCTTCATGTGCTCTGAGATAGTCCGCGAGAAGATACTCCGCGTCATGCAGGAGGAGATACCCCACGGCACCGCAGTGGACATCGAAAAGTTCAGGAGCCGCATGAAAGGCGACACCGAGATAATCGACATCAGCGTGGTGATAATCTGCGAAAAGGAAAGCCACAAGGGCATGATAATCGGCAAGGGCGGCGAGAAGCTCAAGAAGATAGCTTCCATGGCGCGTGAGGATATGGAGGACCTGCTTGGCGCAAAGGTCAACCTCCAGTGCTTCGTCAAGGTCAAGGAGGACTGGCGCAACCGTGAGCGCGTTATCTCAGACCTTGGCATGTACTCAGAGGAAAACGGCGAGTAACAGCCGTTCAGGGGGTGCGTAAATGCTGTTCACATACGACGGTATCGTTGTCGGCCGGCGCGAGATAGGGGAAAGCAACTGCTTCCTCGATATCCTCACCGACGAACAGGGCATAATCGAAGCCACGGCGCACGGTGTAAAGAAGATAAACAGCTCGCTGCTCGGTTCATGCGGGCTGTTTTCCTATGCGACGTTCTGCCTGAATAAGACGAAGCTGCGGTATACCGTGAATTCCGCGAAGCCGAAGCGGAGCTTCCACGAGCTTGGCAGCGATATCGAGAAGCTGGCGCTGGGTTCCTATTTCGCGCAGGCGGTGAGGTTCTGCACGCCGCAGGAGCAGGCGCAGTTCACCGGGAATTCTGACAGCCTGGTGAGGTTCTTTGCGATAGCGCTCTACGAGGCGGAAATGGCGCAGAGCGCGGCAAGGCTTTCTGCGGTCAAGGCAGCGTTTGAACTGCGGTATTCCTGCATGCTGGGGTATTTCCCCGACCTGCGCGGCTGCTGCAACTGCGGCGCGTTTGAGCACCAGGAGATGTTCTTCCTGCCGGACAGCGGGGAACTTATCTGCGGCGACTGCTTTGACCGTGAATACCGCGGGAGATACTATGTCCTCACGCCGGAAATGCTTGCTGCAATGAGGAACATCGTTTATGCAAGGCTGGACAGGGCGTTCCGGTTTTCGGTTTCAGACAGCGCGTCATTAATGCTGGAACGCGTGACGGAAAACTACTTTCTGTCACGGACCGAAAGAACGTTCACGGCGCTGGATTACTTCAAAAGCATTCGTATCATGCCGGATAATGTCGGATAATCGACAAATATTACGACTTATCTTTAACAATTTTAACAAAAATACTTGCATTTCATGAGAAAGTATGTTATAATTATACAAGAAAATGAAAGTTACAGATGGGTGGTGTTGTGATGTGCAGGATCTCTGAAAAAGATAAACAGCTGTTTATAGATATGCTGGACAAGGATAAGCATTCTTTACACTTCTTATGGAACTGCACTGCCGGCACTATTTCTACGGTTGGCAGCGCGCTTTTTGATAATGTCGGTGGCGACCCGCTTGATTACCTGAGAGAAAGCGGCCTTATCGCCGAGGATGATCTCCCACAGTTCAATGTGTTCAGTTCGCGGCTGGAGGAGGCGATAATCTCCGGCATTAACGCAAACAGCCTGAGCGTTGACTTCAGAATGAAGTTCGAACCAGATGAGGATTATAAACTCTGCGGCTTTTTTGCTCATTTCCTGCGGGACGACAGCGGAAAGGTGCTCGCAATTCACGGGACTATCCGTCCGTATTCCCCGAAAGAGGTAGTCAACAAAAAGATACTTGTTTCATTCTCATCTGACCGTGCGCCGCAGATATACAGCCAGGAGATCGCTGACATGATGGCGCGTCACCCGGACGAGAAGATCGCGTTTATTCAGTTCGACGTGGAGCGGTTCAAGCTTATCAACGAGAATTACGGCGTTGAACGCGGCGATGAACTGCTGGCGTTCCTGACGCAGACGCTGGGGCTTATCTGCAGCGAAGAGCAGCCCTACTGCAGGCTGAATGCGGACGTTTTCATGATAGTCACGGCTTTCGACAGCGAACAGTACCTGCTTGATTTCATTCATCGGCTGGAGAGCATGCTTTCGGGCTTCAAGGAAATGGATTACCGGCTGATATTCGGCGTCGCAATCGCAGAGGACAGGACTCTGCACACCCGCAGACACGGTGATAATGCTGGCATTGCGCGGCAGTCAGTAAAGGGCAGCGCGCTTAACAATATCAGTTTCTTCAATGGCAGAATGAAGAACGAACTGCAGAAGAAGCAGATAATCGAAGAGGATATGAAAAATGCGCTGCTTGACAACCAGTTCGTGATGTTCCTGCAGCCGAAATACAGCATTTCGTCAAACCGGATAATCGGCGCCGAGGCGCTGGCAAGGTGGATACACCCTGAAAAGGGCATGATATCCCCTGCGGATTTCGTTCCGGTTTTCGAGGAGAACGGCTTTATTCTCAAGCTTGACCAGATAATCTGGGAAAGCGCCTGCAAAAAGATACGCGACTGGATAGACAAGTCGATCGAACCAGTGCCCGTTTCGGTGAATATCTCAAGAGAATACATACGTTCGTTCGATGTTGTGGGTTACCTGCTGAAGCTGGTGAACAAATACGATGTCCCGATAAAGCTGCTGGAACTGGAAATAACTGAAACCACAGACGCACAGGGAGTTTCCGACATAGTTGAAAAGATGAAAGCGGCTGGCTTCACGATGCTTATGGACGATTTCGGTTCCGGTTATTCGTCGCTCAATATGCTGAAAACCACGCAGTTCGACGTGCTGAAAATCGACCGCGAGTTCCTGTCAAAGTTCATGGAAAGCGGGCGCGGAAGAAAGATCATTTCCCACACGATCTCAATGTCCCAGGATATAGGGCTGGATATAATCGCAGAGGGCGTTGAAACCAAGGAGCAGGCTCAGTTCCTGCACGACTGCGGCTGTGACGCGGCTCAGGGTTTCTATTATTCGAAGCCGGTCCCGCAGGAAGAATTTGATAAGCTGCTGATGAAAGTCAATAAATAATATGATACCCCCGAAACTGTCGGGGGTATTTCTGCTGTATATGAAGAACTCCCCGCCAAAAGTGGGGAGTTCTTGTGTTGAATGTTGAATTATTCCACGTCGAACTGCATCATTTCTGCGATCTTCTGCTGAACTCTGTCTGCAACCTCGGCAGGAGCAAGCTTCTCGCTGAAGCTCTTATCTCTTGCGGAGATCTCGATAACACCGTCCTTGAGGTTCCTTGGGCTGACGATAACGCGCAGCGGAACACCCAGCAGGTCTGCGTCGGAGAACATTACGCCTGCGCTCACTGCGCGGTCGTCGTAGATGACCTCAACGCCGCGCTTTGTGAGTTCGTCATAAAGTGCGTCTGCCTTTTCCCTGACCTCGGCGTCGTCGGAACGGACCGCGCAGATGTGCACCTGCCACGGAGCAATAGCCATCGGCCAGATGGGACCGTAATCATCATGGTGAACTTCGCAGACGGAAGCTGCAAGTCTGCCCACGCCAATGCCATAGCAGCCCATTATCGGAACCTGTGCGTTGCCGTCCTTGTCGAGATAGGTCATGCCCATGCTCTTGGTGTACTTGGTGCCGAGCTGGAATATGTTGCCTACCTCGATACCGCGGGAGATGGTTATGTGCTTCTTGCCGCAGCTGGGGCATATGCCGCCTTCGATTATCTTCGCAAAATCGCGGTACTCTACGTTCTTGCAGTCGCGGTCGATGTCAAGGCCGGTGTAGTGGTACTCTTCCTTATTTGCGCCGCAGGAGAGGTTGTTGGTGTTCTGCAGGGACTTGTCAAACAGCACGGTCATTCCCTCGGGAAGCCCTACCGGTCCGATATAGCCTGCGTTAAGTCCGCATTCGGGGGTGATCACTGCCGGGTGGATATCGCAGCCAAGGTAGTTTGTGAGCTTTGTTTCGTTGATGTCCAGGTCGCCGCGGATAAATACGACAACGTAGCTGTCATCGTGGTTGCGCTGGTATACAACGGCCTTGCAGCTCTTTTCCTGCGGGGAATGCAAAAATTCGCAGATATCCTCGATGGTGTGGACATTCGGGGTGTGTACTTCGGTGAGAGGCTGGCTCTCGGCGTCGCGGGTGTTCTCAATTATGGACTCCGCAGCCTCCATGTTTGCGCGGAAACCGCAGTCCTTGCAGATAGCGATGGAGTCCTCGCCGATAGGCGTGAGCAGCATGAATTCGTGAGAGATGCTGCCGCCCATCATGCCGGAGTCGGACTTGACGGAAATCACCTCGGGAATGCCTGCGCGCGCATAAATGCGTTCGTAAGCTTTGTGGCAGCGCATGTAGTATTCCTCAAGATCCTCCTGAGATGTGTGGAATGAATACGCGTCCTTCATCGTGAACTCGCGCACTCTGATAAGACCGCCGCGGGGACGCGCCTCATCGCGGAACTTTGTCTGTATCTGGTAGATCATGAACGGATACTTGGTGTAGCTGTTTGCGTACTCGCGTACCAGCTGTACTGCGGCCTCCTCGTGAGTCATGCCGAGGACCATCTGAGCCTTGTTGCGGTCAGTGAAGCGCAGCAGCTCGCTGCCGATGCTCTCATATCTGCCGGATTCCTGCCAGAGAGAAGCGGGCATAACTACCGGGAAAGATACTTCCTGGCCGTCTATAGCGTCCATTTCCTCGCGGATTATCTGCTCGATTTTGCGTGTGATGCGCTTTAACGGCATGTAGCTGGAAAAAATTCCGTTTGCTACGTACTTCATGTAGCCGCCGCGTATCATCAGTGCGTGGCTGTCGATGTTGCAGTCGGAGGGGCGCTGCTTGAAACGGTCGCCGACAAGCTTTTCAAGTTTCATGTTTTTCTTCCTTTCAATGATGAATTTACTCAAGAATACAAAAAGCCCCGAGCATTTCTGCTCAGGGCGAACTGTACAAAGTCCGTGTTACCACCTGAATTCGGGGTCATCCCGCGCTTCACGTCATACAACGCTCCTCATTTAACGGTGAGTTCCGGCGCCGCTTACTGCCGGGGATTCCGGGTTCCGGGCGCAGCTCAAAGACGGGTTCGGCATATCTTCAATAACGGCTCGCACCTACCACCGTTTCTCTGGAAAATCAGATGTGCCTACTGTTTCTTGTCACAGCTTTTCGTATTCATATGGACTGATTATAGCACGATTTTTGCGGGTTGTCAAGACGTGAAGTATAAATTCTGTGTTTATATTTCGCAGAATTTTTCAAATGAGCGCAGTGCATTTATTACGGTTCTGTTTGATCTGTTGCCGAAATCCTCATAAATTCCCCCCTGATCATACTTGACAATAATCTGCTCGATGTTATTTCTGAGTTCTTCCCAGGAGATACCCTCGTTTTCAAGCACTTTTTCTATTGCATAGCAATAGCTGTATACAGTTCCTTTTCTTCCGGAAGGAGTGTATTCCTTGTACCCAGCGGAAACAAGATAGTTGTAAAATGATTCGTACATAATTTTTTTCCTTTCAGTAATTACAATTGCCTTGTGTAATGAATGCCAGAAATTATTGCTATAGATAAACCTTAAAATACTGGATAATTTTAGGATTTCTATGCGTTTTTCCTCCTCTGAATGTAAGTATATCATATAATTTTATTTTACACAGGGGGGATTTTCAAAAAAAATTACTATGTGACTGATTAAATTACATATTATGTAAATATGCGTTCGCGTATTTACAAAGATTTTTCAAAAAACCTATTGATTTTCTGAAAAAAACGTGGTATAATACATTAAGATAGATTAGACTGAAGACTGGGGTTCGCTCCAGTCTTTAAGTTTTAATCGGGGGTATGCAGCAATGCGTATCCCGCTGCATATTCTGAAAGGAGCTGTCTGAATGGCACTGGCAAAGGGTCTTAGCTCTATCGAGGCTGCGGCTGACGCTGCGGTAAGACCGATAGTAGAGGGGCACGGCTTCAAGCTGTGGGACGTATGGTTCGCCAAGGAAGGCGCGAAATGGTACCTGCGTATTTTCATCGACCGTCCGGGAGGGGTTTCCATCGACGACTGCGAGTCGATCGACGGGCTTATCAACGCGGAGATCGACAAGCAGGATTTTATTGACAGGATCGACTATCTGGAGATAGGCTCTGCAGGTCTGGAGCGCCCCGTGCGCCGCATAGCCCAGCTGGAACCGTCGATAGGCAAGAAGATCATCGTCAAGACCTACAAGCTGTGCGAGGGCGCTCCCTCAAAGGCGTTCAGCTGTGTGCTGGGCGGCTTTGACGGCGAGAATATCACGGTTACCGGAGATTTCGGCGAGCTGGTGCTTCCGCTGGCTGATGTTTCTGCAATAAATTACGATGATTTTGACGACGACGATCTGCTCAAGGGCGGAGAGTGACAAAATTTTTACGGAGGAATAATGGAAAATGGCTAAGAAAAAGGTACAGCCCAAGGACGATATGATGGATTTCTTCACCGCGCTGACTGAATACGCGCAGGAAAAGGGAATCGACAGAGATGTGTTCGTGACAAAGATCAAGAGCGCTATCGAAAAGAGCCTCAAGACCAACATGCATCTTGAAGACAAGGACAGCGAGGTCGTGTTCGTCAATATCGACTTCGACCGCCATATATTCAATGTCAGCGTACTTAAGGAAGTCATCGAGGTGGTGGACACTCTGTATGAGCCGGAAATCGAGATCGTTCTTGAGGATGCACGCAAGATCGACCCGAATGCTCAGGTCGGCGACCACATCAGGGTTCCTGTCGATACTCACGAGTTCAAGCGTATCGCGGCTAAGAATGCCAAGGACCTCATCAAGCAGGGCTTCCGCGATGTTGAGCGTCAGCAGCTCAGCGAGATGTGGGGCGAATATGAGAACGAGGCTGTTTCCGCTGTCGTTACCAAGATCGAGCCCAAGACCGGCCACGCTACCATCGAGGTGAACCACAACGAGGTGCTCCTCATGCGCCAGGATCAGATTCCGGGCGAGGTGCTCCATGTCGGCGATGTTATCAAGGTATATATCACCGGTGTTTCCAAAGAATATAAGGAGGGCGCAAAGCGCCAGTCGCTGCGCATCACGCGTACAGACAAGGGTCTTATCAAGCGCCTGTTCGAGCTGGAATGCCCTGAGATATACGACGGCACTGTTGAGATAAAGTCCACCAGCCGCGCTCCCGGTTCCCGTTCTAAGATAGCTGTTATCAGCAACGACCCGAACGTTGACGCAGTAGGCGCGTGCATAGGCACTCAGAAGTCCCGTATCAATGCGGTCACAAAGGAACTCAAGGGCGAAAAGGTTGACGTAGTTCTTTACAGCGATGATCCCGAGGAATTCATCAAGCAGGCGCTCAAGCCCGCTGAGGTACTCCGTGTAGTCATCAACGACCCGCATGTGAGAGCGTGCAAGGCTATCGTGCCTGATAACCAGCTTTCGCTCGCCATCGGCAACAAGGGTCAGAACGCGCTGCTCGCCGCTAAGCTCACAGGCTTCAAGATCGATATCAAGGCTGAGAGCAAGGTAACTCCCGAGGATCTCGAAGTTATCGAATACCCCGAGGAAGAGGAACAGCCCGAGGCTGCTGAAAATACCGCGGCTGAACAGGCTGAGGTTCCTGCAGCTGCTGCAGAAGAAACTGCAGGCACCGAGGAATAAGGAGCGTCATATGCAGGAAAAGCACATTCCGCTGCGCAAATGCACAGGCTGCGGCGAAATGATAGGCAAGAAGGGTTCAGTGAGGATAGTCCGCAGCAAGGACGGAGAGATCTCCGTTGACCTCACGGGAAAAAAGCCCGGACGTGGCGCGTATCTCTGCCGCAGCAAAGAATGCCTGGAACTTGCGAAGAAGGGCAGAAAGCTGGAACGCGGTCTGAAATGCGCCATACCCGATGAAATATATGAAATTCTTGAAAAGGAGCTGAGTTCGGATAAATAAGGAACTTTCGACGATCTACCTTTGCCGCCGTGCCGGAAAGCTCGTCATGGGCTTTGACGCGGCTGTGCAGGAGATGACGGCGCCTAAGTCCAAGGCGGCTGGTATCATTCTGGCAGCGGACGTGTCGCCCAAGACAGAAAAAGAGATCTGCTTCCATGCAGAGAAGTGCGGCACACCGGTCGTCCACGGCGATTTCACGATGGACGACGCAAAGGACGCTGTCGGAAAGCGCACGGGCATCTTCCTGGTGCTCGACGCAGGACTTTACGGCTCAATCACAAAACATATATCAGGATCCCGGGACTGAGAATTGCCCATACAGGGGCGTATTACCAGGGATCATAAGTAGTATGGAGGAAAGTTACATTGCCAAACAAAAAGTATCGTGTACAGGATATTGCGGCTGACATGGGCGTTGACCGCAGTGAGATAATTCAGCTTCTTGACGGGGCGTTTGAGGGTTCCAAGAAGGCTCAGACTTCTCTCACCGATCAGGAGATAAGCTACGTTCTTGAGAACTATTCCAAGAAGCATGAGGTAAAGAGTTTCGACGAGTATTTCAAGGCTACCGCAGGTCAGAAGACCGAGAAGCCCAAGGTCGAGGAGAAGAAGCCCGCAGCTAAAAAGAAGCCCGCTGCAAAGAAGGAAGAAGCTACAAAGCCTGAAGTAAAGGCAGAACCCAAGCCCGAGGTAAAGGCAGAGCCCAAGCCTGAGGTCAAGGCAGAGCCCAAGCCTGAGGTCAAGGCAGAGCCTAAGCCTGAGGTCAAGGCAGAGCCTAAGCCTGAAGTAAAGGCAGAGCCCAAGCCTGAGGTCAAGGCAGAGCCTAAGCCCGAGGTTAAGGCAGAGCCTAAGCCTGAGGTCAAGGCTGAACCCAAGCCCGAAGTTAAGGCAGAAAATAAGCCGGAAGCAAGAAACGATCGCCCGGCAGCTGCAAGACAGGATCGTCCGTTCAACCGCGACAATAATGCAAGACCCGGCGCGAACGGCGACCGTGCGCAGTTCAATAACAACAGGAACGGCGACAGACCGTTCAACCGCGACAATAACGCAAGACCCGGCGCTAACGGCGACCGTCCGCAGTTCAATAACAACAGGAACGGCGACAGACCGTTCAACCGCGACAACGGCGCAAGACCCGCAAACGGCGACCGTCCGCAGTTCAACAATAACAGGAACGGCGACAGACCGCAGTTCAACAATGGCAGACCCGGCGACCGTCCGCAGTTCAATAACAACAGGAATGGCGACAGACCGTTCAACCGCGACAACCGCGATGTGCGCAGAGAGCCTGTAAATCCGCTGGCTGACAGCTCCAAGCAGAGCATCAAGAAGCCCGCTATCGACTCTTCCAAGATCAAGGTCAACACTCCCCCCACACAGAAGCAGAAGGGCGAGGCCGTTCAGCGCGGCGAGCAGGTGACCAAGATGGTAGATACCCGCGGAAGCTACGTCGAGCTTGATAAGTACAACGAGCGCTATGAGACCATCGCTCCCGCAGGAAGAATGTCCAACGACAGCTTCCAGCGCAAGCAGAAGATACAGCAGAAGTCCCAGAACAAGGGCAAGCCGTTCAACAGCAAGCGCGAAACCGAGGCGCAGAAGCTCAAGCGCCTTGAACTGGAGCGCGCAAGAAAGCAGCAGCTCAAGGTACAGATACCGGACGAGATCACTGTGTCTGAACTGGCTTCACGCCTGAAAGTAACGGCTACCGAAGTCATCAAGAAGCTGTTCAACCTGGGCGTTATGGCTAACCTGAACGAAACCATCGACTTCGACACCGCTTCCCTCGTTGCTGAGGAACTTGGCGCAAAGGTAGAAAAGGAAGTTGTTGTGACTATCGAGGAACGTCTGTTCGAGGATACCCCCGACGACCCCGAGAGCCTGCAGCCCCGCGACCCAGTTGTCGTTGTAATGGGTCACGTTGACCACGGTAAAACTTCCCTGCTGGACTATATCAGACATGCCAGCGTTACTTCCACCGAGGCAGGCGGCATCACACAGCACATCGGTGCTTACAGAGTCCACATCAACGACCGCGACATCACATTCCTGGATACGCCGGGACACGAAGCGTTCACTTCTATGAGAGCGCGCGGCGCGAGCATCACCGATATCGCTATCCTGGTAGTTGCAGCGGACGACGGTATCATGCCGCAGACCGTTGAAGCTATCAACCACGCAAAGGCAGCCGGCGTTTCCATCATCGTTGCCATCAACAAGATGGATAAGGAAGGCGCAAATCCCGATAAGATCAAGGAAGAGCTCACCAAGTACGACCTTGTTTGCGAGGAGTGGGGCGGCGACGTTATCTGCGTGCCCGTTTCCGCTAAGACCGGTGAGAATATCGACACGCTGCTCGAGATGGTTTGCCTGACTGCAGACGTCCTCGAGCTCAAGGCTAACCCGAACAGACTGGCTACAGGCGCCGTTATCGAGGCAAAGCTGGATAAGGGCAGAGGCCCTGTCGCTACCGTGCTGGTACAGAACGGTACGCTGCATTCCGGCGATGTGCTCATTGCAGGCATGTCCGTTGGTAGAGTACGCGTGATGCGCGACGACAAGGGCAGAACCGTCAAGGAAGCTGGTCCGTCCGTTCCTGTTGAGATCATGGGTCTGGCTGACGTTCCGTCTGCGGGCGATACTTTCGCAGCGGTAGAGGACGAGAAGCTTGCGCGCGAACTCGTTGAGAAGCGCCGTCAGGAGGCTAAGGAGGAGCAGTTCAAGGCTTATCACCAGGTAACTCTCGACAACCTGTTCTCCTCCATCGAGGAGGGTACCGTCAAGGAACTTCCCATCATCGTCAAGGCGGACGTTCAGGGTTCTGTCGAGGCTGTCAAGCAGTCGCTTGAGAAGCTTTCCAACGATGAAGTACGCGTTCGCGTTATCCACGGCGCCGTTGGCGCGGTAAGCGAGAGCGACGTAATGCTCGCTGCAGCTTCCGGCGCTATCATCGTCGGCTTCAACGTAAGACCTCACCCGTCCGCACAGGAAAACGCAAAGCGCGACGGCATCGAGATACGCCTTTACCGAGTAATTTACGACGCTATCGAGGATATCACCGCTGCAATGAAGGGCATGCTTGCTCCTAAGTTCAGAGAGGTTGACCTCGGCAGAGTTGAGGTACGTCAGGTTTATAAGATAACAAATGTCGGCATCGTTGCCGGTTCCTATGTGCTTGACGGCAAGGTTGCTAGAAACGGTCAGGTACGTATCGTCCGCGACGGTATCATCGTCGGCGACGACAAGATCGCAGGTCTGCAGCGTTTCAAGGATTCCGTAAAGGAAGTCGCTGCCGGCTACGAGTGCGGTATCAGCCTTGAGAAGTTCACCGATATCAAGGTCGGTGATATCTTCGAGGCTTATACCATGGAAGAGTACAGGGACTAATTCGTTATCCGGAATGTGCGATTTAGAATTGCACATTCCGAATTAAATTGGAGGGTTCTATGGCTAATTTCAATCTTAAAAGACTTTCCGAGGATATAAAGAGGGAGCTTTCCTCCGCAGTGAGCGGTGTGAAGGACCCGAGAGTTTCTAAGAATTTCGTGACAGTCACCCATGTGGAGCTGACAAGCGATCTTTCCTACTGCAAGGTGCACATTGCGTGCCTTGGCGGCGAGGGCAGGACTGCAAAGGCTGTAGAGGGAATGACTGCCGCTTCCGGCTATTTCAAGAAGGCTATCGCGGCGCGTATACGCATGAGAAAGATGCCGGAGCTGATATTCCTGCCGGATAATTCGCTGGAATACAGCGCGCACATTGAGGAAATACTTGCCAAGCTGCCAAAGCCGGCTCAGCAGGAACCGGCTGCCGAAGATCAGGAGGAGCCTGATGAGGAGAATTGACCTTAACGAAGCCGCGAATTTCCTGCGGGAAAACGACCGCTTCCTTATCCTTATGCACGGAAGCCCCGACGGCGATACTGTCGGCTGCGGAACAGCCCTGTGCGGCGCTTTGCAGCAGATAGGCAAGCTGGCAAAACTTGCGTGCCCCGACCCGATACCGAAAAAGTTCGGGTATATGTTCCGTGAGATAAAGGAGCAGGATTTCGATCCGGAAACGATAATCGCTGTAGATGTGGCTGACACAAAGCTTCTCTACGGCATGAAGGAGATCGGCGAGAAAACTCAGCTGTGCATAGATCATCACGTCAGCAACACTGAGTACGCCGAGCGGCTTCTGCTCGCCCCGGAGTATGCTGCTGCGGCTGAACTGATGTTCGAGCTGCTGAGTTCCATGAAGGAAGTAAAGATAACCAATTCCATAGCGGACAGCCTTTACACCGGCATAGCAACGGACAGCGGCTGCTTCAAGTACAGCAACACTTCGCCGCAGACGCATGTTTACGCTGCGGAACTGATGACGCTCGGCGCGGATATCGTCCCGATAAACTACGCGATGTTCGACATGAAGAGCCAGGGCAGGCTGAAATTAGAGCAGCTTGCGCTCAGCAAGATACGTTATTATTCCGCTGGCAGGATCGCTGTTATCGATGTTACTCAGTCGCTCATCGACTCCATAGAGGGCATCGACAGCGAGGATATCGGCGCGCTTTCCGCAATTCCGAGGCAGATAGAGGGCGTGGATATCGGCATCTGCATAAAGGAGAAAAAGCCCGGTCTGTACAAGGTTTCGCTGCGTTCCAGCGAGAATGCGGACGTTTCCGCTATCGCTCAGCAGTTTGGTGGCGGCGGGCATGCGAGAGCCGCTGGCTGCGCTTTCGAAACCTCGCTGGAGGACGCCGAGAAGAAGATCGTCTGGGCGTGCGCAAAGGCGCTGGGTAACGCCACATGACGGGAATAATCTGCGTAAACAAGCCGCAGGAGTTCACTTCGTTCGATGTGGTGGCTTCAATGCGGAGGTGCTTCGGCACTAAGAAAATAGGGCACGGCGGTACTCTCGACCCCATGGCAACGGGAGTTCTGCCGGTGTTCGTCGGCGGCGCGACCAAGGCAGTGGACCTGGTACCGGACGACAGCAAGAGCTATCGCGCCGGGTTCCGGCTGGGGTTCGTTTCTGATACCCAGGATATCTGGGGGAAGCTGCGTTCACGCTGCGAAAACGGTGTTTCAGAGGCCGAGGTGCAGTTCGTGCTGGAGGATTTTCGGGGAGATATCATGCAGATACCCCCGATGTACTCGGCGCTCAAGGTCAACGGGCAGAAGCTCTGCGACCTGGCGCGCAGGGGAATAGAGGTCGAGCGCAAGCCGCGCCCTGCGACTATTTCGCGCCTGGAACTCGTCAGCTTCGACGGCACTGACGGCGTGATAGATGTGGATTGCTCCGGTGGAACATATATCCGCACGCTGATAAACGACATAGGCGAAAGCCTGTGCACAGGCGCGGTTATGACTAGCCTCTGCAGGACCAGGAGCTGCGGCTTCACGCTGGCAGACTGCCACGACCTGGAGGAAATACGTTCCGCGGACAGAGAACAGCTGGAAAGCTGGCTGCTTCCGGTGGAAAACGTTTTCGCACCGCTGCCGGAAATTCCGCTGGACGAGGTGCAGCAGAGAATGTACCTCAACGGCGTTCGGCTGGACGCTGACAGACTTATACAGCGCACCGAAACCGACGCGCTGAGCCGTGTGACTTTCGGGGGAAAATTCCTCGGGGTCGGACGAATAAATTCAGAGGGAGAGCTTGTTCCGGTTAAGCAGTTCCGGAACGAGTGAAGCGCCGGGTTTTCCGGCAAAGATGGTGAAATAAGTGATCGACATAACTAACTCCGGCGCTGCTGCGGAAAAGACCGCTGTCGCGCTGGGATATTTTGACGGGCTGCATCTGGGGCATGTCGGCGTTATAAGCGCCGCGATGGCTCAGCCGGGGCTTAAGCCTGCGGTGTTCACATTCAACTGTGACACCACGCTGCCAAAATTCCGCGGACCGGAGGACATTATCTCATTTGAGAACAAGTGCGAACTGATGGAGCGGCTTGGCGTGCAGTACATCTATGCGCCGGATTTCGCTGAGGTATGCACCCTGACGGACGAGGAATTCGTGAAGAAAATACTCATCGACCGGCTGAATGCGGGGTTTGCCTGCTGCGGCAGGAACTTCCGGTTCGGAAAGGGCGGGAGCGGTACTCCGGAGCGCCTGGCCGAGATCGGTGCAAAGTATGGAATGCGCGCCGAAGTTGTTCAGGACGTCTGCCTGGACGGTCAGATCATCAGTTCCACCCGTATCCGCGAGCATATCCGCAAGGGCGAGATAGAGCAGGCAAACAGACTGCTCGGCTACGAACTGTGGTACAGGCTTCCGGTGGTGAAAGGCAATGAGATCGGGCGCACGATAAGCTTCCCGACGATAAACCAGATAATCCCCGACACAAACATAATCCCGCGGTACGGCGTGTACAAAAGCTATGTCGAGATCGACGGGAAGCAGTACCACGGCGTGACGAACATCGGCATAAAGCCGACAGTCACCCGGCACGACGGCACCGGCGCGGTAATGGAAACTCATATCATCGGCTACAGCGGCGATCTTTACGGGCAGAATATCGCTGTGGCTCTGGTGCGGTTCATTCGGCCTGAGGTGAAGTTCGCGGGGCTTGACGAGCTTAAACAGCAGATAGCCCGGGACAAGGAAAATGCACTGCACTGAATAGACCTGAAAAGCATGATTATGCCTTAATATACGAAAGGACAATGACAAATGGAAGTCAGGACAAGATTTGCACCCAGCCCCACTGGGTACATGCATATAGGTAACCTGCGCACTGCGCTGTATACCTATCTTATCGCAAGAAAGAACAAGGGCAAGTTTATCCTGCGTATCGAGGATACCGACCAGGGACGCTACGTTGAGGGCGCCACAGACGTTATCTACAGGACGCTGAAAACCTGCGGCCTTAACTGGGACGAGGGCCCGGATATAGGAGGTCCCTGCGGTCCGTACATTCAGAGCGAGAGAATGGGCATGTTCAAGGAATACGCCGAGAAGCTCGTTGAGACCGGACATGCATATTACTGCTTCTGCACCAAGCACGAGGACAGCAGCGAGGATACCGCGAACGGTCTTGCTTCAGCTAACCGCTGCCCCTGCCGCGACCTCGACCCCGCAGAGGCAAAGAAGCGCCATGACGCCGGTGAGTCCTGCGTTATCCGTCAGAAGATACCGAACGACGGCACGACTACGTTCCACGATGAGATATACGGCGACATCACCGTTGAGAACATCGACCTCGACGACCAGGTGCTGCTGAAATCCGATGGAATGCCTACCTATAACTTCGCGAATGTCGTTGACGACCACACAATGGGGATCACCCACGTCGTAAGAGGCAACGAGTACCTTTCTTCCGCGCCGAAGTACAACCTGCTGTATTCCGCATTCGGCTGGGAGCCTCCGATATACATTCACGTTGAGCACATCATGCGCGACGCAACACATAAGCTTTCCAAGCGCGACGGCGACGCTTCCTTTGAGGATTTCCGTGCAAAGGGGTACCTCACCGAAGCTATCCTGAACTACATTCTGCTGCTGGGCTGGGCGCCCAAGGGCGAGCAGGAGATATTCACGCTGGACGAGATGATAGAAGCATTCGACCTTTCCGGCATCTCCAAGTCCCCTGCGATATTTGACCCGCTCAAGCTGACTGCCATCAACGCCGTTTATATCCGCGACCTCCCGCTGGAGAAGTTCGTGGAATACGCCGAGCCGTGGATACGTCAGACCTGCAAGCGCACCGATATCGACCTCCCGCTGCTCTGCGCCGGTTTACAGCCCAGGACCGAGGTGTTCAACGATATCCCGGAGCGTGTTGATTTTATCGACCAGATGCCGGAATATTCCATCGACATGTATGTCAGCAAGAAGATGAAAACCACCCCCGAGACCTCTCTGGAAGCGCTCAGAAAGCTTATTCCGGTGATTGAGGCCGTTGAGGATTTCACGGTTGAGAATATCCACGACGCGCTGTTCAGGCAGATCGAAGCAGACGGCGTGAAGAACGGTCTGTACCTCTTCCCGCTGCGTGTTGCGCTCAGCGGCAAGGCCGTAACTCCCGGCGGCGGCGTGGAACTTGCGAAGATACTCGGCAAGCAGGATACCCTCGACCGTATGAAGAAGGCAGTTGAAAAGCTGACTGCTGAGATCGGCTGATTTTACACTTTATTCATGGTTAATTCACACTATCGTCACTTTAGTGTGTTAATCTGATTATGTACTGGTGTATATCACGGATATATTCCGTGATATATGCCAAAACTGATTACGGGCAGCGACGCCCGATACAAAGGACATACTTATGATCGAAGTAAAAAACCTGAGCAAAAGCTACGGCAGCAAGCTTGCGGTCGATGGTATAAGCTTCACCGCCGGGGAGAGCGAGATACTCGGATTCCTCGGACCGAACGGCGCGGGCAAATCCACGACCATGAACATGCTGACCGGCTATCTGTCATCGTCGGGAGGTCAGGCGCTCATCAACGGCGTCGATATTCTCGAGGACCCGGTGCGCGCAAAGAGGGACATCGGCTACCTG
>ULVA01030747.1_pt1 | contig 21469 bp, 8 predicted proteins | sample 1958811 | NCBI WGS metagenome assembly ULVA01 (sample SAMEA4835768, study PRJEB28245) | human gut metagenome | biome: gut microbiome; material: fecal sample | place: Denmark | collected 2008
TACATACGTAGGTATGAAGACCAAGGAAGTAAAGATTGGTACGAAGAGAGAGTTCAAACTTACCCTCGAAGACGACAATGCCATTGGCGAAGTTGTAGTCGTTGGTTATGGTCAGCAGAAGAAGGCATCTGTCGTAGGTTCCATCACCCAGACTACTGGTGAGGTTTTGGAGCGTGCAGCTGGTGTCAGCGACGTTGGTTCAGCCTTGACAGGTAACCTCCCAGGAGTTGTTACAATCCAAGGTAATGGTATGCCTGGTGAGGAGGAACCTCAGATTATCATCCGTGGTTCTAGTTCATGGAACAATTCCGACCCTCTCGTTCTCGTTGATGGTATTGAACGTCCTCTGAGCAGCGTGGACATCTCTTCTGTGGAGAGCATCTCTGTACTGAAGGATGCTTCTGCTACTGCAGTCTATGGTGTGAAGGGAGCCAATGGTGTCATCTTGGTTACCACCAAGCGTGGTCAGGAAGGCAAGGCTAAGATTGACGTTGGTTTCAATGCTACGTTGAAAGCTCCTTCTAAGTTGCCTAACAAGTACGACTCTTATGATGCGTTGATGCTTCGCAACCAAGTGGTAGAGCGTGAACTGGGCATTTATCCTGAAGGTGTTTCATATCTTCGTCCTCAGTCTTTTATAGACAACTATCGAAACCAGACTACGCTGGAGCAGCGTGAACGTTATGCCAATGTGGATTGGCAGGATGCACTTTTCAAAAAGTCTGCTATGTCTTATAATGCCAACGTGAACGTGAGTGGTGGTACAAAATTCGTTAAGTACTTCGCTTCTGCTGATTTCGTGCATGAGGGTGACCTCTTCCGTGTGTATGACAATGGTCGTAACTACAACTCTGGCTATGGATACAATCGTATCAATGTTCGTAGTAACTTGGACTTTGCCATCACTAGTAGCACTACTTTGAAGGTAAATGTGGCTGGTAGCAATGGCGTAAGAAAAGCTCCTTGGAGTAACATGAGCAATAGTGAGTGGCAGATTGGTCAGCAGTGGGCTGGTGCTTATAACATCGCCCCAGATGTGTTCTTGCCACAATATTCTGACGGCACATGGGGATTCTATCCAGCTGCTTCCAATGTAAGTAACTCTGCACAGAATCTTGCTATCGGTGGTACAGCACAGGCTACAACCACTCGTATCAATACAGACTTTACCCTTGAGCAGAAATTGGATTTCATAACCAAAGGCTTGAATTTCCGTGGTACTATCTCTTGGGATAATGTTTTTGTTGAGACAGGACGAGGTATCAATGACTTGAATAATGAAGCCCAGACTAAGTATATTGATCCTGAAACAGGTCAGGTTACTTATGGTAAAGAACTTGAGGGACAGAATAAGTTTGATTGGCAGCAAGGTGTGAACTGGTCAACGGAAGGTGGTTCTGTAGATAATAACCAGACTGTTCGCAACCTCTACTATCAGTTGCAGCTCAACTGGGCTCGCAAGTATGGACAGCATGATGTATCAGCCATGGGCTTGTTCTCACGTCAGGAGAATGCACGTGGTAGTGTGATGCCAAGTTACCGTGAGGACTGGGCGTTCCGTGCTACCTATAGCTATGCAGGTCGTTACAACATCGAGTATAATGGTGCCTATAACGGATCAGAAAAGTTCAGCAAGGACAATCGTTTTGCCTTCTTCAATTCAGGTGCTATCGGATGGACCATTACTGAGGAAAACTTCATGAAGTATCTTCGTGACAAGCACATCGTCGATATGTTGAAGTTCCGTGCTTCCTATGGTGAGATTGGTGATGACAACATAGGTGACCCATTTGATTCTACTCGTCGCTGGTTGTATATGAGTCAGTGGGCGTATGGCGGCAAGAGTACTATGGATCTCGACCATACAGAGAGCATCTATACATGGTATCGACAGAACACTCTTGGAAATGATAATGTGAAATGGGAAACAGTTAAGAAAACCAACTTCGGTGTCGATTATGGTTTCTTGGGAGGCTTGATTACTGGTTCTTTGGATTTCTTCTGTGATCGTCGTAATGACATCTTGATTTTCGGCTCCAACCGTTCTGTTCCTTCTTATTTCGGAACGACAGCGCCTACTATTAATAAAGGTAAGGTTCGTACCAGTGGTTACGAGTGGGAATTGAAACTTAATAAGGTGTTTGCTAATGGCTTGCGACTCTGGGGTAATTTCAATATGACCCATGCCAAGAATAAGGTAATTTTGAAGGATGATGCCATCCTTACTCCAAGTTATCAAAAGGAGGCAGGATTTGCCATGAATCAGTATCACTCTTATATAGATAGGGGCTTTATCAATAATATTGATGATTTGATAGGTTCTCCGGCGCACGACTCCAATGACAATCACCGTTTGGTTGGTGACTATTACATTGTCGATTTCAATGGTGATGGTGTTGTTGATAGCAAGGACTCGGCTCCTGTAGGTTATAGCAGTAGTCCGCAGAACACCTATAATGCTACTATTGGTTTCGAATGGAAGGGATTCTCTGCTTTCGCTCAGTTCTATGGAGTAACTGATGTGACCCGTGACGTATCATTGACAAGCTTTGGTAATATGCTTGATAATGTTTATGATACTGGTACTTGGTGGAATAAGAATCAAAGCAATGCAGAATGTATCCTCCCTCGTTGGGGTGCCACTGCTTCAAGTTACACCTATGGTACACAGTTTATGTATGATGGCTCTTACATTCGTTTGAAGAATGTCGAGATTGCTTATACCTGGACCAAGGGTTGGATTAAGGCATTAGGCGTAAACTACCTCAAGGTTTACTTGAATGGTAATAACCTCTGGCTCTGGACTCGTATGCCTGATGACCGTGAGGCAAACCTCGGTGGTGGTGGCTGGATGGGAGCATACCCTACGGTTCGCCGCTTCAACTTAGGTGTTAAATTCTCATTGTAATTAAAAAAAAATATTCAGATGAAAAATAAGATAAAGACATTATTGTTGACGGGATGCGTCTCGCTGGCTCTCGGTACTTCGCTGAGTTCTTGTCAAGACTACTTGGACAAGGAGCCAGACTCAACAGTTTCTGCAGACGATGCCTTTGCTAATTTCCGTAATTTCCAAGGTTTCGTTGAGGAAATATACAACTGTATCCCTGATAAAGAGAAATGTAATTATTGTCCTTCATGGAACTGGGGCGATGATGAAATCTTCAATCCAGAGGGTGATAATAGAATGACCCATCAGGTTGATTTAGGTAACTTCCGTGCATGGGAAACTACTGGTAACTGGCTAAAGCGTGATGGTTCTTCTACTTCCACAAATAAGTTCGACCACGGTATTTGGAACCATGCGTGGTATTGCATCAGAAAATGTAACCTCGGTTTACAGAATATCGACAAGTTTGTGACTGGAAGTGCTGAAGAGAAAAAACTGATAGAGGGTCAGCTCTATTTCTTCCGTGCATGGTGGCATGAGGAATTGATGGAGTATTTTGGTGGTATGCCTTATGTGGATACTTATCTCGATGCCAACGCCGAACTGAATTTGCCACGCCTTTCTTATCAGGAATGCGCTGATAAAGCGGCAGCAGATTTCCGCAAGGCTGCCGATTTGTTGCCTATTAATTGGGATAAGACTTCTGCAGGTGCTGCCACACAAGGTAAGAATGATCTTCGCATCAATAAGATCATGGCTCTTGGTTATCTTGGTAAAACCTATCTTTGGGCTGCTAGTCCTTTGATGAAGAATGGTGCACAGACTGGTGCCAGCAAGAATGGCAAGACTTATGATTATGATCAAGAATATGCTAAGAAGGCAGCTGAGGCTTTTGGTGAACTGCTCTCTCTTGTGGAAGCTGGTCAGACACAATATGCATTGGCAGAGTTTAAGTACTCAGACATCTATAATCATGAGAAATCTGCTGATGCCAATAGCTGTTTTTCTGATATATTCTATACCAAGAAGCAGAACTGGAAAATGCCAGGAACGGTTGAAGCTATCTTCCGTGGTCCATCTGCTGATTTCAATGGCTCTAACTGGAACACCTCTAAGGTCTTTGGCCCTAAGGTACAGAAAGTCGTTGCTCATGATAATATCATTCACCAACCTACGGCCAACCTTGTAGAGGCTTATGGAATGGCTAACGGAGAACCAATCTATTTGGTTGAGAATGGTCAGTATGTACTTAATCCAAAGTCTGGTTTCGACCCTGCCCATCCTTTCAAAAATCGTGATCCCCGTTTCTACCACGATATCGTCTTTGATGGTTTTAAGTATTTGAACGGATCACCTGGTCAGTATGCAGATTTACAGTATTGCCAATTATATACGGGTGGTAATATGCGCCCAATAGCAAATGCAAGCCGTACGGGTTATTTCATCCAGAAGTTGGTGCCTCATACTTGTAATGAAGTGGATAAAGATTACGACTGGGGTGCAGCTTTCCACTGCTATTTGCCATATATGCGTCTTGCAGACATATACTTGATGTATGCAGAGGCTTGTGCTGCATTCGGTGGTGCTACTGGTAAGTCTTCAAACTTTAGTAAGACCGCAGAAGATGCAATTAATACACTTCGCGACCGTTGTGGTGCAGGTCATGTTGCTCCAGAATTTGTTGCAAACAGCCATAAGTTCATGGACGAGGTCCGTCGTGAGCGTGAGGTAGAACTTTCTTTCGAAGGATTCCGTTTTTGTGACTTGCAGCGTTGGTTGCTTCTGACAGAGGCACCATATAATCAAAAATTCTCACAGGAGTTTGACCGTGTGGAAAGTGCAGACTTCTATAAGAATCATGATCCTAAGGACGCTGAGGTTGCCAATTATCGCAGAGAGTTGATATTGACTCGTAATTTCAATGCCAAGCACTATTGGTTCCCATTGCCAATCAAGGAGACTCAGCTCTATCCAGAGTTTAGTCAAAATCCAGGCTGGTAAGGTTTAAAATTATAAATTAGTAATACTAAATGAATAATGATAGTATGAATTCAAGATTCAAATCATATAATTATAAGCTTTTTGTAGCAAGTCTCGTGGCATTGGCTCCTCTTGGTGCCAATGCCAAGACTGCACAGACAAGCGAATCCGACACAGCCAGTGCCGACAAGGAGATGGTTCAGGTGGCTTACCGAAAGGTAGCCAAGGATGACCTCTTGGGCGGTGTGTCTGTAGTCGATGTAGAGAACTTGATGAAGAAGAACTACCATACTTATAGCCTCGACAATATGCAAGGTTATGTAGGTGGTTGGAATGGCAATTCTCTCTGGGGTATGGATGCCGACAACGCTGGTTATCTCGTCTTGGTAGATGGTGTGCCTCGTGAAGCTAACAACGTTCAACCAAGTGAGATTGCACAGATATCTTTCCTCAAGGGTGCGCAGGCTGTAGTGCTCTATGGTAGCAAGGCTGCCAAGGGTGCTGTAGTCATAACCACCAAGCGTGGTCATAATGACGGCTTGAAGGTCGAGGTGCAGGCTAATGCAGGTTTGAATGTAGCAATGTCTTATCCTGAGTATCTTAGCAGTGCAGAGTATATGACTCTCTATAACGAGGCTCGTCGTAATGATGGTCTGTCTGAGCTTTATTCTGCTGAGGACATCTATAATCATGGAGCAGGTTTGAACCCTTATCGTTATCCTAATCTCGATTTCTATTCTTCTGATTATATCAGAAAGATGAACAGCCGTTATGAGGCTACTGCAGAAATCAGCGGTGGTGGTAAGCGAGCTCATTTCTATAGCAATATCAACTATTATCGCCAGGGCGATTATTTCAAGTTTGGTGAGGCTAAGAATAATAATACCCAGCGCTTCAGCGTTCGTGGTAATGTGGATATAGACATTACTGATGATATTAAGGCTTGGGTCAACTCCAGTGCAACCTTCTATGATTCTCATTCTGCAAAGGGTAATTACTGGGAAGCTGCTTCTACTTGGCGTCCTAATTTTCCACAGAATGCAGCTCCTCTTATCTCCACAGATATGATAGCCCCTAATGCTAAGGCTGCTTGGGACTTGATGAGCGTTGCGAAGTTGGTAGATGGCAAATACTTCCTTGCTGGTACTCAGGCAAACTCCTCTAATGTTTTTGCTGATATCTATTCTGCAGGAAGTAGTAAATTTACTAGTCGTCAATTCCAGTTTGATACGGGTGTCAATATCAACTTGCACAAGGTGTTGAAGGGCTTGTCTTTCGAGACTCATTTCGCAGTTGACTATGCCACCTCTTATAATACTTCTTTCGATAATAGCTATGCTGTTTATATCCCAACTTGGGCTAACATCAATGGCAAGGATATGATTGTCGCATTGAAGAAGGAAGGTGAGGATAAAAAGTCTGGCAACCAGAACATCAGCGGAAGTACAGATAACCAGACCATGTTTTTCTCTGGTCAGTTAAACTACAACAATACTTTCAACAAGGTTCACAATCTGTCGGCAATGTTGATAGCTTCTGGCTTCCAGCAGTCGAAGTCTGGACAGTATCACAAGAACTCTAGTGCCAATCTTGCATTCGATGCTTCTTACAATTATGCCCAGAAGTATTACGCAGATTTAGGATTAGCTGCCATTCACTCTGCCCAGTTGGCTCCAGGTCATCGTGAGGCTCTCTCACCATCACTTTCTTTGGGTTGGAGACTCAAGAATGAGTCTTTCTTGAAGAATTCCAAGGTGGTAGATGACATGATGATTAGTGTATCAGGTAGTATTATCAATGAGGATATTGATATAGCAAATGGTGACAATCGCTACTATCTCTATCAGAGTATTTGGACTTCTGATTTCGGCTATGGATGGTATGATGGATCTAGCGATAAATACACCTATTCAAAAAGAGGTGAGAACAATGACCTTGATTTTATCAAGCGCAAAGAGTTGTCTCTGAATTTCAAGACATCCTTGTGGCAGAAATTGGTGACATTGGATGCAAGTTTCTTCATCAATTCGATGGAGGGTTATCTCATCTCTTCGCCAACATTCTATCCTTCTCATTTGAATACTGGTTATCCAGCGGCTTCGTTTATGCCTGTACTTAATTACAATAATAATAGTAGAGTAGGATTTGATTTCGCAGCCAACTTCAATAAGAAGGTAGGTGATGTGGATCTCTCACTTGGTGTGACAGGTACTTACTATACAACCAAGGCTACCAAACGAGATGAGAACAACGTAGAGCAGTATCAGAACAGACAAGGAAAGGCACTTGATGGCATTTGGGGCTACAAGAGCGCAGGTCTCTTCAAAGACGAGGAGGAAGTCAAAAATTCTCCAGACCAAAGCTATTTTGGTGGAACAGTTAAACCTGGTGACATCAAGTATGTGGATGTAAATGGTGATAATAAAATTGACCAATACGACCAAGTCTTCTTGGGTAAGGGTGGTTGGTACGGAGCACCATTCACGCTTGGTGTCAATCTTACAGCTAAGTGGAAGAATTTTACCTTCTTCGCTCTTGGTACCGGTAACTTCGGTGCTTGGGGAGTCAAGAACAATTCTTATTGGTGGGTAAAGGGCGATAGCAAATATTCTGCTGTAGTTCGTAACCGATGGACAGAGGAAACCAAAGAGACTGCAACCTATCCTCGTTTGACATCTCTTGATGGTAACAACAACTTCCAGACATCAGACTTCTGGATGTACAAGACGGATGCTTTCCGCTTGGCTAAGGTCCAGGTAACTTACGACTTGCCTAGTACTTTGTTCCAAAAGACATGGCTTAAGGGGTTGTCGGCATACGTAAGCGGAGCTAACTTGCTTACCATTTCAGGAGAGCGCGAAGTCTTAGAGATGAACGTTGGGTCTGCGCCTCAGACACGCTATTATAATATAGGTGTGAAGGCAACATTCTAATCATTTTAAAATGTAGAAAGAAATGAAAGTAAAAAATATATTTATATTAGCAGCAATGTCGCTTACTTTGGCTTCTTGCTCAGATCTTTTCGAGCCTGCAGAGGAAAACAACCGTGGCTTGGATGAGATTTACAATGAGCCAACATACGCTCAGGGACTATTGGGATATGGTTATGCGATGCTTCCTTACAATACCAAGAGTGTTACTGATGTTGCTACAGATGACGCTGTAAGCAATGACTTGACAAATGGCTATCTCAAGATGGCTACAGGTTCTTGGACTGCTAATAACGATCCTATGTCTAAATGGACAAGTGGTCGTGCTAGTATCCAATATCTCAATATCTTCCTTCAGGAGGTAGATAAGGTAAACTGGGCAAAGGATGAGAATGCCCGTAAGATGTATTGTGATAGCCGTAAAGGTGAAGCTTATGCTTTGAGAGCTCTCAACTTGTATTATCTTTTGATGAATCATGGTGGATGGACAGCCGATGGCAAACTGCTTGGCGTTCCTAATTTGACAGTACCAGAGACTTCTACTGATGATTTCAACAAGCCACGTAATACATTCCAGGAGTGCTTGGATCAAATCTATAGCGATTTGGACGAGGCTGCCAAGCTTCTCCCTCTTGATTACAATGATTTGACAGATGATAACGCTGTTCCTGCCAAGTATAAGGAAATCGGAGTAAAGACCGCAGGAGACTACAACCGTGTGTTTGGTACCATTATGCGTGGTCGTATCAGCGGTCGTATCGCTGAGGCTATTCGCTCACAGGTATCTTTGCTTGCAGCTAGTCCTGCTTTCTCTGAAGGTACAAACGTGGATTATGCTAAGGCTGCTGACGATGCAGCTATCGTTCTTGACCGTATCAATGGTGTGAATGGTTTGTCTAAAACAGGTAATAATTGGTTTATGCAAACCAAGGAAATCGATGCGCTCGGCTCAGGTGCTTGTCCTGCTGAAATTCTTTGGCGTGGCAGTCGTACCAATGGTGCTGATGACTGGGATCTTGGTCTGAACCAAGAGTCAGATAATTTCCCTCCATCTCTTTATGGTAAGGGTAGAATCAACCCAACTCAGAATCTGGTCGATGCATTCCCTGCTGTAAATGGTTATCCTATCAACGATGCTCGTTCTGGGTATGATGAGTTGAATCCTTACAGCAATCGAGATCCTCGTTTTGACCTTTATATCATTCATGATGGTAGTACTTATAAGGGAAAGACCATTCATACAGACATTACGACGGCTAATAACAATGATGGTTTGAATAAGATTTCCAATTCTACTCGTACAGGCTATTACATGAAAAAGCTGTTGCGTGAGGATTGTAATCCTGACCCTAATTCAAAGAATGCTCAGTATCATTATCCTGTGTATATTCGCTATACTGAGATATTCCTCGATTACGCCGAGGCTGCCAACGAGGCTTGGGGACCACAGGATAAGGGATCTCACAACTACTCAGCTTACGATGTAATCAAGGCAATCCGTCAGCGTGCCGGAATTGGCGAGTCTGGCGAGGATCCATACTTGGATGAGTGCGCTGGTAGCAAAGAGAAAATGCGTGAGTTGATTCGCAACGAGCGTCGTTTGGAACTTTGTTTTGAAAATAAGCGCTTTAGTGACCTTCGCCGTTGGAAAGCTCCTCTAAATGAGGCTGTGCGTGGTATTGAAATCACTTCAGAGGCTGGTGTCCCATCATACAAAGACATGAAGGTTGAGGATCGCAGCTATAAAGATTACATGTATTACGGTCCTATACCACAGAGCGAAATGTTGAAGTGGAGCAACTTGCAGCAGAACAAGGGCTGGGAAGTAAAAAATAACGACTAATATTTAAAATGATGAAAACAATGAAGATAAGCAAATATTTGTCCATGGCTGCATTGGGAATCTTGGCTTTAGGCTTTAACTCTTGTGAGAATGGCAACCAAGAATTTCCTGATTATGAGGGCGGTACTACTGTATATTATCCTTATCAGTATATCGAACGTTCTGTAGTTTTAGGCAATGATGAGAATCGCGATAATACGGATGATAACAATCATGTATTGTATATCGTATCTACAATGGGTGGAGCATATAATGGAAAAAACATCATATTGAATGTAGATGTTGATAATTCATTGTGTGACAATCTGTATTTTGAGGATGGAGTCACTCCTGTAAAGCCAATGCCTAGCAATTATTATACAATTCCTACCAAGACGGTTGCGTATAATGGAAAATTGCAGGGACGTCTTCAGGTTAAGTTGGAGGATGCTTTTTTTGCTGACCCTGATTGTGCAAAGAATACCTATGTAATCCCAGTTTGCATCAAGGAAATGGTGGGAGCCGATCATATTCTTTCGGGTTCTCCTTTCGTTGCAGGTACAACTCCTGTTCGTACTGATGCTTCAGCTTGGTCTGTTGCTCCTAAGGATTATATCCTTTATTGCGTTAGGTTTATGAATCCATGGGATGGCTATTATTTCCGTAGAGGAACTGACAAGATTACAGAGAATGGACAAACTCATGAGGTAAAGCGTGAAGGTGCAACTCTTGAAAAGGATGAAGTGAGTCGAATTACAACCAAGAGTTTGAAGGAATGTAATTTCGTAGTCTCTGTAAATAAAGCTGACGGCTCAAAGGTCTCTTGCAACTTGAAACTTACGTTCGATGATAATGGTAATTGTACCGTTACTTCTGATACAGAGGGTATGACTGCTTCTGGTTCAGGAAAGTTTGTAGAAAAGGGAGCTAAGTTGGCTTGGGGTAACAAGGATCGTGACATCCTGACTCTCAATTACAAGGTTGATTTCGGTTCTGGTATTGCTTTGGAAACATCCGATCAGTTTGTTGCCGAGACTCGTGGTAGAACCAATGGTGTTGTTCAATTCAGTCCTCAGTATATCAAGAAGTAATATTCTTGATAGATAAGTATCATTCTAATAATTTGATTATTATGAAATTGAAAAATATTAATTTAGGTTTAGGCTTGATGGCTCTCTTGGCTTTGTCTTCTTGTGCTGATGACAAGTTCTCGGAGTACAGAACTGATATGACCAAGAATTTGAAGGATTATCAGTATCTGAATAACTACGAGCCTTTGAAGAAATACGTGGAAGATATGAAAGCTGCCGGCAAGTGCAATCCCGACTTTAAGTTGGGCATTGCGCTCGAAGCAGCCGAATTCAACAAGCAGGAACTTGTATATTGCCTTGCTGGTAGCAATTTCAATGAAATGACTGCTGGTAATGCCATGAAAATGTCTTCTTGTGTGAAAGATGATGGCAGTACGGATTTTTCGTTAGTCAAGGAGTTCGTCAAGAATGCGCAAGATGCAGATATGACGATTTATGGTCATACGCTGGCTTGGCATTCTCAGGCAGCCAATAAGTACCTCAAAAATCTTATCAAGGATAAGGAGTTGCCACCTGATCCAAATGGTGGAAACAAGTACTTGGAGATTGCTTGTGGCGAAGCTGGTGCCAATAAATGGGATAAACAGATTAGTTATGTGTTGCCTAAGGCATTGGTTAAGGGACAAAGTTACGTGATGACCGTTAAGGTAAAGGCTTCGGATGGTGGAACTTTTGCTGCTTGGCCTATTTGGGAAGCAAGTGATAATAAAAACCAATGGGGTGGTAGTAATGATGTTCAGTATATGGAAGATTATGACATCACTAACGATTATTCTACTTTGAAGTGGGAGTTTACTGCCAATTTCCCTATTGATAAGCTTCAGTTTGTGTTCGGTAACGTAGGAGGAACCATTTCTTGCGATGACTTTAAGTTGACGAAAGCTGGTTCTGATGAGAATCTTATTGAAAATGGAGACTTTGCAAAAGAGTCGGCTCATGGTTGGAATCCGACTGGCTGTACCATCAAGGTGGCTTCTGCAGCCGCAGCTGTCGAGGTAGAACAACTAGTTCATGAGCAAACCTATAAAGATGGACCTTTCCCATTCTATGTAATGGGTGGTTGTGAACCTCCTGTTGTGAATGGTGCTATCCATTTTGTTCCAACAGGAGATTGGTCTCAGTTCTTTGTTATGCCAGGTGGCGATAATCTGCTTTCTGAGGGTAATTATGTGGTTTATTTGGATATGACTTCTTCCAAGGATGCTAGTGGAGTAGAATTGACTATGCAGAATGGTTGGGGTGCCAGTGATCAGGCTATTACTGTAAAAGTACCTGTTTCTGCAGGTCGTCATAACGTAAAACTTCAGATGCCTAATATTGCTGGAGGTAATTATGATATTATCTTGAAACCACAGACAGCAGATGCTACTTTGGATGTACATTCTGTTAAGGTTTGTCAGGTCAAGAATCTCAACTCCATTCCTCTTACAGATAAGGAGAAGAAAAATGCTCTTACCACTGCCATGGGAACTTGGATTGATGGTATGATGGAGGCTACTGATGGTTATGTTACATCTTGGGATGTTGTTAATGAGGCGATCTCTGGTAAGGTTGGTGCTGATGGATTCAATGAGTTGCAGCATGCAACTAATGCTCCTGCTTCTGATGTAGCCAATAGCTTCTACTGGCAGGATTATCTCGGTGATATCGACTATGTTCGTACAGCCGTAAGAGATGCACGTAAGAGCTTTGCTGAGCACAATGGTGATCCATCTAAGTTGAAGCTCTTTATCAATGACTACAACTTGGAAGGTTACTGGGATCAGCACGCTAAGCTGAATAGCTTGATCCACTGGATTGGTCTGTGGGAAGATCCTAATGCAGAGGAGCCTGTTGTTATCGATGGTATTGGTACACAGATGCACGTAACATGCTATGGTGATGCAACTAAGCAGGCTAAGCTTCAGAGCGACATCGAAGAGATGTTTAAGTCGCTGGCTAAGACAGGTAAGCTCATCAAGATTTCTGAGCTTGATATGGCTTATGAGGATGAGGCTGGTACTTCTGTTACCTTCGACAAGATGACTGAGGAGCAGCACAAGCAGATGCGTAGTTTCTATACATTCATCATCCAGAAGTACTTCGAGCTGATTCCACAGGGTCAGCAGTATGGTATCACTCAGTGGTGTGCTACTGATTCTCCTAAGGATTCAGGTTGGCGTCCAGGTTGCCCTACAGGTCTTTGGGATAGCAACTATCTCCGCAAGCACACATACGCAGGTTTCGCTGCTGGTCTTGGTGCTCCAGAATATTGGAAGGACGCCAAGTAATTACTCTAAAAGACATTAGTTTTAGGTTTTATCATACAAAGATTAACCGAAAAAAAATGTTAGTCGTTAAGGTTGGTCGTGTCGTGATGACATGACCAATTTTTTTATCCAAAAGCATCTTTATAATTGATATTTAACATATAACAAATGAGACGTTTAATAATTATCGCATCTCTTTTCATGAATCTGTGCCTTCCTATGGGGACACAGGCAAGTAATGGGGGCAATGTAAGCCCCGATCCGAACTTCCAGATTTATCTCTGTTTCGGACAGTCGAACATGGAGGGTAATGCCGCCATCGAAGACATCGACCGGACAGGAGTAAATTCAAGATTCATGGCAATGTATGCCGTGGATGATGAGAAGGCAGGATGGAAAAAGGGACAGTGGCATACCGCTGTCCCTCCCCAGGCTCGTCCTAGTACTGGCCTCACTCCTGTAGATTATTTCGGAAGAAAGATGGTGGATAACCTGCCAGACAGCATCAAGGTGGGAACTATCACCGTGGCTGTGGGTGGCGCCAGCATCGACCTCTTCGACAAGCGTACCTATAAGGCGTATCTGAAGAAGCAGCCCGACTGGATGAAGAACTTCGCTTCCCAGTATAACGGCAATCCATACGCCCGACTCATCGAGCTTGCCAAGATAGCTCAGAAGCAGGGTGTCATCAAGGGTATCCTGCTGCATCAGGGAGAAACCAACAATGGTGATGTCAACTGGCCTAACCGTGTGAAGACCGTGTATAACGATATTCTGAAAGAGTTGCACCTGAAGGCAGAAGATGTACCTTTGCTCGTGGGCGAAACCGTTCAGAAAGACCAGGGCGGCAGCTGCTGGCAGCATATCGCCATTGTGGATGATATCGCCAAGACTATCCCTACTGCCCACGTCATCTCTTCCAAGGGATGTCCGCAGCGTGGCGATGGTCTGCATTTCATTGCCGAAAGCTATCGCACCATGGGTAAGCGTTATGCCAACATGATGCTCTCGCTGCTCGGCATCATTCCGGATGCCAACTATCCGCGTGTGGACAAAGACCATCGTGCCTATGTCAAGCTACATGCACCGGAAGCAAAGCAGGTTATCTTCGACATCTGCGGAAAGAAGTATCCTATGAAGAAGGATTTGGATGGCGACTGGTATGGTGTTTCAGACCCATTGGTAGTAGGCTTCCACTATTATTTCCTGAATGTGGATGGTGTACAGGTAGTAGATCCTGCCAGCGAAACTTATTTCGGCTGCTGCCGAGAGGCGAGTGGGCTGGAGGTTCCTGAGGGAGCTGAAGGCAACTACTATCGTCCTCAGCAGGGAGTAGCACAGGGTCAGGTTCGTTCGGTATCTTACTATGCTGCATCTCAGGGCAAGTTCCGCAGAGCCATGGTTTATACGCCTGCAGAATATGAAACCAATCTTACCAAGCGTTATCCTGTGCTCTATCTGCAGCACGGAATGGGCGAGGATGAGACGGGCTGGAGCCATCAGGGCTATATGCAACACATCATGGACAACCTTATTGCCGAAGGCAAGGCTGAGCCTATGATTGTGGTGATGGAGAGCGGCGATGTAAAGCAGCCTTTCGTGCCACGTCCGGGCAAGGATGTGGATGAGGAGCGCAAGCTCTATGGCGCATCTTTCTACGATGTGATTATCAAGGATCTGATTCCGATGGTAGATAAGAAGTTCCGCACCTATACAGATAGAGACCATCGTGCGATGGCTGGCTTGTCATGGGGCGGTTGCCAGACTTTCAACACCGTGTTGCCGAACTTGGATAAGTTCTCTGCCCTGGGAACCTTCAGTGGTGCACTTTTCGGTGTGGATGTCAAGACCTGCTTCAACGGCGTCTTTGCCGATGCAGAGAAGTTCAACAGCCAGATAAACTATATGTTCATGGGCTGCGGTTCAGAAGAGAACTTCGGCACGGAGAAGATGGCGAAGGAATTGAAGGACCTGGGCATCAAGCTTGATGTCTATGTTTCACCTGGTACTCATCATGAGTGGCTTACCTGGCGCCGCTGTCTGAAGGAATTTGTGCCACATCTGTTCAAGTAACAAGACAGGAAATCAATAATATAACAAAAAGAAATCCCGAAACTGCCGGCAGTGTCGGGATTTCTTTTTGTTATATTTCTAATATCTTATGTTTCTTTTTGTTTTTTTATTATGTTTCGCAAAGTAATTGTAACATAAAAGAAAGTCATTTTACGAAATAAATCTTAATTTTGCAGCGTGCTTTGCAAAAGAATGTTTTTACTGAACACGTACACAATCATAAACTGATAAAATAAATAATTTAATCTATTTTCTTATGAGGAACTTAAGAAAGATTGAAAAGCCGTTAGCGTTGCTATCTTTTCTCTGTTTATTCCCTGCAGGAATGTCGGCTCAGAGTATTGTAAAAGGAGTAGTTACAGACCAAAGTGGTGAACCTGTCATTGGTGCTACAGTGAAGGCTGCTGGCAGCAAGCAAGGTGTGGTTACTGATTTGGATGGTAAGTTCAGCATTGATGCTGCGCCTGATGCAACATTGACGATTACCTATATAGGTATGGAGTCTAAGACCGTGAAAGCTCAGGCTGGTAAAACGCTTACCATTACCTTGAAGGATGATTCTAAAGTTCTGAATGATGTCGTTGTCATCGGTTATGGCGTTCAGAAGAAGAGCGACCTGACTGGTGCTGTTGCATCTATCAAGAGCGATGACATCAAGGGTTTGTCAGCTACCGATGCCGGTGCTGCCCTCCAGGGTAAGGCTGCCGGTGTGCAGATTATCAACTCGGGTGGTCCGGGTGAGGCTGCCGATATCCGTATCCGTGGTTATTCTTCCAATAGTGGTAATATCGGTCCGTTGCTCATCGTCGATGGTCTGAAGGTGGATAACATCCAGTATCTGGATCCATCTATGATTGAAAGCATGGAGGTATTGAAGGATGCCGCTTCTGCTGCCATTTATGGTGCGCAGGCTGGTAATGGTGTCGTTATCATCACAACCAAAACGGGTGCTGCCAATGGCGGTAAGGCACAGATTTCTTATAGCAGCAAGTTCACTATCCAGTCGTTGGGAAAGAAGGCTGATATCTTTGATGCTCCTGAGTATATCGAGTATCACAAGTATTTGGGCGACTTGACCGATGATCTTCTGACGAAGAACCACTATAATGGTGAGAACACCAACTGGTATGACGAGGTATTTGAGAACAGTCTGGCTCATCAGCATAGCCTTACCGTGCAGGCAAGCAATGGCAAGGGCCGTTTCCTCGCCAGTCTGAATATCCTCAACAATGATGGTATTGTGAAGGGCAACAATGATACCTACAAGCGCTTCACCGGTCAGATCAATGCTGATTATGATGTTTACAAGTGGTTGAACATTACTACCAATACATCTTTCGAAAAGTGGAAGACCAAGGGCGTGACCAAGGGTTATGGTTCTATCCTGAACTCTGTGGTTTCCATCGACCCATTAACTCCTGCTTATTATAGTAATGTCGATGATCTGGCTCCTGCCATGAAGGCGGCTCTCGAAGCAGGCAAGGCGGTGATGCGAGATCCTAGCCATAACAATGACTACTATGCTACTTCAAAATATGTAGAGGAAGCAACAGGTAACCCATTGGCTCAGAAAGACCGTCATGACATCATCAATTCCGGTATCAATGTGCGTGGAACCGTGGCTGCCAATCTCAAGCCATTCAAGGGCTTTACCTTTACTTCCCGTCTGGGCTACCGCATTACCCAGAGCAATTACCATAAATTTGAGGCGCCATACTATCTCAATACAATGGCCAACTCAACCAAGTACAACATTGAGGCACGTTCCAACAACGGCTTGTACTATCAGTGGGAAAACTTCGCCAACTATATGAATACATTCGGTAAGCATACAGTGGGTGCGATGGTAGGTATGTCGTTTACCAAGAATCATTGGGACAACAATACCATTGCTTCTGAAGGCGATAACATTCTTTCTGCCTATGAGCCAAACTTCCGCTACATCGACTACTTGCTGGCTGATGCCACCAAGAGCGTGGGCAATGCTCCGAGTGATGCTACCGAGCTTTCTTACTTCGGACGTTTGAGCTACAGCTACGACAACCGTTACTTCCTGCAGGTCAACTTCCGTCGTGATGCCTTCGATACATCCAAGCTTTCCAAGAAGGCTCGTTGGGGTAACTTCCCATCTTTCTCTGCAGGATGGTCTATCAGCAACGAGAAGTTCTTCAAGGATCATATCGATCGTGATGCCGTTTCTTTCCTGAAGCTCCGTGCATCATGGGGTCGCAATGGTAACGTCAATATCCTGAACGGTTATCCATATTCTTCTCCTATTGCACTCAACCAGAGCTTCTATCAGTATAATCCGTCTATCGGTGATGGTAAGCTTTCCTATGGTTCTAAGCCAACTGGTCTTGCCAATCCAGACTTGACGTGGGAGACATCTGAGCAGGTGGACTTGGGTCTTGATGCTCGTTTCCTTAACGACCGTCTTACCTTGGGTGTTGACTGGTATCGCAAGACTACCAAAGACCTCTTGATTGAGATCGCTCCTCTTCCAGAAATCGGTGTCAACAAGACTGTTGTGAATTCCGGTAAGGTTCTTAACTCTGGTCTTGATATCGAGTTGGGCTGGAGAGACAACATCAAGGACTTCAAGTATGGAGTTACCGTGAATGGTTCTACCTTGAAGAACGAGGTAAAGGAGGTTTCTGCTATGGTAAACCGTCTTACCGAGATAGGTATTGATGGATTCAACAACCAGTTGAAGCCAACCTTCGAGGCAGGTCACTCCGTATGGTATTTCCGTGGTTACAAGTATGCAGGTGTTGCAGAAGATGGCAGTGCCCTCTATTATGACAAGAATGGCAAAGTCACTTCAGCTCCAACCGATGAGGACAAGCAGGATCTGGGTGCAGGTATTCCTAAGTTTACCTATGGTATCACCATCAATCTGGCTTATAAGGGATTCGACTTCTCTGTATTCGGTACAGGTGCAGCAGGCAACAAGATTTACAACCTGATGGTATCTGCCGACCGCCCATTGATTAACGGTATCACCACCTATTGGGAGAATTCATGGAGAGAAGACCGTACCAATGCCAAGTATCCTGATATGAAGAAGGTTGCTACCGACTGGAAGTTCTTCAGCTCTGATGCAGCTATCTTCAGTGGTTCCTACTTCAAGTTCAAGCAGATTCAGTTGGGTTACACCTTGCCAAAGCTTATCACAAGCAAGATTGGCTTGAGCGACCTCCGTGTTTACTGCTCACTGGATGATTTCTTCACCATCACCAACTATCCTGGTGCCGACCCTGAGACTGCTTCCATGAACAATGGTGCATCCCGTGGTTTCGATAATGGTACCTATCCAACTTCCAAGAAGATGGTATTCGGTATCAATGTAACATTCTAACCTTTTAAAACGAAAAGAAATGAAGAAAATATTATTTTCAACCATACTGACACTCGCTGCAGCAGGCACCATGACACTCACCACATCTTGTGAGGATCAGTTGGATATCGAGCAGAAGGGTGTTATCTTACCAGAGAATTTCTATCAGACTGATGCTGATGCCGAGGCTGCCCTGGTTGCAGCTTACGAGGGATTCATGTGTAATGTAGTGGGACGTAATCACGATGGTAATGGTCCTGGCATCTACACTCCTTATAAGATTATCACCAATATGTGTGGTGATGATGTGCTCTATGCCAGTGGTAACTATGGCGACCACGAGTTCAGCGGTATGCTCAATGAGTTCCGTTACGATGCTGAGGCAGAGGTGCCTAAGTTTATGTACACCGGTCTTTATCACTCGGTATATACCTGTAATCTCGTTACTGATCATTTCCAAAAAGCAGCTGATACTCCAGTCAAGAAACGCTGCGTAGCTGAGGCTCGTGTTCTTCGTGCCTTCGACTACTTCCTGCTGGCTAATCTCTGGGATAATCCTCCGTTCGTAGATCACGTATTGGCAAGAACTGATCTTCCTTATAACTGCAACAAGGATCCTGAGCACCCTATGGACCACAAGCAGCTCATTGAGTGGGTGGCTAAGGAGTGCGAGGAGGCTGCTGCCGACCTCGACGAGCGCAAGGGCACCGATGATAAGGATGGTGCAGTCAAGGTGACCAAGGGCTTTGCATGGGCTCTGGCTGGTAAGGCTTACCTCTTCGCCGCAGAATATGATAAGGCTAAGACAGCTCTCAAGAAGGTAATCGACTCTGGCAAGTATGCGCTTGTTCCAGGCGACCGCTATATGGACAACTTCCATATCGAGGGTGATGGCAACGAGGAGAAGGTCTTCGAAATCAACTTCGAGTACAATGCTGGTAAGGGATCATGGGATGGTATGATTCAGCGTTCAAGCTGGATGGAATCTAATGCCTGGAACTGGCGTGCCGGCAGCTTCGTCAAGTCACCACAGAGTGCTTATAGTGGTATTGATGGTTGGGGAGGTCTTGGTGTTCCTCAGTGGTTTGGTGATGAATTCTATGCCAATGATGGTGATTCCCATCGCTTCAAAGCTACTTTGAAGCATATTGATGATGCTGTCTATAAGATGGAATATGCTGACTCTGCATTGAATGCAATGTCGGTAGAAGAGAAGATGAAGAGCAAAAAGGTGGGTATCAACGACCCAGTACAGGGACTCTACGACAACTCATTCTGGTTGGCTTTCAAGCAGGTAATGAGAAAGGCTGATACTGATGGCAACAAATATGGAGACAATATTCGTCTGAACAACTATGTTGTGATGCGTTATGCTGAGGTATTGCTCAATTATGCGGAAGCTTGTCTTCAGACAGGCGGTCAGGCTGAAGCTAAGAGATATATCAATATGATTCAGGAGCGCGCCGGTTCAAAGACCATCAGCCAAACAGTAGATATGGATGTGCTGAAGAAGGAGAAGTCTTACGAGCTCTGGCTGGAAGGCTGCCGCTGGTTCGACGTGATGCGTTGGAAGGATGACAAGGCTATCGAGCGCCTGAAGAATGTAGGCTCTGACTGTCCTCATGTATTCGATAAGTTGTTCCGTGCACCTAAGGCTGATGACCGCAAGGTTAAATGGGAACATGGTGAAGAGACCAACAGCCGTTTCTATACCGTATCTACCAGTGCTGCCAAGGATGCTGGTTTCGACGTAGGTTTCAAGAAGGGCAAGCATGAGTTCTTCCCTTATCCACAGACCGTGATGGATAAGAATCCTAACCTGGAGCAGAATCCTGGTTGGTAATCATGAAGTTGTTTTAAAATAAAACGTTTTAAGTTTAAAGAACTATAGATTGTTTGACAATTAAGGGGGTGTTTTGAAAAGAAGCACCCCCTTTTTTCTTCTTTAAAGGAATTTGCGTATGAAAACATGGATGTGTGCCTTGATGCTGGCGTTATCGACAGGAGCTTCAGCCCAAAACCCGATTATCAGCGGACAGTATTCTGCTGATCCTACGGCTCGCGTATTCAATGGGAAGGTATATCTTTATCCTTCTCATGATATTCCGAGTCCTATCGAGAAACTGAAGGAATGGTTCTGCATGGCAGATTATCACGTTTTCTCTTCCACTAATCTTACGGAGTGGCAGGATCATGGAGTCATCGTTTCGCAGGATAAAGTACCTTGGGTACAGGACGGCAGTTATACGATGTGGGCTCCAGATTGTGTGGAGAAAGGCGGAAAGTATTACTTCTATTTCCCTGCTGCTCCGAAAGGGGAGGAGAAGGGATTCGGAATAGGTGTGGCGGTTGCCGACCATCCGGAAGGACCATTTATGCCGATGTGGAAACCCATAGAGGGTGTGCACGGCATAGATCCTTGTGTGCTGATAGATAAGGACGGACAGGCTTATATCTACTGGGCGGGAGCTGGTTTGCACATGGCTAAGCTGAAACCAAATATGACGGAACTTGCCTCGGAACCCAAACTGGTAGAGGGGTTGCCTGAGGGATTCAAGGAAGGACCATTTGCCTTCGAGCGTAACGGCAAGTATTATTTCACCTTCCCTTGGGTACGTGAAAAGGATGGAACCGAAACGCTGGCTTATGCCATGGCTGACCATCCGATGGGACCTTTCACATTCAAGGGCATCATCATGGATGAGTCGCCTACGAAGTGCTGGACCAATCATCATAGCATCGTAGAATATCAGGGACAGTGGTATCTCTTCTATCATCATAATGATTATTCGCCTAAGTTCGACAAGAACCGCTCGGTGCGAATCGACTCTCTGAACTTCAATCCTGACGGAACGATACAGAAGGTGATACCTACACTAAGAGGTGTGGGATTGACGAAGGCACGTTCGCGCATTCAGATTGACCGTTATTCTGCGCTGCAAGGTAAGGGTATTGGTATTGAATATCTGGATAAGAACAACTGCTTTGCCGGATGGAAGACTCTCTTCTCTAAATCGAATACTGCTCTTATATATAATAAGGTGGATTTCGGTAATGAGAAGGTGGAAGAAATCACCGTTCGTGCCAAGTCTTCAAA
>ULVA01026212.1_pt1 | contig 21420 bp, 22 predicted proteins | sample 1958811 | NCBI WGS metagenome assembly ULVA01 (sample SAMEA4835768, study PRJEB28245) | human gut metagenome | biome: gut microbiome; material: fecal sample | place: Denmark | collected 2008
TAATGACATAAATTGATTAATGTAATATAGGGTAACAAAACAGCAACAATTAAAATTTATATGTAAATACGCAACAAATACAATGTTTGATTAAAGAAGTACATTTCAGCAATAAAGATTATTTGTATATTCATGATACTTAGTGTACAAATTGTAAATAATTTATGCTCCGAAAGTGATAGGAATTAAAGTGTATACCACAAATGAGAATAAAATAGATGATGCCGTATAATTTATCAAAGTGATTATACGGCATCATACAATAAGTAAATCATTCTTCCACTATTTTCCAACAAGAAGAGGAATCTGAGCCAACAAGTCATTAATATCGTTTTGATGAGCTTCTATTTCCGTATCACCCCATTTCCCATAATCATGAGTAATTTGATACATGACGCTTCTATTAGGTTGTAAACCAGACTCAATTTTGGCCTTCTCGGTTGGTCCTTTATCGTTTAGACTGGAGTTCTTTCGTCTGCTTATAAGGCAAAGATTGCCTATCTTATCTATATTATCCTTGCACACATTCTGATAAGATTTCGGAAGATGATGCTCCACAGAATTGTTGTATTTAAATTGGAATTCTCCAATATCGTTTGCATATCTAATTGTTGATTTTTTCTGTTGTGATGCAAGCCAATAGAGATAGTCAATAAAGTTCATCAGGAAATGAGGCGTGTCTGTACCTGCACACATAATGTCATTCATTTTAGCCTTCCATTCCTTCATCAAATTATCGTAATACTGTACAATCCATCTGTCGAGATAGTTTGACAACTCTTTTTCTGGTATGGACCCCATAATATCACATTTTTCATACAGCCAGCATAAAAGGTCATAAAGCCACCTTTTGTATTTTCTCTGCCTGAACGTGACTTGAAGCATAGATTGTTGTTTGATAACCCTGCTATTTATCGAGTACTTTTCATCTTCGTTATCGTTATCTTCTGAACCCGAAAAGGTGTTTTTCAATTTCAATGTTTGCCTGCCATTATAATCATACCTGTATGGCCGAAGCAACCGCCACTTCAGATTCTCATCTTCGTCATCATTGCCTTGCATCTTTATGACATATCTGTCGAAAATGGTACGGAGCTTTAGAAGGAATTTAATAAAATCCATTGAATCCGTAACATAGCACGGTTTCTCTGTAGGCATGGAGTCGGCATTAAGAGGAATTTCGCTACCGTCGGACGAATATGTCTTACTTTTATAAAGTCGAAAAGCATGCATCAGGAAGTTCGGAAAGTCTATTATTGCACGATATTTTACATCCGGTTCCTCTCCCAACTTATCTGGGAGCCTTTGGGTACCATTGAAATTATCATTCAATATATCCTCAATGTTTCTCTCGTTTCTTATATTAATCTGTTCGTTTTCAATGGTTCCCAAGCAGTTAAAATCAAGAGAATCGAAATTATTACCGAAAAGACCTATGGTTCGATAATGGGATAGTGTCTGCTGTATAGGCAGGTTCATTTGTGAACAACCGTCCCATATTGTGGCAAAGATATTTCTTTCATTATCTTCCAATCCCTGCATAAGCATCGCTTTCACAATTTCATGTGATTGCAGTTGTTCTCCACGATTGTTCATTATCTCAAAATATGATGCAACATCGGTATCTTGCGGTAACGGTATACGTACAAGAATAACTTTAGACGAAATGTACTCAGCCAGGAGATTTTGTTGATCAGGTGTCATCTCTTTAAGAGTTATATTTTCGTCGCCTTTTCCTGTCCTGATTTTATAGTTTTCTATTATGCTTAAAGCATCTTTTAGACGGCTAATTTTGCTGTTGTCAATTTTATCATACTCTTTTGTAAAATCATTCCATGACTTCTCAAATAAATCAGCAAAGAATCTTTCAACTTCCGGGCGAGAATCGTAAGTCAAACAAGGCTTTTTAAGTATATCCAAATATTTGCAGATAAAATGCAAACATGTCAATCGCTGTTGGCCGTCTATTACCTCCCATACTCCGTCTTTGCGCTCTAAAACAACTAACGATCCAAGATAATAGTTTTCACATTGGTCGTTCTCTGATTTTGGCGCATTGTCGTATATATCTTGTAATAATTGTCCAATTTGCTCTTCTGTCCATGCGAAGTTTCTTTGATACAAAGGTACTACATATTTATCCTCCCATATTTGGGCGATTGTTTTATTCAAAGAATACTCTTTACTCATATCTACTTATCAAATATTTCATTAACTTTTTCTACTTCAAAATTTCTCTGTGTCTTTTGTTTGTATTCTGAAGCTCTACGGATTATTTCCGATAAGTCGGAAATTTTTTTGGCTTTGCTTATCTGAGCAAAAATCCATCCAGAAGAAGAATTACTGCTCATTGTGGCATATCGTACTTGTTTCTTTTCAAGCCTCATGCGGTAAAGACAGATATAGACAGCCTTGTATAGATGATTAAGACCTTTTTCACCGAATCTGTCAAAGATGAGTATTATCGCTGATTTGTACACTTCTCTTATATAGCTGTCACCATTGCGCTGACAGCCTTCGTATTTACAGAATGAGCGATAAAAATCCTTGAAGTTTGATAGTTGTGAAGAATCGGTCTGCATAAAAATTCTTTTGTACACCTCAATATATGTTTCAACCCAGTCAAAGAAAGGTTTACCATTTATAATAAGTTGGTTGATATTGGCAAATGGCGACATATTATCTGGGTCTCCGTGTTCAAATCGGCTTTTTACCTTAAAAAGTCCAGCATTCATCATTTGCATCAAGCCTGATGCAATTTGTTGTTGCACAAGACAGTTCTGATAGACAAATTCTACCGGGCTGTCTCTGTCTATAGTAAAACCCTTAAATTCATCAATATGCTGTTTTGAAAATCTACCAGCTTCCTCGCTTCGAGACCATAATCTGCATCGGTACAGATGTTCATTTATAAGTTGTCGTAGAAGGTCTCTCTGAGCATTGTTTTTGTCCGTATACATGGCTGCATCCTCCCATCTTACATCACAATCAATCTTTTCTTTGCGAGATGATGACGTCATTGCACGGATATGATATGCTTTCAGCAGATTATATGTTTCCAAATCTTTACCACGCCCGTTTTGGGTTTCAAACAACTGAAATGCTTCACTAAGCGATTTTACCGTCACCTTGACTACCTGGCAGTTGGCGAATATATAATCAAGGAAGTCTTGGCTATCAGCTCTGGCAAGATTCAATTCAACCCATTCATGAATAAATGCGTTATTTTCGTGTATGTGAAAGAACGAGTCTGTGTGATTGAATGTCAATTGAGGCAATTGACCTTTGTAATCCAAGGCTTTTGCTATAAGATATAACGTTGTGATACGTTGTTGTCCATCCACTATGTCAAGTGTGTTATCCTTTTTTTTGTGTATAATCACGCTACCTATCAAATAGTCTTGTTTCCCATTTGCACGGGCATTATTTATGTCAACGAGCAATTGTTCTACATTTTTGGCAGTCCATCGGTATGGGCGTTGGTATTCTGGGATGTGTAGTTCGGGTAGTGACATCAGGCTGCTCACTTTTATCTTTCGTGCATCAACATTGCTTTCAGTTGAATTTTCACTACCTCCATGATGTACCCCTTGGCTACGCTCAAAACTTAGGATATGCGGTCGCATTATTCTATCAATCTCCAAAAAAGCATCTTGAATATCCTCCCATGATAAAAGATCACGCTGTAGTGTCAGGCAACAACGCTGTCTCCACCAATGTTCTGATATAATACGTGGGTCGGATACAACTCTATCGAAATAATTCCTTATGGGACGCCAATTGGAACCTTCAATATGAAGATGTACTTTTCCGTTATGATATTCGTAGTGTAAATCTTCCCCCATTAATGTGCCCGCCTGAATATACCACCAATTTCCATCTCCAAGATTTACAGCTTTACCAGGGAATTCTTTGTTGGCAAATTCCAACTTCTGTTCATTTGATATATCGTTCATTTTAAATTAGTTTTTCTTTTTACAATAATTTCGTTCCTATCCGTGCACAGGCTTCTGCATTAGCAAGAGCATTATTGTGGTTCTCCAAGTTATAGCCGCAGGCAACTGCGCCCTAACTTCCGAAAACTTGAGCTGGTCGCCTGTGTCCTTCAGTGTAAACCCATGGACTTCCGTAGTCCGTATGTATAATAGTTAGTAATGGTTGGATGAGGCTGTAGAATTTATCGACAATCTTACCGTTACGCACTATCACTACACCGATGCTGCATACACAGGAACGTCGTTCATTAACTGTTTCAAAATCTATGGCAGCAAAATCCTGCATGGCTTAATCGTTTTTATATAAGTTGTACATATCCGACACCCATCCTTTCAATGTCTTTCTTAAAGATGCCGGAGAAATGACTTCTATCATGGCTCCTGCGCTGAGCAACCTCATTATAAAATCGAATGTCGGGGCAAGGAATAACTCAAAGTCGGCATATTCACCGCTATCTTCCAACAACTTCTGGCTATGATGCAAGGGAAGCGATTTCATATAGGGAATATGGTCACGGTAGGCTCTGATAACAATCTGTTCAGGCTTTATATTATGGTCGGATATGATTCCGTAATAATTTGAAAAATAATCCGATGCAGAAAAATCTTTCGGAAGTTTGAACATATCCGTTGTCATTTCCAAATCTTCTATACGGTCCAATCCGTAAATCCGATAATTGTCATAATGTACATTTCGAGCCAGCACATACCAACGGTTTTCAAACAGTTTTACACAGTATGGCTCAATCGGAAACGTGTAGCTGCCGGACTTGTTGAACCCGCAATAAGTGATTGTCACGACACGGTTTTCCCTCATCGCTTCAAGCAATCTTGTCAAGTAATCACGGGCAGACGGAATCTTGCTGACAAGAATCCGGTCTTTCAATGAAAGGTTCTCACTGAGAAGGTTGCTTACGGCAAACGAGTCGAGCATCCATTTTTTCAGTTCATCTTCATCAATGTCCTCCGGATTCTCTATATAATAAAGATAACCACCGGTTCTTTGACAAGAGATGATTATACCGAACTGACTGAAAATGGCATCTTTCCACCGGTTGAATGTAGCACGGCTCAAAGGCCTGTAATCACTTAAGTCTTTGTTGCGCTCCCAACGGTCGGAAATTTCTTCCAAAGAAATCTTTCCCGCCTTGCGGATAGTGTCTATCAGCCATGTGTATTTTTGAAGTTGTAACATATTGCTTTTTGTTGGTTGCTGTAAAGTTAATAAAAACTTGTAGCATCCAATGCAACATCTCGGATAATACAACATAATTAACCCAATTATTTGATTATTAACTGAACTATACCGCTTTGTGATTGATAATCGGTCGCATAGCGCAGTCAATACTGACGATTTTACCGAAATTATTTCCGATGCCTTGCATTATTATTTGGATATTTCTCTGTGTAGCAAATTCAGGGCTGCTGCTCGGAGCCGGTGTCCTCCTTTGGAATCCAACAATAATTGGTAACCGGACTCGAAAACCAACGCCATATTGCCAAGCATATCGGCATCTCCTATAAGTTTGTCATGCACGGCGAACAAGGCATAGTTCTTTGTCCCGCACACTGCCTTATGACTGCTCTCGAATTCTGTAAAACGCCCGCAAACCGCTTCGTCAAGTGTATATTCAGTATTGCCGTCCTGCCTTTCTACAAAATAAGAATATGTCCCGAATCCTATCTTGTAACGTATAAGCTTCGCTATATTCATTGCCGGGTTGCAGATCACTTTTGTCGCGCATGGAGCATCTGCATAAAACACATAATATCCGCCCAATGAAGTTCCCATTAATAAGGATGGATTGAACTTACTGACAGTAGCATTAATCTTTTCCACCGATTCAAATGGATTCTCATTTACTTCAATTGCTATCCACTCGTATTCAGAGAATATTTTACATACCATCCGGACTGTTGTCGATGTAGCACCGGAACCAAGTCCATGCACATAGATGGCAATAGGCTTTACATTGTTCTCGTTAATTAATGTCGTACGCATATTAATATAGATTACTTCAATACACTGCAAAAATATCCTCCTCATGTCTCACTTTTATATACAGCAATGGAATCGTTTCTGCTTGTATCGCAAATTGAGCCAGTAATCTTTTATTTTTGTCGGCAAAGAAAACATTCGAGATGAAAATATTGCATATTTCAGACACGCATGGCTGTCACAGACGGTTGCACAATTTGCCACAGGCTGACATCGTTGTGCATTCGGGCGACTTTACCATGAACGGCAGCGAGCAGGAAGCGTTGGATTTCATGAACTGGTTCTGCGACCTTCCTTGTCCGCAAAAGATATTCATTTGCGGCAACCACGATGACTGTCTTTACGGTGCCACCATTGACGGGCTTGACAGTAATGTCCATTACCTGTGCAATTCCGGAGTGGAAATTGACGGTGTGAAATTCTATGGCGTCCCAATGTTCATGGGCGACTGCATCTCTGACCGCCAAACCAAGCATTATGCAAATATTCCTGAAGACACGGATATTCTCATCACCCACACACCGCCTTTCGGCATCCTCGACTTTGACGACAATATCCATTACGGCTCGGAAGAACTTCTTAGCCGTATTTCGGTTGTCCGACCTCGGCTGAATCTTTTCGGACATATCCATGCACGGCACGGAATAAAAGTCTTTAACGGAATAACCTTTTCCAATGGGGCGATAATGAATGCAGATTATTCCAATCTTGAAAAGCCGAATTTCATAGAGATTTAAACAATATAACAATGGAAACAACACTTTATTCTACATTCTTAGATGACAAAGAAATTGCCTACCAGATTTACGAAATGCTGGCAAATGACATTTTAGGCAAAGAACAATTGGAAAAGATAAAGTTGCGATATGATGACATGTATCGCAATTTCTTCAATTATCCAAAAGAAGAAGCCAGGAAATTGATAAAATCGGGAACTGAAGCCTGTGTCTGGGAATTTAGTAAAGGAGTTGAACCATTCACTCCTAAGAGTTGGAACCGTTATTATGAAGACACTATTACCGTGCCTATACCTATAACTCATCCAGATTTCAAGGATTTGACTACACGTACAGAAAAACGTGGAGCGATAGGCCTTGACCTTCCTACATGGTTCAACCTAAAAAATACTGACAAGCGAATTATGCTTGTGGCACAAGATCCACTGCGAGGCAATACATGGTATTCCGATGTTGATAAATTCCCCAAGGGAAAAACTGAGTGCAAAGAAAATTATATCTGCATAGACGCGTTGGTGGCTTCTCCGTTTGGACTGCATGGTAAAAGTTGGAGGGATAAAAAGAATGGAGGTGGCAGAATGGCATTGCTTGTTGAAAAACTTATTGAACACGGTAATGGCGTTTACCTTACCGACTGCAGGAAATATTTTGTATATGACCATAAGGAATCCGCCGAGTACTCCAAAAAGAAGAAAAACATATACAAGGCCATTCTGCAAAAAGAAATAGGAATTGTTAATCCGCAAAGAATAGTGGCTGTGGGCAATGAGGCATACGACTATTGTCATGAATTAATCGGTGACGATGCAAGATTGCTGCATGTTCCTCACATTTCAGGACTTGCCGCAAAAAAACAAAAGAATTTTTTCGAATTGGATGAAAATAGAAAAACTACTATAGAAGAACTTGTAGAAAAGTATGTGGAATATATTATCAGCGGATGTAAATAACGGCAAAGAGATACTTTTAAATACGATTTAGCGGAGATGTATCGGTAAATGATACATCTCTGCAATACTTTTGTGCTGTAATCATAAAAGCAACATAAAGATGAAAGAAGCAAAGGCTGGGAAAATCGAAATTGTGACGGACAGACTTATAATCAGGACTCCCGGAGAGAAGGATGTCCATGATATTTTCGTTCTGATGAGTGACCGGGAAATAGCGGCAATCACTGGATTCAGACCGATGGGCACGCTTAGCGAGGCAGAAGGGAAAATTCGCAGGGATATGAATAGCGGACTAATGTTCTGTATTTCGGAAGAGGGTCTTCCGGAAAAGGTTCTCGGTGTTTTTGAAGTCACCCCACACAAGACAAATACCGTGTCGGGCGAAAAATGCAATTACGAGATATGTTATTTTCTTCATAAAGAGGCTCGTGGGAAAGGTTATATGACGGAAGTCGTGGAGAGGATGAAACGCTACTTGTTCGATGAACGGATGGCTGACTCGCTGACCATTGCAGTCCTGCCACGGAATGACGCCTCACGCAGAGTCGCCCTGAAAAGCGGCTTCACATACGAAGGTCTGGAAAGAAAATGCGGCATGAATTATCTTGATGAAGTTGTCGACCTTGAATATTATACCCTTTATAAGGAGGAATACCTCAATCCGAATGAAAAAATACATAAGGAAAAGCAGACCATCGCATCAAAGCAGAAATGGATTAATGACGGTGGCATTCTTTACCCTATTCCCGGCTACGCTTCGCTGCTCACTTCTCCCGGCAACGGAATATTTCGCATCTATGAAAACCCGCAGACAAAACGCTTGGGGCTGGAGAAGATAGATGATACTTTCCGGTTCGATTTTAAGATTTATGACCTTGACAGCGAAGAGATAATATCAAAAATCATAAAAACATGGTCTTCAGACTTGTTTAGAGAAAGCAACAAAAATCTCGGTGTGATTCTCAACGGTTTGAAAGGAACAGGCAAGACAATCGCTGCCAAACTGCTATGTAATCGCATCGGACTGCCTGTAATTGTCATCTCGAAACCCGTTAATGGGATGTTGGAGTTTATACAATCGCTGCATTTTGAGAGTGCTATTCTTATTGATGAAGCCGAAAAAACTTTCCGTGAAGAACAGGAAGTTCTGCTCAAAATGATTGACGGAGTGTACAACGACATGCGGAAACTGTATATTCTGACCACCAACAAGCTATCAATTGACGAGAACCTTTTGGGACGTCCGGGGCGCATTCGTTACATCAAGGAGTTCTCCAATTTATCAGCAAAGGCTGTCAATGATGTTATCAATGACAATCTTAAAGACATATCTTTGAAAGAAGAAGTGTTGAAAGTAATTGACAGCCTGGAAATTTCTACCATAGATATTCTGAAAGCCATTATAGACGAATGCAATATTATGGGGGCTGTTCCGTCAGATTCTACTTTGAACATTCCGAAGGCTAAATACAGAATGCAGATTATCAGTTTCGACAGTCTTGACTTGCAGTCCCATCAGGAACTGAAAGACTATATTAAAGAGCATTTGAATTATAATGAAACGGTAGCAGGTTGGCTTCAGAAAGTTATCGGTACGGATGAAAGCAAGAAAAAGCCGAAAAAAAACATGGATTTGATAAATGAAATGTTTGATTGCGATGTGAATATAGAATGGCAGGCCACCTCATCATTGGCTACATATATAGGCAAGCGAATCGGACATAGGACGGTCATTTCAGAACCTGACAGATACGGTTTCTTTACAGTCGAATCCGACTGGGGCGATACGGAATTATGGTGTCTTTGCAATGAGATTGACATTCCGTCACTTTATAGAGGGAACTTATCACTAAAACTATAAGATAATATGAACAACGGTATTTTAAGTAAGGAAGATATTCTTTGTATGCAATATTCCGGGATGAAATCATCACAGATAATGAATCCTAATCTTGCACCGGAAGAGTATGCAGAAGCCTTTGAAACATACATTGATAAAGTGGAAAGTGTGATGTCCATGCAAGAGGAGCATGGTATCACTACACTGACATTTCAAGACGAGCTATTTCCATATTCACTCAGAAAGATAGGACACGATTGCCCGCCCATAATTCACTGCTTAGGTGATATGTCGCTTCTCGCTACGGAAGCCAACCGTATTGCCATCATTGGTGCACGTGCGGCTTCACCGTCCGGATTGAAGAAAGCGTATGAATTGGGAAAACAGTTTGCGGAAGAAGGGAATATCATTGTCAGCGGTCTTGCCTTTGGTTGCGACAAAGCGGCACACGAGGGTTGCCTTGATGCCGGAGGCCGGACAATAGCTATTGTCGCTTCCGGACTGAATATCGTGCACCCGAAAGAGAACGCTCCACTTCAGCAACTGATTTTAGAAAACGGTGGACTTATCCTTTCCGAGCAATCTTTCGGCATGAAAGCCAATCCCGCAAGACTTGTCGCACGGAACAGGTTGCAGGCAGCGTTGTCGAGTACTGTTATTTTAGCAGAATGCCCGCAGCAGAGCGGAAGTATGCACACCATGCGTTTTGCACGCAAATATCACAAACGCTGCCTCGTGGTTTCATATCCGGAATACAATGATAAAAATGCGGGTAATGAATTATTGATCAATTTAAACCTTGCAAAAAGTATTTAATTAATAAATATGATAATCAAAGGACAATACACATCGGCAGAGATATTCACCGAAAACATCGAAGACGCTGCCCTGCAGTGGGTAAGGGCACAATGCGACCATCCGGCTTTTGAAGGAGTCAGAATTGTGCAGATGCCAGACGTTCATGCAGGAAATTCCTGCAATGTGGGTACGGCGTATCGAATTGGTGCATACCTTAATCCCGACCATGTGGGTGTGGACATCGGGTGTGCCATTTCCATGCACAAACTCTCTTCCGCAGTCGCACCGGAGGACTTTGCCTTGCTTGACCATAAAATACGTGAGACCATCCCAACCGGCACGGAGATTTGTCCGAAGAACAGCCTGAACGAAAAAGAACTGTTCCGCTTTCTGAACTCACAGTACCGGAAAGCACGCTCATCCGCTCCCGGACTGATTAACGAAGCACCTCGCATAGATGCTCGCTTTATCTCGGATTTCTGCCGAAGAATAAAGCTCCAGGAGGCCATCTTTTATAAAAGTCTCGGCACGCTTGGCGGAGGCAATCATTTCATTGAATACGGCGAGGATGAGCAAACACATGAAGGATGGCTGACAATCCACTGCGGTTCACGGAATCTTGGAGTAAAAGTTGCCAACCATTGGCACAACATTGCACAGAATCCCAAAAGGGCGCAGTATGTCGGTTATCTGTGGGGCGATACGCTTAACGGATATCTTTCCGATATGGTAATAGCACAGGCGTATGCCCTCTATAATCATCGTATCATTCGTGACCGTATCTTCGCAATCTTGAAAAAACTCTGCAAAGCCAAATGCATAGAATCCATATTCACTACCCATAATTATATTTCCGTTTGCGAAGAATTTCCCATGCTTCGCAAAGGAGCTGTTGCAGCCGAAGCAGGGGAACGCTTCTGCCTGCCTTTCAACATGCGCGACGGCATTGCAATCTGTGTGGGTAAGGGAAATGCCGAGTGGAACTGTTCCGCCCCACACGGTGCCGGACGTGCCATGTCAAGGAATGCGGCCAAAAGAAATATCGCAATGGAAGAGTTTGAAAAATCCATGAACGGTATATTTTCCACGTCCGTTTGTCCCGGCACGCTCGACGAATCGCCGCAGGCATACAAACCGATGGAAGAAATATTGCACCTGATTGAGCCGACTGCCGAAGTCATTACGATGGTCAAACCCCGCTTAAATATTAAAGATATTCCCAAATGAAAAAGTACATACAACTCACTGCCGGACGAGGGCCTGTGGAATGTGCCCGCGTAGTTACGCTTGTTGCCCGTGAACTGCTGAAAGACTTTCCGGATGCGGAACTCGTGGAAAGCGAACCGCACAATACGGAACCAGACTGCTACATGTCGATGCTGTTTCTTGCCGAAGTGAATCCCGATAAGGAGCGAGCGTGGAGCGGAACAGTTCTCTGGCGTGCGACATCAAACCGTTACCGTCCCAGTCACCCTCGCAAGAACTGGTTTGTCGGTGTGGAGTTCATCAGCCTCGTCACACTTCCTGATGTATCAGACAAGGATATTATTTACGAAACCATGCGTTCCGGCGGACATGGCGGACAGAACGTCAACAAAGTGGAGACAGCAGTCCGCGCCACTCACCGACCGACCGGGATTTCTGTCAAGTGCAGTGCCCAACGCTCGCAATCGCAGAACAAGGAAACGGCACGCAGCCTGCTTCTTCTGAAATTACAACAAGCAAAAGATTCTGCAGCAGCATCGTTCCGCTCGTTCAAATGGGGTAAGCATGCTTCGCTTCTGCGTGGTAACCCCGTGAAAACATTCTCGGGAGAATTATGAATTGTTGCGGCAAATAAATATCAGACACCCAAAATTTGTGATTAAAAGATTTGCCTTTTAACAGTCGTTTGAATTTATTATTTGCTGAACGCCCAAAGTATTATGGCAATGTAGCAAATACCTTGTGTGATTATCATGAACACGAGCCAACGATTGGACAGCCAAATTCCTTCATTGCTTTGGAGGTGTTTGGCTATTTTAACGCTGTGCTTCTCCAACAGTTCTTTTTCGGCCTTGATGTGTTGGAGACTGTGCATTGATGCACTTTCTCCATTTCATCGGTGCCGATTTCTGCACGGATGACGGTGTGCTGTTCCGCCTTGACAATGGCACGGTTGATGCCGTTTACGATATTGTCCGCACTGTCCTTTGCCGCAACCAAGGCATTAAAAGCTGTCCGCTCCCGTTGGACGGTATGCTTCAAACTGCCGTGTATGCCGTGCAATTCTTCTTTGAGCGCATTGACTTCTTTCAGCAGATTGCGAAGCTCGATTAGCTGGTAATTGACTTCCTGAAGCAGTCCTTCAAGTTCCTGTTTGTCCTGTTCCAACTCATCTTCGGGTGTATAATTGGCAAGCCGCTCTCGGAGAGCCGCCGTATCTGGTTGTTTCATTGCATTGCTGTTTTTTAGGTTGTCATTTGCGTTTTATTCCGCCTTTGGAATGCCTGCCGATTCTGTTTGAAGCGGCTTGTGCACATCTTCGGGCAAACTCAATCTCGTCCTCTTTCGGATCGCGTCCCCATTTCAAGTCTGACTGTGAACCGCCGCCACCGCCGCCCGATGTCACCTCATAGGGTGATGTTATCAAGGTGAAGTAAGCCATCGCCAAGTTCTGCAAGTCTTGCCAGTTGGCCAGTTCCCGGTAGTCGAACTCATCATTGAAGAAGTCAAGTACCTTGTCCGGGAGATAACGATTGTAGGTCTTGCCGTCATGCTCAAACTCCGTAGGCTGACTGTTCGGCTTATAGGTCGTGTAGTTCTCGAATATCGGATTGTTCTGCCGTATAACAGGCTGTGGCTTTTGCTTCGTAGCATTGGGAACGGACGGTTTTGATGTCGGTTTGGCGGTTGGTTTGGGTGTCGGACGGGATTGCTTCGCCTGTTCAAGATGCAGCTTCTCCCATGTCTGCCTAATGCGTGAAGCAGTCAGGTTGCGCCCCTTTCCAAGTTCCGATGCCTTGAATTTCGTGTTGCCTTTGAGAAGCACATAACCACGAATAACATCTTTCTTATCCTTGCGCAGATATAAGTCATAGCCTTTGGCGGCAAGCCGTTCTTGATAACCGTCCCATGACCATTTGTCAAGCTCGTGCAAGGCTTCCATGCAGTCGGCACTTACTTTCGGGATGTTGGTTTCATGTATGTGCTGCGCCGTAGTCCAGCCCCTTTGCCGGGCAATCATTTCCGCCGCCCGTTGTGCGCGTAGGTGTATGGCGTGGTCGTTGTTGATGTTCCCGTTCTCGTCAACTCGGCTGACGATGGCATGAAGATGCGGTATTCCGCTGTCGGATTCCTCATGCAACCATATGGAGGACTTGCTGCCCGATATGTTCGTCTGCATGGAAACCACCTTGCCGTCCTTGTCGCGGATTTCTTGAATGTCGAAAGCGGCGGCGAAGTCCTGCCACAGTTGCCGCCAATCGTCCAAAGTGAAGTTCTCGGTATGCTCCATCGCCGGGCTTATCTCCATGCGGATGACGTTGTTCTTGATATTCGGATGGTTCATCGTGGCAAACTTCATTTCCGTAAAAATGCCTGTCGCGTCCATTCCCTGCGGCATGAAGTTGTCGCATACACGGGTAATCTTTTCTGGATGTTTCTTGTTCCTCGATTCTCCCGACACATACAGCATCGCCCTTATGCCGTGGGCTACGGCCTTTGCCTTGGTTATCATGCGCCCTCCTCCTTCGCTTCTTCGTTTGTTGTTCCTGCCGGATAACTGTTGGCCGTCTGCGCGGACTGCAAAAAGTCGGTGACACTGTTCGTGACATACGCCACTTTCTCGTACCAGTCAAGCATGGTCGGCTGGTGCCGGAAAAGTTTTATCTTCTCGTTGTCGGTCAATCCGTGCAGGGCGTTGGCGAAGTTCACCATGTTCGTCCTACAAGTTGCAAGCTGCCTCAATCCGTCCAGTTCCGTGTCTGAGAGCCGCTGTCTTGGCTTGTAGCCGAGTGACCTTGCACGGATGAAGTCGCTGCGTGTCATGCCGCATTGCTCCGCATTACTTTTTATTATAGAAAGTTCTTGGGAGGTTACTTTGGTGACAACCACCTTGTCACGCCTTACAACAGGCTTCTCCTGCCCGGATTGCTGCTTGGGAGTATCTTCTTCATGTGCCATAACTAATGTCGCTAAAATAGTCGTAAAACGGTATTTACAAAAGGGATGGTGCGAGCCTGCGAGCGGCAAGAACAACGGGCTTTCAGACCGTTGCGAGAGTGTCGGGGTTTTACTGTCCGAAGGCGGTAATACCTCGGCATATCTCGCAACTGAACGCTGACGCTCCACGCCATTCCTCCTTTACGTTAGCCATTGGAAAGCCCTGTGTGCGCCGGATGGCTTGCCGGATAGAGGAACAACGGAATAGTGGGAAATCAGCCAATCAGTCCGTTTGCCGCCATTCAGAGCGGTTCTATCCTTTCCCTTTGTTTGTGGATGAACTGGTTGGAAACTACGCTGCCATCCTTTGCCATCCACTGCAACAGGCACGGGAATGTCATCACGGACGCAACCCTTGAACGGTAAGTGTCTATGAGTTCCAGCCTTGCCAGTTCGTCCAACAGGCGGCGGATGCGCTTCCTGCCCATGCTCCATTGCGTTGATAGCTGTTCTTCGGAATACTGCGCCTGACCGACTGAAAGCGTGAGAGGTCGGTGGAAACCTTTGGCCGTACCGTCCGCAAGAGCCATCCTTGCCAAGAGGTCGCCAAACAATGTGAAGTTGCCGATTTCCCTGCCGTCATCATCGGGTGTTGTTCCGTGCAACCATTGCAATGCACCTGCGGAAAAGATGAAAGTAAATGTTTCAATCCCTGTCGGGCGCAAGAAACAATATTTTTCCTTGTCCTTTGTATTTTCTTGCATCGTTTGATAAAAGTTATGGGAACGGAATATCGGAAAGTCCTATGGCCGTTTCCAGACATCCCATGCGTGAAAGTTTAACTTGTCCGTTCCTGTGTTATCCGATATCCCGTTCCAGTTTGACATCAGTTTCTGTTTCCATTAGCGACGGATTGCGATTGCAGGTGCCCTCGCGCATCCTCCACAGCCTTGAAGTCGGAAGAGATTTTCATCAGCGCGACACTGATGCGGCAAAGCTGGCTTATATCCACAAATCCCTTGACCGCCTCCATCAACTTTTGGGCACGTTCCTGACGGTGTTTCATGACGGCCTCGCTGCTTGTACCATTTTCTTTTGTGAGCCCGTGATTAAGGAAACGGTTGACTGCCAGCATATCGGTTGCCTCAATCGTTCCGATGTCGCCATTTCCCATGCCGTAACCCACCATCACACGGATGGAATCGGCTTCGTAAGGGGTGCAGTTGCGCAAGAACTCCAGAATGGTCTGTGCCTTTGCGCTGATGACGGGTCTGCTTTCTTTCTTCTTGGATTCCTTGTTCGTGGAATCAAAAGCCGCAGCATCCTTGATACCCGGCTCCATGTTCTTAGAGTTATCCATAACAGTTGTTTTATAAAAGATTGGTAAATCATTTGTTTTTCTCATGAGCCGCCAGATAGCGTGCTGCTTCGCTGTCTATTTCGTCCTGCGAATTCACCCGTACCCGTTTCATCCAAGCGTCAAGGTCTTCCTTGGCGAAGAAGCAAAGTTTTCCTCCCGGCTTATAGTAAGGGATTGCACGGCGCATCATCATCTTGTAGAGATAACTGGGTTTCAGTCCGAGGTACCGGGCTGCTTCGGTGGTGGTCATTAAATTGCGTTCACTTTCCATATTCATTCGTTTTATAATTGTTGCTTGTACCATTGGGAAACCGGAACCTGCTGTTTGTCAGCCTATAGTTTTCTTCTGTTTCCGATGCAAAGTTAAGTTTGACCCGAAGTGGCCCAATGGGGAACAAATGGGGAAAGTGTACAAAAAGGAAATGCGCCATACCGTTGTGTGTGAGCGGTATAGCGCATGGGTATAATGAAAATATATTTTGTCGAATGGGGAAACGGCGGGCGGCTATGGGGTAGTATTCAGCCGCCTTGCATTTTCGATGGCTTTGTCAATGACTTTACGGAAATCCTGATTTTCTTTGGTTGCCCCTTTAGCGTAGACATCACTGCGGTGTTTGTCATAGTAGGACTTGGATATGCCGCAATGTTTCAGAAATTCTTCCGCCCAAAGTTTGCCGCGTTCACGGGGTCGGATGGTCTGTGATACGGATAAAACCATATAGCAGACGCGCAGGTTCTCCTTCGGGCGGACGGTAACGGGGCGTGAAGTCGGCTTCAGGTTCATGAAATTCACGAAGTCGCTGCCCGACGCAAATTCAAATTGATAGTCATTGCACACTTCGTAAATGAACAGGCACAGGGCGAGGTCAACGGTGTCCATCCATGAGACCGTTTCCTGCAGCAGACTTGCACGGCTCATGGCTTGTCCTCCTTCATCTGGTTGATGTCAGACAGGATGCTTTCGGCGATTCCATGCAGGCGTTCCACCAACACATCAAGAAACATCGGCTTGAAACAGTATACGCAGAAATACCTGTCGCGCTCCTGCTGCCACTCGTTATATAAATGGTCGGTTTGTGCATGAGCCGTGTCGTACTCCGCTTTCTTGGCATCGCATTCAACAGATAACTTCATGTATTCCTCCGAATCCAACGGCAGGAAGTCCAGACGGTTGTTCAGTGCCGAATATTTGCGCCAGAGTTCAGTGGAGGCGGCTTTCGCTTCCTCGTACCGGAGTTCAAACGGTTTCAGATATTCTTCAAAAAGGGCTTCAAAGTTCACAGCCTGCAATGATGTTGTGTCTAGGGACAGATATGTTTCACTCTCCAAAAAAAGGGCGGAAGAAAATTTCAGAAGCTGTTCTGCGTCCTTCTCCGCCAATGATTCCGCTTCTTCTACAACCGTGTTCGTGTCACAGAAGTCCCGGTAAAACAGGGATAACAGCAAGGCTTGGGCAAAAGAGAATGCACCTTGCTCGCAAGTGGAGAGAAGCATGTTCACTTCGTGTAGCCGTTGTGAAATATTTGATAGCGTACAACTCATATTCATAGAAACATTGTCATATATGCCGGAAGATACAGCATGTCTTCTTCCTTACGCATATCTTTCGTATAAATCAGATATTTGTTTTTTATCCGGACTGAAAATTTTCTGCAAAAGGCATCCAAGGAAGCATGTGCCTTATAACCGGATGATTTCACTTCGATGGGACTTACCTTGTCGGCTTCGGCTATCAGAAAATCCACTTCGTAGTTATGTTTTCCGCTTTCTGTGGGAAATGTGTAATAGTACAACTCATGTCCGGCGGCTTTCAACATCTGGGCGATGACATTCTCATAGACATACCCTAAATCCGCACTCAGTTTGTCACTAAGAAGTTTATGATAAATCGTGTTGTCGGTGAATTTCTTGTCCCAAAACGCAAGAGTGACGAACAGCCCCGTGTCGCCAGCGAACATCTTGTATTTGTCCGGGGCTTGATGCAATGCCATTCCGGCACCCGGATCATTGGCATGATAAGCCATGTTGACCACCATTGATTCCTTGATTTCTGAAATGATTTCAGCCAGTTCGGAACTACGTTTGCCATCTGTCGCGCTCCATGCCAGATACCTGTTGGCGTTACTTGTCAGCTGTGCCGGAATCTGATGGAACATCTTGGAAGCGTTGCCGGTCGGGTCTATTTTATTGAAATCATCTTCATACAATGTTATGATGGAACGTTTCACACTGTCTACCTTTTCAAGATTATTGGTGTCAAGGTAGGAAGCCACAGCCTGCGGCATACCGCCGATAAGCATATACAAGCGGAAATCACGCATCAACTTACGGTTCGTGGCATCACCCAAAGAAGTCCTGTTGTGGAAACAGCCTTGGAGCAAATTTATCGTTGCGGTATCTCCCAATGCCCACTTGAACTCTTCATAATCCATCGGATACATGTGAAGTTTGACTTCCTCGCTTGGGATAAGAATATCCTTGACGTTCTTGCGGATTGAAATCAGCGAACCTGTTTCAATATAATCATATCTTCCATCTTTTACAAGATACTTGATGGCCTGCCTTGCTTTAGGCGCGAGTTGGACTTCATCGAAGATAATGACGGACTTGCGTTCTCTCAGTTCTATACCGTACTCCAATTGCAGCCGCATGAAAATACGGTTAAGGTCAGATACGTCATTGAACAAGTCGCGGATTTCGGAGGAACATGCGGCAAAATCCACCAATATATGAGTGTCATATTCGTTTGTCGCAAACTCTTCGGCAACGGTGGACTTACCGACACGCCTTGCGCCCTGTATCAGCACGGCTGTTCTGCCTTCATCTGTCCGCTTCCATCGCAGAAGTTCATCGTAAATTTTCCTTTTGAATATCATAAATTGACTTTTATTGTCGGCAAAGATAATACGCGTAACACTAATCTCAAAATGTATTCAGTTAAAAATGACATTAATCTCAATTTGTTTAAGTTTAATACATAAATCTCAAAATTATTATTACGCAATATCACAGTAATCTCGTTTTCTAAATGATTCCAAGGCTCTCTTGTTCTAATAACAGAATTAATCTTTGGCTTCCTCCTGCTCAAACATCTTGTCCACCATATCCACCGCTTCGATTTTCTTGCTGTCAACAATTTTGGCGTAAATTTGCGTAGTACGCACATCGGCGTGCCCCATCAACTTGCAAGTGGTATAAAGGTCAGCTCCCACAGTCATCATCATCGTTCCGAAGGTATGACGGCTTGTGTGATAGGTGATTTTCTTGTCAATGCCCGCCTTTTCCACCCATTGCCTGAGTATTTTGTTGGTGGTCATGCGTGACGGAAGTGTTGCAAAAACAAGTGTTTCATCATTATTATCAGGCTTTCGTTCAGGCAGCCACTTGACGGCATTTTGCGAGAGCGGCGTATAAATGGGCGTAGATGTCTTCTGCTGCACGGTGGCAATCATATACCTGCCGTCATTGCAAATAATATCTTTCCAGCAAAGAGTTTCCATGTCGCTCAGGCGCAGCCCGCAGTAGCATGAGAACAGGTAGGCTTGCTTGACAGTCTTGTTGCGGCATTCCGTAGCGATAAGAAGTTTCACTTCCTCAATGGTAAGGAACTGGCGTTTCGACTCCGGCTTCTTGACCCGCTCCGAAGCGGACAACAACATGAACGGATTCTCGTCCAGCCACTCTGCCCTGACTGCGGCGTTCAGGGCTATGGAGAGTTGGGAAATGTAAGACACGACAGTTCCCTGTTCAAGCGGTTTACCATGCCTGCCTGTATAAGTGTGCTGGATCCAGTCAATGAAGCCGAGTACCCATTTCTTGTCAATGTCACCCATCCTTGTGCTTTTGCCATATTGGTTGATGATTTTTATGATGCTTCCCAGTTTCTCGACACGCTTGATTCCTTTGCGCTCCTGAATGGCATAGAATTTTTCCAGCCAGTCCGCCAGCGTGAGTTTCTGCCACGCTGATTTGCTCTTGATTCCGGCTTTGGAGTTTGTAATCTCGATGATACGTTGAGACTTGATGGCCTCGACTGCTTCACGGGTGGCGCGGTTCTGCTCCCTGACCCTTGCGTTTACTTCCGGCAAGTGGTACATTTTCAGAAACTCATAACTCCGTTTGCCGTTGACATAGATGTCAAGGTAGTACGATTCAGAGCCGTCAGCAAGTTTCTTGGTGCGCACTCTTACAGGCTCTTTCAGTTTGCTTGATTTCTTGTTTTCTGTCATATCTAAAATGCTTTATCTATCAATGAAACCGCTTCCTCTTTTTTCTTGTCTATGATTTTGGCGTAGATTTGTGTGGGACGTACATCGGCATGTCCCATCATCTTGCTTGCGGTATAAAGGTCAACCCCTGCGGTTATCAGCATCGTGCCATAGGTATGGCGGCTCAGGTGGAAATGAAGATGTTTGCCCAGTCCGGCCTGTTCCGCCCATTTCTGTAAATGCTTCCGTAGGACGCTATGTGACGGAAGCGAGAATACGGAAGACTCCGGTTCTCTGCGCTCAGGAAGCCACGACAATGCTTTGGCAGGAAGCGGAAGCGATATGGGTTTGGAGTTTTTTTGCATTACTACCGATACAAAGTGCCGTCCGCCGTTGACCGATATGTCTTTCCAGCACAAATTCGTAACGTCACCTACACGCAACCCGCAATAGCAGGCAAACAGGAATGCCATGCGTATATTCTCCTTTACATAAGGGGTATTCTCCAGCTTGCGGACTTCATCAAGGGTCAGAAACTCACGTTTGCTCTCCGGTCTCGCTATCTTTTCTTGGAAACTCAACAACTTCCAGGGATTGTTCTTTATATATCCTCTCTGCCATGCCGCAGACAGGATGATGCCGAGAATCCAAAAACAGGAACAGGCTGTGGCTTGGGCAAGCGGCTTTCCCTGCGGAGTGAGAGGCTCGGATTTCAGCCACTCGGCATAATCGGTACAGAATTTCTTGTCCATGTCACAAAGCCTTGCACCGGGATAGAACTTCTCGAACTTGGTACGTGATGCCCTTAAATGCCGATATGAAGGCTGCCCCCGTTGCTTGTATTCCTCCATCAGCAAGTCTATAAAATCGGACAGCGGCATTTTGGATTTGTCTTTGGCCGCTTCCTCCCGCGCCTTGTCATCAACCATGTCTTCGGTCTTGGCGAGAATAATCTCCTCCGCCTGACGGAGTGTCTTCGCGTTCTCACGTTTCGCCTTGACGGATGTTTCCGGCACAAGATACAGTTTAAGGAACTCGTATTCGTGCTTGCCGTCAACAGTACGGTCTATAAAAAGGGATTCACGACCGTCCGATAGTTTTCTTCTACGCAACTTGAACGGACTTTTATCTACTTTTGACAGCTTTCTTCTACCCATTATGCTTCAGTTATTTATATCCTGATGCAAAGATAGAAAATAGCTTTGATATAAGTATCAAAACAAGTAACAAAAATAATTCAAATAAGGGTATAAATGGACTTTTACAAGAATGTATAAGAAAATGAACTGATTTATATAATAAGTAGATATACAATTAAATACATTCGTATTTTGTAGAAATATTATCCTTTCATTTCTCTTTGATTATATGTGTTTATTCTTTTCCCTCT